>Ga0129310_1001896_pt1 | contig 16939 bp, 15 predicted proteins | sample Go1ome_2_FD_94433 | JGI IMG/M metagenome (GOLD analysis project Ga0129310, IMG submission 94433) | Western lowland gorrila individual fecal microbial communities from Wisconsin, USA - Go1022A metagenome | ecosystem: Host-associated > Mammals > Digestive system > Large intestine > Fecal | place...
CAGGGGTAGTGGCTGTGCTTCGGGGCGCACTCCCAGGACCCGTCACCGGTCTCCGGGCCGACATGGACGCCCTTCCCATTCAAGAGAAATCAGACGTTCCCTACCGCTCCCAAAAGGACGGCATAATGCACGCCTGCGGGCACGATTGCCATGTGGCTATCCTCCTGACCGTGGCCCGGGTCCTCAAGGAAAATCAAGGCCGCCTGTGCGGAACCATAAAACTGCTCTTCCAGCCCGCCGAGGAGATTATTGAGGGCGCTCACGCCCTGTCGATGATCCCCCAGATCGCAGACTTGGATCGTATTGCAGCAGTCCATGTGTGGAACGATTTGGATGTAAACACTTTCTCTGCGGAGATTGGACCGCGTCTGGCCTGCGCGGACAATATCGACCTCACCATACACGGGAAAAGCGCCCATGGGGCCCAGCCGCAAAATTCGGTGGATGCCATTTTGGCCGCCTGCGCGGTAGTGGAACAGCTTCAGATCGTAGCCAGCCGAAAGGTAAGCCCTCTGGAGCCGGTTGTGGTGACCATCGGCACCATCCAGGGCGGCACCATGTCCAACATCATCGCCAACGAGGTCCGGCTCTCGGGCACCGTGCGGTGTTTCTCCCCTCAGCTGCGTGCCCAGCTACCCGCCATGCTGGAGCAGATCGCCGTATCCACGGCCCAAGCCCACGGAGCAACCTGCGACTTCACCTACCACTCCTGCACACCGCCCGTCCTCAACGAGGAATCCAGCACCCGGATCGCCCAGGAAGCAATCACCAAGCTGTTCGGCGCAGAAGCCCTGGTCCACTTGGAAAAGACCATGGGCGGAGAGGATTTTGCCTGGTATTTGGAGCGAATTCCCGGCTGTTTGGTCTTTGTGGGCGCACGCAATGAAAAAACAGGAAAATTCTGGCCTCACCACCATGAGTGCTTTGACGTGGATGAGCAGGCCCTGGTGAACGGCGCGGCCCTTTTGGCACAGTTCGCCCTGGACGCCGGAAAGGAGTAAGCCGCATGCCGGAGGGGGAAAAGATCAACTTCACTGCGGAATTCAATCGGACCAGAGAAGAACTTTTGTCCATGGATGAGACGGAGTTCCGCGCCCGTTTTCGTGAGCGCACCCACCACACATTGGAAATTCAGACCTACTCCCTGACTTACCGCAGAAAACCTATGCCCCCGTCCCAGATGAAAACGGTGCGGATGTTCCTGGACGTATGGAGGCAGCGGGGACTTTCCGAAACGTTGCCGGAATATGTCTTTGCTCAGGCCCTGCTGCAGATGGCTCAGGCCCTGTCCACAGGGCAGCAGCCCGATCTGTCTCCCTATCTCCTCCCACCTATTACGCAGGCCGAGCAAGCCGCCTTTGAACGGGTGCTCTATGAACGCCGCTCCGTCCGGGAGTGGACGCGGCAGCCGGTGCCAGACGCAGTGCTAGACCGGGTGCTGAAGGCGGGTCTTTGGGCCGCCCACGCCTGCAACCTCCAGTCTATCCGCTACCTGGTGGTGCGGGAAGAGACGACTCCGGGCCTGTTCCGCGGCAGCGACATTCCGGGGGGGCCCGTTCACATTGTGATTCTCCAAGATATGCGTGTCTACCGGGCCAACCCAGTGATGCCGGAAAGCAACCAACTGCTGGATGCAGGAGCAGCGGCACAGAATGTGGTGCTGGCCGCCTACGCCTGCGGTCTGGGCGGATGCTGGCTTACCTTTACCAGCCAGGAAATGAAAGACCGCATCCGCAGTGCAGTGGGCCTGCCGGAGCAGTACCGCATGACGACCTATGTGGATGTGGGCTGGCCCGACCAGGCTCCCTGCCCCCCCTTCCGGCTGGGGCTGGAGGAAGCTGTGATTAAGTCTTGTTAGGAGAATCAGGTATGGATCAGGCAATCTATCAAAATCATCTCAACATTTTAAAAAGCGAATTAACCGTGGCCCTTGGCTGCACGGAGCCGATTGCTATCGCCTACGTCGCGGCCCGTGCCAAGGTGGTGCTGGAGGCCGACCCGGTATCCTGCGTGGTTCGGTGCAGTGGGAATATCATCAAAAACGTCATGGGAGTCACCGTACCCAACTCCGGTGGCCAGCGCGGCGTGGATGTGGCCGCGGTCTTGGGCATCGTGGGCGGAGACCCGGACAAGGAACTGGCAGTGCTGCAATCCATCACCCAGGAGCACATTGACCGGGCCAAAGTCCTACTGTCGAAGGGCTTCTGCCGCTGCAAACTGGTCGAGAATGTGGAAAACCTATACATTCAAGTTCTGCTCACTGATGCCGCCGGAAACACCGCCCAGGTGGAAGCGCAGGAATACCACAGCAACATCACCCAGATCATAAAAAACGGCAGGCCCCTGCTCTCCCGGGAAGAGCATACCCGTAGCACCGGCCAGTCCGAAGAGGACAAGGGACTTTTGAGCATCCAAAACATTTTGGAATTTGCAGACTGCGTCCGCATGGAGGATATAAAGGACATCATTGGCCGCCAGATTGATTATAACACCGCTATCTCCAAAGAAGGCCTAAGAGGGCGCTATGGCGTACAGGCCGGGCAGACGCTGATGGCTAACGGCGGTCATAAGGATCTACGCATCCGCGCCCGGGCGGCCGCCGCCGCCGGGAGCGACGCCCGGATGAGCGGTTGCCCCTTGCCGGTTGTAATCAACTCCGGCAGTGGAAATCAGGGCATCACCGTCACCCTCCCGGTGGTGGAATATGCCAAAGCACACCAGATCGGAAAGGAAGGGCTCTGCCGGGCACTGGTAGCGGCCAACCTCATCTCCGTCCACCAGAAAAAATATATTGGCAGCCTTTCGGCCTACTGCGGCGCAGTGAGCGCTGCCTGCGGTGCCGCAGCAGGAATCGCGTATATGCTTGGAGAATCCTATGAGGTGATCTGCGATACTATTACCAACACCATCGCCACCATCGGTGGCATGGTGTGCGACGGTGCCAAGTCTTCCTGCGCCGCCAAAATCGCTGTGGCGGTAGACTGCGCTCTTAGCAGTCTGGAGATTGCCAAAGCCGGCCACGTGTTTCAGCCCGGGGAAGGCATGGTAAAAGGAAATGTGGAGGAGACCATCCGAAGCGTGGGCCGCATGGGCCGGGTAGGAATGCACAGCACCGATGTGGAAATTCTCAATATTATGCTGGAACGCTGAAGCACTTGATTTAAACAAACAGGTCCCGAAAAAAATCACCCTCTGACGTAGCAATTCAAAACTACGTCAGAGGGTGTTTTTATAAAAAAGAGCAACACGGCGGCGGCTTTTTCCAGTTATTCCTCCGTGCCGCCCGCGGGCAGGCGGACGGTGAACACGCTCCCTTTGCCCGGCTCGCTCTTCAGAGACACCGAGCCGCCGTAGAGCTGGCAGATATGCTTGACGATGGCCAGCCCCAGACCGGTACCGCCGTTTTTCCGGGCACGGCCCCGGTCCACCCGGTAGAACCGCTCGAAGATCCGCTCCTGAGCCTCGGGGGGAATGCCGATACCCGTATCTGAAACCGTGATCGTCATGTCCGCGCCCTCCGCGGCCACGGCCACACTCACCCGCCCGCCGGGTTCATTGTACTTCACACCGTTTTCCATCAGATTCAGCAGCAGCTCCTTGAGCCGCCCGGCAGAGATCCGGGCCAGCCCCGGCTGGCCGCCGATCTCCATCGTCACGCCTGCCGCGCCTGCCTCCGGGCCCAGCAGTCCGGCCACTTCCCGGGCGGTGTCCAGCGGCGAGGCGGACTCCTCGCTCTGGTCGATGGCCACGCTCTCCAGCTCAGAGAGCTTCAAAATGTCGTTGATCAGCTCAATCAGGCGATCTACCTCTACTCCGATCATGGTGAGGAAGCGCTTCTGATCCTCCTCGCTTTTCACCATCCCGGTGGCCAGCATGTCGGTAAAGCCCTTGATGGAAGTGAGGGGAGTCTTGAGCTCATGGGAGACATTGGCGGTAAACTGGGCCCGGATCCCCTCCGCTTTTTTCAGCTCGGTGACATCGGAGATGAGCACCGAGGTACCCACGCTCTCCCCCTCGTACCGCCGCCCGGTGACCGGGGAGAGGAACATCCGCAGCTCCCGCCCGGCGAAGGCGGGATCGGTGAGGTCCAGAACCACGGGAGTCTTGTCCCTGCGGGTATCCTCCAGTGCCTGACGCACTCTCCGGCTCCGCATGAGGACCTGGACACTGCCCCCCTCCGCCCCCTCGCTCAGGCCAAAGAGCTTGCGGGCGGCCCGGTTGATGGCCAGTATGTCATCCTCCTCATCCAGGAGAAGGAGCCCTTCGTCCATGCAGTCCAGAATCAGTCCCACCTTGTCCCGCTCGGCCTTCACCTGGTCCAGATACTCCCCCAGCCGGCCGATGAGCTTTTCCAGATAGCGAAGGATGGGCCTCAGCTCGTCGTCCCCCTCGTAACCGGCCAGCTCCTCGCCGGTCCCGGTCCCGTCCAGCACCCCCTGGATGGCATCGCCCACCACGTTCAGAGGCTCCAGCAGCCGCCGGGCCATCCGTCCGGCCAGCAGGAAGGCCAGCAGCAGGGCGGCCAGCGTGGCCACGCCCAGCGGGAACAGTCCGGAGCGCACCAAGGTGTCGATGGAGGACAGCGGCATGGCCGCCCGGCCCACAATGCCGTCGGTAAAGGTTTTCGCCACATAAAACAGGGGCATCCCCACCGTCTCGGAGGGACGTGTGGCCTCTCCCCAGCCCGTTTGAAGGGCAGCCTGAAACTCCGGCCGGTCGGCATGGTTTTCCGTGGTCGCGCTGTCCGAGTCGACCACCACGCTGCCGTCCGGGGCAATGAGGGTCAGCCGTTTCTCCGGGGCGGCGGCGCGAAACACCGCCATGGCCCGCTCGGGGTCGGTGACCTGATTCTGTGCGTCCACCATGTTCAGCAGCTCGTGCAGACTCTGGCGGGCGGTGTCCATCTCCCGCTGGTGGAGAGTCCAGACCTCCACCGCGCCGGAAATCAGCAGGGCCAGCACCACAATGAGCATGGTGCCCGCCGTCAATCGTTTTTTCAAGTCTCTCCCTCCCGGCAGTAAAATATGAAAGTTCTTTTTGTCTGCTTCTTCCATACGAAACAGCAAAACTACGGGACTTATTTTTGCCTGCTTTTTCTTTCCAGGAAAAAGCAGGTCAGGGAATTTTATAGCCGACGCCGCGGACGGTGTCGATGATGTGCTCGCCCAGCTTCTGGCGGAGGGCCTTGACGTGCATGTCCACGGTGCGGGTCTCGCCGGTGTAGTCGTAGTCCCACACGGCCCGGAGGATCTCATCCCGGGTAAGGGCCACGCCCCGGCGGGAAGCCAGCAGCCGCAGCAGTTCAAATTCCTTGTAGGTCAGCTCCACCAGCTCCCCTGCCCGGCGCACCTCCCGGGCGGCGGAGTCGATCTCCAGCTCGCCCAGCCGGAGCACCCGGCCTGCGGGCCCCTTGGCCCGACGGAGCACCGCCTTGACCCGGGCCTGGAGTTCCATGATGCCGAAGGGCTTGACCACATAGTCGTCCGCCCCCGCCTCCAGTCCGGCCACCCGGTCCATCTCGGCGGTGCGGGCGGTGAGAAAGATCACCGGAACCTCCGCCGTAGCTCCCCCGGCGCGCAGACGGCGCAGGATCTCCACACCGTCCATTCCGGGGAGCATAATATCCAGGATATACAGGTCGGGGGGCGTCAGCCCCGCCTCGCCCGTGAGCATGGCCTCTCCCGAGTCGTACCCCCTGGCCTCATAACCTACGGTCTGGAAGTAATAGCGCAGCATCTCCCGGATGCTCTCGTCGTCTTCCACCACCACAATGGCGTCCGCCATGCTCTCTCCCCCCTGTCTTTGTTTACCCCACAAGCTCGCCGGTGACGCAGTAGATGCCCCACTGGGCGATGTTCACCGCGTGGTCGGCGATGCGCTCCAGATACTTGGCGATGATGATGAGGTCAATGGCCCGGTCGGCCTCCTCCCGGCTCTCCACCAGCAGCTCCACCAGCTCCCGCTTGACCCGCTGAAAGAGCTCATCGACCTCGTCGTCCAGGTCGATGACCGCCTTGGCGGCCTCCACATCCCGGTTGGCGTAGGCGAAAATGGAGCGCTTCACCATGACGGCGGCCTTCTGGCTCATGGCCCGGATGTTGGCCAGATCCTGGGCCTTCTGGGTGGTGCCCGGCCACAGCAGGGAGAGCTCGGCGATATTGGCGCACTGGTCGCCGATGCGCTGGAGGTCGGTGACCATCTTCAGCGCCGCCGACACCGTCCGCAGATCCCGGGCCACCGGCTGCTGCTGGAGCAGAAGGCGGAAGCAGCGGTTTTCAATGTCCCGCTCCATCTCGTCCATGCTCCGGGTCAGCTCCATGGCCTCCCGGGCCGAGGATTCCTCGTCGGCGGAGAGGGACTGGGTCACCGTGTCGATGGCGTCCTCGGCGGCGGCGGCCATGTTGATCATCTCGTAGTTGAGCTCCTGGAGCTCGGCGTCAAAGGTCTTTCTCATTTTCCTGCCTCCTTATCCGAACCGTCCGGTGATATAATCCTCGGTGCGCTTATCCCGGGGCACCGAGAAGAGCTGGGTGGTGTCCCCAAATTCAATGAGCTGACCCAGCAGGGAAAAGGCGCACTTGTCGGACACCCGGGTGGCCTGCTGCATGTTATGGGTGACGATGATAATGGTGTACTCCCGCTTCAGATCGGAGATCAGGTCCTCGATCTTGGAGGTGGAGATGGGGTCCAGAGCGGAGGTGGCCTCATCCATGAGAAGGATGTCCGGCTCCACCGCCAAGGCCCGGGCGATGCACACCCGCTGCTGCTGACCGCCGGAGAGACCCAGGGCCGACTTCTTCAGCCGGTCCTTCACCTCGTCCCAGATGGCCGCGCCCCGAAGGGACTTCTCCACAATATCGTCCAGCGCCGCCTTGTTGCGCACCCCGTGGGTCCGGGGGCCGTAGGCGATGTTGTCGTAAATGGACATGGGGAAAGGATTGGGCTTTTGGAACACCATGCCCACCTGCTTGCGCAGCCACGTCACATCCACCTGGGGATCGTAGATCTCCTGCCCCCGGTAGGTCACCGAGCCGGTGATTTTGATCCCGGGCACCAGATCGTTCATCCGATCCAGGGTCTTGAGGAAGGTGGACTTGCCGCAGCCGGAGGGGCCGATGAGGGCTGTGACCTGTTTTTCCGGAATGTCGATATCAATGCTGTGGAGCGCCTGGGTCTGGCCATACCAGAGATCCAGGCCACGGGTGGCGATGATGGGACTCTGCACTTCCATAGATTCGCCCCTCCTTACTTTCGTTTGAGTTTTCCGCCCAGCCATTTGGCGGACAGATTGATGACCAGGGTGAGGATCATGAGGATGGACGCGATGGCGAAGCCGGTGGCGATCTTGCCCCGCTCCATGGTGTACATGTAGAGGGCCACGGTCAGGCTCCCGCCGGAGGTGGTGAGCAGCTTTCTCAGGCTCCCCACCAGCACCGAGGCCGAGCCCGCGGTGTAAAGCAGGGCGGCCGACTCTCCCACGATGCGTCCGATGGACAGGATGCAGCCGGTGACGATCCCGTCCACCGAGGAGGGAAGCACCACCGTGCGGATCATATGCCACTTGCCGCTGCCCAGTCCCAGGGCGGCCTCCCGGTAGGCCTGGGGCACCGTCTTAAGGGACTCCTGGGTGGTGCGGACGATGGTGGGCAGGATCATGATGACCAGGGTGAAGATGCCCGCCCGGATGGAGCCGCCCCAGCCCAGGAACTGGACGAAGAAGAGCATGCCCACCAGGCCGTAGAGGATGGAGGGGATGCCGGTAAGGGTCTCGGTGGCAAATTCGATGAGCTCCACCACCCGGCGGCTCCTGGCGTACTCGGTGAGGTAGATGGCGGCTCCCACGCCCAGAGGCAGGACGATGAGCAGGGTCCCCACGATGAGCGCCAGGGTGTTGATGAGGTTGGGCAGGATGCCGATGACGTCCCGCAGAACGCTGGGCTCAGTGGTCAGCATCTCCCAGGACACCTCGGGCAGGCCCCGGTAGAAAATATATCCGATCAGCACCACCAGCATCGTGCAGGTGAGCAGGGCGGAAAAATAGAGGAGAAACCGCAGCACCCGGTCATAGAGCACCCGCCGGGGGGAGAGGTGTTTCATTTCCATCAGTATAACATCCCTTTCTCCGAAATTCTATCCTTTGTTCCGATCCCGTTTGAGCAGGGCGTTGAGCAGGATGTTGATGAGCATGATAAAGAGGAACAGCACCAGGGCAATGGAGAACAGGGCGTTGCGCTGGAGGCTTCCCACCGAGGAATAGGACATCTCGGAGGCGATGGCGGTGGTGAGGAAGCGGACGCTTTTGAAGAGGCCGGGCATGTTGGCCACGTTGCCCGCCACCATCATGATGGCCATAGCCTCGCCGATGGCCCGCCCGATGCCAAGCACCACGGCGGCGGCGATACCGCTGGCGGCGGCGGGGGCGCTCACCCGGAAATAGGTCTCGATCTCAGTGGCACCCAAGGCCAGGGACGCCTCCTCATACTCCTTGGGAACCGCGTTGAGGGCGGTCTCGGACACCGAGATGATGGAGGGGAGGATCATCACCGCCAGCACCACCATGGCCGCCAGCAGGGTGGCACCCGAGGACAGGTCGAAGGCCACCCGCACGGCGGGCACCAGCACCGTCATGCCGATGAGACCATAGACCACTGAGGGAATGCCGGCCAGCAGATCCACCGCTGTCCGGATCACCGCCGCCGTCCGGCGGGGAGCCAGTTTGGAGAGAAATACCGCCGTGAGAAAGCCCACCGGCACACCGATCACGATGGCCCCGGCCGTGCCGTAAATAGAGGTGAGAATAAAAGGCAGGATGCCGAATTTGGGATCTGTCTTGTTGGTGGAGGCCCACTCGGTCCCAAATAGGAAGTCGGTCAGGCCGATCTGGCGAATGGCGGGAAGTCCGGAAATGACCAGGTAAGCCGTGATAAAGAGGACGAAAGCCACGGCTACCAGGCCGCAGAGGAAGAACAGGCCGTTCATTCCCTTCTCCAGCAGATCCCGGGCTCCCCGTTTTTTCACCCCCGGCGCGCCGGGGTCTTGTTTTGTGCGGGTCATAGGCGTGGCCACCTTTCGTAAAGAAGCGGTAAAGTCCAATCGTGAGAACTCGGCGCTCCCCAGCGGGGTGCCGGGGAGCGCCGAATGTCAAAGAGTGGGGAAGCGGTTCAGCTGTTGGCGGGAACCACGCCGGCGGTAGTGTAGAGCCCGGCGTTGGCGGGATCCATGGCGAAGTCATAGAAGGCCTGCGCAGCCTCGCTGAGGGTACTGCCGGTCTTGGTGGCAAAGACAAAGGGACGCTGGATGGCGTAGGTACCGTCCAGAACAGTCTCCTCGGTGCACTCCACGCCGCCCACCTTCAGGGCTTTGACGGAATCCTCCACGCTGGACAGGGAGGCGTAGCCGATGGCATTGGGGGTGGTGGAGACAGCGGTGATGACGGCACCGGTGGAAGTCAGCTCCTGAGTGTACTTGCAGCCGTCGACGGTCTCGGTCAGCTCCTCAAAGGCGCCGCGGGTGCCGGAGCCGGCCTCACGGCCGATGAAGGCGATCTCGCCGTCGGCGCCGCCCACCTCGGACCAGTTGGTGATCTCGCCCTTGGCGATGGCGGCGATCTGCTCCACGGTCAGGTCTTCCACACCGTTTTCAGGATTGACGATCACGGCGATGCCGTCCTTGGCGACGACGGTCTCGGTAAGGTTCGCCTTCTCCTCGTCCTTCAGGCCGCGGGAGGACAGGCCGATATCGGCAGAGCCGTTGGAAGCGGCCTCGATGCCGGTGCCGGAACCGGTGGGATCATAGGTCACGGTGATGCCGGGCTCCACGGTCTTAAACTGCTCGATGAGAGCGCCCATCACCTTCTCCATGGAGGTGGAGCCGTTGGTGGACACGGTGCCGGACAGGGCGGCGGCGGCGCTCTGGGCAGGGGCGGAGCTTTCGGCGGGAGCGGCACTTTCGGTGGAACCGCCGTTGCCGCCGCAGGCGGCCAGCAGGCCCACGCACAGGGCGGCGGAAAGAATCATGGAAGCAGTCTTTTTCATTCTCTTCATTCTCCAATCATACATACAATCATTTCAATTCCTGGGACATTTTTTAGTATACCGGCCCTTTGTAAAGTTGTCTCTCAGGCTTTTGTAAAGTATGTGTAAAGTCCTGTTTTTCTTTACATTTCCCATTTTAGGCGAAAAGATGCCCCCGGGACGGCAAAAACGCCGTCCCGGGGGCATCTTTTCAAGCTCCTTTTACAATCCGAGCCAGGCCCGCAGATCGGGGAGGTCCGGAGAGATATGGACGCTGGGATAGTTTGTAAAGTCTCCGGCGGGGGTGGTGCCGTTCAAAACGGCCGCAAAATCCACTCCGGCCCGCCGGGCCGTCTCGGCGTCGATGACCGTATCTCCGCAGTAGAGCACATTGGCGGGGCCCACCCCCAAGGCGGCCATCCCTCCATTGAGTCCCTCGGGGTCGGGCTTGGGACACCTGACGTTTTCTCCGCCCACGGTATAGTTCATCAGCTCGGTCAGCCCATAGCGCGTCAGGATCTTTTCCAGAGTGGTCGCCCGCTTGCTGGTGACCACCCCCACCTTCACCCCCGCACCCCGGAGGGCCCGCAGCAGCTCCTCCGCACCGGGGAGCAGGACGGTCTTTTCCGCCTGGGTGTCTCCCACCTTCTCCTGGAACCAGCGGCGGAACTCCGCCCGCCGGGCCGGATCGTCCTCTCCGGTGAGCATGGTGAACTCATCCTCCAGTATGTGGCCCACCGTGCGCCGCACTTCCTCCAGCCCAGGGGCCGGATAGCCCATCTGGGAGAACGCGTAGGCAAAGCCCTCATAAATGGAGGCCGTGGCATCTCCAAGCGTATAGTCAAAATCGAAAAAAACGGCCTGATACTTCATTGGTTTCCGCCTTTGCTCTTATTTTTTCCGCCCGGAGGCGTTTGGAATATTCAGCTCCTCCCGGTACTTGGCCACCGTCCGCCGGGACAGGATGCAGCCCCTCCGGGCCATCTCCTCGCACAGTTTCTGGTCGGAGAGGGGTTTGTCCTCCTCCTCCACCAAACGCTTGAGCAGGATCTTGGCCGCCTCGGGGGAGCCGTCCTGGGTCCCCAGTGAGCGGGAGAAGAAGTAGCTCAGGGGGTAGACCCCCCAGTCGCACTGGAGATACTTGTCCCGCACTGTCCGGCTGACCGTGGACTCGTGCACGCCGATCTGGTCGGCCACCTCCCCCATGGTCAGGGGACGCAGATGGCCCGGCCCCTGGCGGAAAAAGAGTTCCTGCCGCTCCACCACCCACTGGGCGCACTGGAGCAGGGTGGAACGCCGCTGGTCGATGCTGCGCACCACCCACTTGGCCTGATTGGCCTTTTCGGACAGATAATCCTTGACCTCCCGGTCCTGGGTCTCCTTCATCAGCTGGCTGTAATAGGAGCTGAGCTTGAGCTGAGGGATCAGCGTATCGTTGGCGGTGATCTCAAAGTGATCGGGGAAAGTCACCACCTGCACGTCTGGGGTGATGTACACCAGGTTTTCCCGGGCGGCAAAGCCGGTGGCGGGGCGGGGATTGAGGGTCCGGATCAGATCGCAGGCGGCGCGCACGTCCTTCTCAGGTACGTTGAGCTCCCGGCTGATGAGCCCGTAACGGGCCCTGGCCAGCTCGTCCAGATACCGCTCCACCACCATGAGGGCCACCCGGTGGTCCCCCGCCCGGCGCTCGATCTGCAGCCGGAGGCACTCTGTGAGGCTCCGGGCGCCCACGCCCGCAGGTTCGGCCGCCTGAAGCTCGATGAGCGCCCGGCCGATCACCTGCTGGGACAGCCCCGCAGCCTCCGCCAGCGCGGGCAGTTCCTCGTCCAGAAAGCCGTTCTGATCCAACTGGCTGACCAGGAACTCCACCCCCCGCATGACCTCCGGCTCCAGATCGGTCCCCATGAACTGGGAGAGGATGTATCGCTCCAGATCCTCCTCCTCGTCCAGAAAACAGCCCACATTGGCCAGGGGATCGTTTTCGTCCCCCTCGGCGTCCTGGCGATGGTAATAGGTGTTCTGACAGTCGTTGGCCTCCAGCCACTCCAGCTTTCGGGTAAAATCCTCTTCCCGGCGGATCTCCTCTCCGGGCTCCGGCAGCTCCAGCACCGGATTCTCCTGGATCGCTTCCTCGATGTACTCCCGCAGTTCCTGGATCCCCATCTGAAGGATCTTCATGGACTGCATCATCTGAGGAGAAAGTGTCTGGGTCTGCTTTTGACTCTGACTGAGCTCCATGGACACACCTCCCTAACCCTTTTGATCGCATTATTTTTATAATACCACAAAATCCCCCTTTTTTCAACCTGCTTCCCTGATCCCCAAAAGAAGCCTCACAAAAAGGGAGAGGCGGAAACCGCCTCTCCCCTCTGTATGACTGCTTCGCAGGATGTACTCAGACCTTCTTAAAGCGGACCTCGCAGATGTCGTCGCCGGCGGCGATGGTCTTGCCCAGGTTAAACTCAAAATGGGGGAAGGTGGAGGCGATGCCCCGGTCGCCGTCCATGGCGATCTGGCACAGCTCGGCGCACTCCTCATCGGTGGCGCCCAGCTTCTTCCACGCGGATACCAGGGGGCAGTAGTGGAAGTCGATGGCCATCTCTTCGGGAGAGGTCTTGACGTCCATCTGGAAAATGTCCACTACGTTCTGGTTGGCAAACTCAGGGGCAAAGGCCATGAGATCGTCGGTCTTAGTGTACTTGTTGTCGCCGTGGAAGCAGCCGCAGGCCTTGATGGCGTCGTGGGCAAAGCTGGTGTCCAGGCCCTTCTTCTGCGCTTCCTTGATAAGCAGATACATCCAGCTGGCGCGGTGCTCGATGGCGTCGCGCAGGTCCTTGATGTGCTGGCCTCTGTCCTCAGGAATGTTCTTAATCATAATCATGCGCTCCTTTTTATTATATTGGTTTATGGGAATTGGTATTGCTTGATCTTACGATAGAGGGTCGCCCTGCTGATCCCCAGCAGGCGGGCGATCTCCTCTTTGGAATAGCGTTGCCGCAGCAGCTCGCCGATCCGCTCCCGCTCCATCTCCTCCACGGACAGGACCTTCTGCCTGGAAAAGGCGGGGAGCTGCTCCAAACTGTCGGCGGTGATCTCCTGCTCCGCCCGGCGGACCAGCTGATCCAGCGCCTGGTCCAGCTCGGTGAGGTTTCCCGGCCAGTCCCAGCGGCACAGCCGCTCCAGTGCCCGGGAGGAGAGGGTCAGTTCCGGCTTGTGATAGCAGCTTCTGTAAAAGCGGATCCCGTTTTCTATCATGCGCCGCAGCTGTTCCGGATCTTCCCGGATGGGAGGGATGGTGAGCGTGCGCTCCGAGATGCGGTAGTAGAGGGGTTCCAGAAACGTCCCCGCCTCAGTCATGGCATGCAGATCCGCGGTGGTGGAGCAGATGACCCGCACATCCACCCGGACCTGGCCGCCGTTTTCGTGGTTGAGCACGCCGCTCCGGAGAAAATCCACCAGCTTTTCCTGGAGGTAGTAGGGCAGCAGCTCCACATTCTGAAAGTACACGGTGCCCCCGTGGGCCAGGTGGAGCTGGCCCAGTTCGCCGAAGATGATCTGCTCCCGCAGATCCCGGGCATAGCCGCAGTCCACGGTGACCAGACTCAGGTGGCTCCGGTCGGAGTAGTTGTGGATGCACCGGGCCAGCAGCTTCTCCCCCGCGCCCGGAGCGCTTTGGATCAGGACGGTCTGCCCGCCCACCGCCAGGCGCTTGGCCTCATCTGTGACTGCCCGCGGAAAGGTCTGTTCCTCATAGCGGGCAAAGGTGGCCTTGGTGTCCGGCCGCACGATCTCGGAAAAGTCGGAGTTGATCTGGGAGACCGGTTTGAAGATGAAGAGCGCCCCGGTGTGCTGGCCCCGGATGACAATGTCGCTGCAGGTGGCCAGTCCGTAAAAGGATCCCCTGCCGTTGTCGATGAAGATCAGCTGATTCTCCGCCCGCACCTGGCGGCTGAGGAAGTCTGTGATGACCCGGTGGGGGACGAACTCATAGATGGGCTTGCCCACACAGTTCTTCTCCTGCCGGAAATACTCGGAGAACTGCTTGTTGTGATAGTTGATGACCCCCAGGTTGTCGGTGGAGACGATGGCGTACCCCACCTCGTCCATGAGGATCTCCCGCTCCTGTTTGATGACGTCCAGAGCGGAGTAGTCGTCGCTGTCCTGAAGCTTGCTGGAGAGAAGCGCGGACATATTCTGAAGGAACTCCACCGAGTTGTTCACGTCCCGGAAAATGTTTGCTACCTTCTGCTGGGGAATGATGAGCGCAATGGCCCCCACCACCGTGTCCCGATAAAAGATGGGCACGGCAATCAGTCCCCGCATCTCGCAGGTCTCATATTCCGGGCAGGCCTGGCAGGTGCCGAACTTCCTCCGGTCCTCGATGGCCACCACTTCCCGGGTGGAGATGCACTGGCCGATGATGGACACCCGCCGGATCACCTCGTACTGGTCAAAGTAGCGAAACGTGGAGCCGACCACCTTGAGATTGCTGTCCACGATCAGGACATCCACATCCAGGGTCTTGGAGATGGTGTTCGCAAATTTGGAAAGAGCTCCCTTGATCCTCGCCAGCAGCATTACCTTTTACCCCCGTCACCCCTCCAGCTTAGCCGCGATGCAGTCCATGAGGGTGGCAACTTGATAATACATGGTCACAGCGCCGGGGTCAAGATGGCCCAGGCCCTTGTTGGCCTGATAATAAGCCCGGCCCCGGATGGCTTCCATATCCCGGGTGCTCTCATAGCCCGCCTCGGCGGCCTTTTTGACCTGCTCCAGCGTCTCCCGCTCGCCGGTGCCCTTGTCCAGGCATTCCTTATAGCAGGCCACCGCGGGGGCCAGCGTGTCCAGCATGGTCTTGTCTCCGGGCTTGGACTTGCCCCGGGTCATGATACCGTTCATCATGGCCTCCAGAATGGCGCACACGTCGGCGCTGCCCAAGCTCTCCTTGCCCTTGACGGTCTTGGCAGCCTCCATGTAGGCGCTGCCGTAGAGCACGCCGCCGCTGCCGCCGATGACGCTCATCATGGTCATGCTGATCTTCTTGAAGGCGGTGAAAAGGTCCATGGTCTCCAGCTCGGGGGCCAGCTCCACCAGCTTTTCAAAACCCATGTTGATATTGGTCCAGTGGTCGCCGTCGCCGGTGGCTGAGTCCAGCTCGGTGACATAGTCGCCGTTGGCGTGGATGAGGTCATACGCCTTTTTGATGTAGTCCACGTAATCCTTTGTGGTCAGTTGAAATCCCATTTTCAGCGCCTCCTTACAGCACTTTGAGGGCCGGGGTGTCCGCCGGGGCGTCCAGCAGGGCCTTCAGCTCATCGTCCAGCTTCATCAGGGTCAGGGAGCAGCCGGCCATCTCGATGGCGGTCATGTAGTTGCCCACAAAGGTCTTGTAGACCCTGACCCCGGCCTTTTCCAGCAGGGCCTGCACCTCGTTGTTGAGGATGTAGAGCTCGGCCAGAGGGGTCCCGCCCAGGCCGTTGACCAGAAGAGCCACCTCGCTGCCGGTGTAGTCGTAGTCGGCCAGGATCTTGTCCAGCAGGATCCGGGCCACCTCGGCCGCTGTCTTGAGGGAGGTGCGCTCCACGCCGGGCTCGCCGTGGATACCCATGCCGATCTCGATCTCGTCGTCGCCCAGCGAGAAGCCAGGCTTGCCCACGGCGGGGAGGGTGCAGGGGGTCATGGCCATACCCATGGAGCGGATATTGGCAATGGCCTTCTCGGCGGCCGCCTTCACTTCAGCCAGAGGCGCGCCGGTCTCGGCCTTGGCCCCCGCGATCTTGTGAACGAACACGGTGCCCGCGATGCCACGGCGGCCGGTGGAATAGGTGGAGTCGGGCACGGCCACGTCGTCCCGGACCACCACGGCCTCCACGGGGATGTCGTCCATCTCGGCCATGTCCTTGGCCATTTCAAAGTTCATGATGTCGCCGGAGTAGTTCTTGATGACCAGCAGCACGCCCGCGCCCGAGTTGGCCTCCTCGATGCCCTTGATGATCCGGTCGGGGCTGGGAGAGGAGAACATGTTGCCCGCCACGGCGGCATCCAGCATGCCCTTGCCCACATAGCCGGCGTGGGCCGGCTCGTGGCCGGAGCCTCCGCCGGAGACCACGCCCACCTTGCCGGGGGTCTTTTCCCGGCGGGAGATGACCTCCAAGTCGGGGGTGTACTTCAGAGAGGGATGCGCCTTCTCCATGCCCATCAGGGTCTCGGAGACCACTTTCGCGGGGTCGTTGATGATTTTCTTCATTTCGTTGCCTCCTTGCAGCGTTACATGGCGAGATACGCCTTTTTCACTCGGGAGTCGTCGGCCAGCTCATGGGCGTCGCCGCTCATGGAGATCCGCCCGGTCTCCAGCACGTAGGCCCGGTTGGAGACCGACAGAGCCATATTGGCGTTCTGCTCGATGAGCAGGATGGTGGTTCCCTGCCGGTTGATGTCGGTGATGAGGCCGAAGATCTGCTGGACGATGTTGGGGGCCAGGCCCAGAGAGGGCTCATCCAGCAGCAGGAGCCTGGGCTCGCTCATGAGGGCCCGCCCGATGGCCAGCATCTGCTGCTCGCCGCCGGAGAGGGTGCCCGCCTGCTGATTGATGCGCTCCTTGAGCCGGGGAAAGAGGTCGTAGACCCGCTGGAAGGAGGCGTCGATGGCCCCCTTGTCCTTTTTGGAATAGGCCCCCAGGCGGAGGTTTTCCTGGACGGTGAGGGCGGCAAAGACCTCGCGCCCCTCGGGAGAGAGGCTCATGCCCTGATCCACCAGCTTGTAGGCCGGCACGTTGGTGATGTCCTTGCCCAGGAAGGTTATCTTCCCCTGGGAGGCGTGGATTAGTCCTGCAATTGTGTTAAGAGTGGTGGACTTGCCCGCGCCGTTGGAGCCTATGAGTGAGACGATCTCCCCGTCGTCGATTTCCATGTCAATGCCCTTGAGGG
>Ga0129310_1001898_pt1 | contig 16933 bp, 14 predicted proteins | sample Go1ome_2_FD_94433 | JGI IMG/M metagenome (GOLD analysis project Ga0129310, IMG submission 94433) | Western lowland gorrila individual fecal microbial communities from Wisconsin, USA - Go1022A metagenome | ecosystem: Host-associated > Mammals > Digestive system > Large intestine > Fecal | place...
CTCCGAAGGCTGCACCACCACGGTTTCAAATTTTGCCTCCGGCACCGGCAGATGCAGCTGATCGGAAGTCTTGATATCTGCCACTTCCTTGAACATATTCATCAGCTCCGGCAGGTTGAAGAACTTTGCAAATCTTGTTCTTGCCCGATATCCAGTTCCTTCCGGTGCCAGCTCAATGGCCGTCGTGGTCTCACCGAAGGTAGAAGCCCAGCTGTCGAAATGAGTCAGCCCTTTCTGCTGCAACGTGCCGTACTGGAGATACCGCATCATAGTGTAAAGCTCCGTCATGCTGTTGCTGACCGGGGTGCCGGTCGCAAAAATGATGCCGCGCCCGCCTGTCAACTCAGAGAAAGATTGTCAAGTGTGTTTGTAAAACTTTATCAAATAAAAAAATCTGTACAAAAAACAACACTTTGTTAAACCGTTGCTTTTCCGTACAGATTCTTTATTCCAATTCATTCAGACATTCCTCTGCCCGTGTCTGCGTCTCTGCAAAAATCCGTTCCTTTCCCCCGTCCGTTTCAGTTAAATTGATGATTTCGGAAAATTCCAAAAGCATAACCCTAATATAATGCTTCATTTCCCATGTGCAGTAGAAAATACGGATGTTCATTGCAGTTAATACGAAGACGTATGCTCCGCTCTCCCATATCCATTTCCTTCAAGTAAATTAAAGAAATCGTTCCAATCCCATCCATCCAAGGCATTGATATCCGTGCCATCTCGTTCTCCTCTACCAGCAGAGTGATCCTCTCTCCCATCAGCATATTGGACTATCTTTTCCCCATTGGCACATAATAAGTAATTTATGTCCTCACTTACTTTCAGAGCGATATATTTTTTCCCATCCGCATCTTCATTCCACATATTATCCGGAAGCGTAGACACCGTGACATATCCAAGCGTCTTTATTACAGTGCAATCTGCTATCTCATTGAATTCTTCTGTATCTGTGTTCCCTGTATCCCTATGTTTATATAGAAGAAAACTTGTACCACTATCAGAACATTCCACGTCTATCTCCGCAGTCCCTAATTCTTCAAACTTACGTCCGCTTCCGGTCAGAAAAAACCGCAATACCACTTCATTATTAAGTGTATAAACATCTTCCTTCGCTGCTACGACATAATCGGTGTCCGTAGAAATAACTTCTCCAAACGCATCCGTTTTCGACCGTTCTTCTTCCTTAATTTCAAAATAATCCTGCCAGTTATCAGGAGTTATGTCCACATCAGCGAAATAGGAATACAGTTCCTCCACTGTCATATAAATAATTCCGTCATCTTCTTCCATCGGCTCATCCGTTGGCGTTCCTCCATCATCAACAATATTCGTATCCTGTTTTGATACGTCTTTGACATCTGTGGCAGCGCAAGCTGCCAATAGGATGCTTTGCGAAAAAATAATTAACATCATTGCACATTTTTTCATTCTGTTTCCCACCCTGAACATTCTATAATTCTAATAACTGTTTTTCTTTACATCATATTTCTTTTTTTGCAGGTGTAAATTTGGAGAAATGCAGCTTTGCTGTCAGTCCTGATATTCTTGACCTGCACAGGAAAATTGCACTCACCCTATATCCATGCACAAAGGGCTTGCGCCCTCTGTGCTCCCCTCACATCAGTTCCATGAATTAACCTTCTAATCATATTTTCTTCTTATATGAAAAATAAAATCTCTCCGTAATTTTAAAATTTATCCTGTTAATAGTTTCATCAGTGCAACGCCAATATGGTTTTCTGGAGATATTATACTGCATAGATTAGCTGCAATTGTTGTTATATCAACTGTTGCTTCCATCAAAGATTTTCCTATATTTCTTTCATCAAATAGAACATCTTTTTTACAGCCTTCTTTTAATCTCTTAATTATCTCTTTACGAGCCGCTCCTTGTTCCAAAGAGACAACTAAATCTATGTAATATTCTGCACGAATTTGTAAAACTTTACTATTTAGTTGCTTTTCTACATATGCACCCTGTTCCTCAATAAAATTCTGAAGCTCGATATACAGATTAGGATCAGGGATATTCAGCACCACTTTATTTGTTATCTTATCGTATTTTGCATTTTCAGTAAGTGACGCAAGTGCTGATTTCCAATCGTATTGTGTTGGATAAACAAGTTCCTTTTTTATTTTCAAATTGCGAACTCTTTGCTGGGTAATTCCTAATTCTTTGCTAATTTTATAGTCAGAACATTTTCGGTAATCTATTGTTCCGTCTTCGTTTTGATAAGTAGCAATCATCTTTTCCATATAAAAATGGAACATCATCAACTCAATGTCTGATTTGGACATCTGACCAAAATTGGCTTTATAAAAATGATCTGCAATTTCATCAAAAAGAGTAATCTTTTCTTCATCGCTAAACTGAACGTATTTCATGCATATTCCTCCGTTATCAATTATCAGCTGTGGTTCCCTGGGACGATGGAATTTCGATACCGTCTTTATCGCTAATTACAATTTTCATGCCTATACCCTGACTAAAATCTGAAGTAGAAATCTCAGTAATTTCGTTATTTTTATCAAAGTAGATAATAAACGGTTGGGTAGAAGCCAAGTAGCTATCTCTGGAACAATCAAATTCAATATATACTTTATCGTTTATAGTTTTCAACTGATATTTGCGATTTACCGTAAAAGATTCTTCATTAGAAGATTCTTCGCCATCATTAAATGTACGCCTTCTATATAGCAGATTGTATTCATCCTCACCTACAAATTCTATTTCTATAGTTTTTTCTTCTCTCCAATCGCCTGTCACTTCATACGACTTCATGCGTTCATATGTTCCGCAAAAAACCTCGCCTATTAATTGTTCGTAGGTCTTTTCTACTTTTATTTTCTTTTGTATTTGATTAATCATCCAAATCGCAGAAACAACAACTATCAATATAACAAAAGAAACTATAATTATTTTCTTTTGTGCATTCTTTCTTTTGCCTTCTAAATCAAGTATCTTTAATTTTTCATTACATTCGTTAATCTTGGAGCCAGCATCATTCCATTGTGAATTTTTTTGAAATATTTCCTTAGCTTCTTTTATATCATCAATACTGTCACTTCCTAATTTCTGTAATGCTCCCAAATAGATATCATGTTCTTTTATCTCATTTTTCTTATCCCGGCATAATTTTATATACCTTGCAGAATCCTTATAATCCTTTATATAGAATAACTTTTTTTCTACATCTTCATAAGTTTCATAAAAGTGCATGTCAGGATCGGAATCTGCTAGATTATACTCTTCTACAGCATCACTATACCAATCCTCATTTATCTCGTTTTTTATTCTATCCACCTTTTTCTTTAGGTCAGCATCCTTCTCTGCAAATTTCCTAACCCTTTCATAATGTTCATTTCCTTCCATTTTTAGCATTGGATATGGATACGATTCATTTAATACTAACTTTCCGTCAACTATTTTCCATTTACAACTAATCAATAGTTTCAACAACCACAAATATCCATTATCTGCATCTATGTCTAATGCGTGTTCACAATAAACTGCCGCATCTTCCCATGCTCCATCTTCCATAAATAATTCTATTCTTTTTATAATACTATCTACTGAAGCATTGGAATTTATTGAAATGGTTTTAGTTAATCCAATGCTCTTTTGCATTTTGCCAAATTCTTCAACGGATATATCTCGTATCTCTGTTGAACCGCAATCAGGACACTTACTAAAATCCCTTATTTTACTTATCGCCCTATCTGACATTTTTGTTTGCTCATATGCATCATACCTAGTACCAACAAATACATTGGCAACAGCCCCGATAGATGAAAGAGCTGCTAATCCAGCATTTTTAGTATTCTGTTTTATGTCTTCATCCGTATAACACCAAATTTTTCCGCATACATTACATTTTTTTCTGTATTCCATATTGCCTCCCAGAATATTATCAAAATGTGTACCTTTTAATAGCCAGCTAACCATTATCATTATATAGGTAATCTCTTGAAATCACAAGCAAATAGCAGGATTTTTCGACATGTTTTTCATCCCGACAGCTTTAGTGACATTTCGATCCAATATTATCAAAAGGTACACCTTTTGATAGCCGCATTTATGTTATTTTCCCTTTCCGTCCCCATGAAGCAGCCTGTACTCCCTCAATCTGCGGTAAAAAGTGGCTTCACTCATATCGCACGTTGTCAAGACATCCATGAACGTCAGTTTCTTTTGTTCCCAAGCCTTAACGATCCTCCCAAAATCATCCGGCGCCGCTTTCTCCGGTCTGCCAAACTTCACTCCCCTTGCCTTTGCCGCAGCAATTCCTTCTGCCTGTCGCTTTTTAATGTTTTCGCGCTCACTCTGCGCCACAAAGGACAAAATCTGCAACACAAGGTCTGCAATAAAAGTTCCCATCAGGTCTTTGCCATTCCTCGTGTCTAATAAAGGCATATCCAGCACACAAATATCAATACCAATCTCTTTGGTAAGGATGCGCCACTGGTTTTGGATTTCTTCATAATTGCGCCCCAGACGGTCAATGCTGAGGATGTAAAGAAGATCCCCCTCTTTCAGTTCCTGCACCAGCTTTTTATAGTTTGGGCGGTCAAAATCCTTTCCTGACTGCTTATCCATGAAAATATTTTTTTCAGGCACGGAAACTTTCCGCAAGGCGATCATCTGCCTGTCCTCGTTCTGGTCTGTGCTGCTGCATCTTACATATCCGTAAATTCTCTTTTCTTCCATATCTATCCTCCATAAAAATACCCGCCACCATTATAGTGACGGGTTATCAGTTATAAAAAATCGGGTAACAATATTCCACATATCTAACAAGATAAATGCCTGTACATTACTTTGAATGAATTTCTCGGCAAAGGGCGCTACCTCGCCCCTCTGTCTTTCTGCCGCGCCTGATGCGCTCTGGTAGCTTTCCTTTCTTTAATCATCTGCTGTTTCTGTCTGAGCCTATCCCTGACGCTCATTGTATCCACAGCTTTGTCTCCATAAGTTTTTTCCCACTCTGCACGAGCCACCTGATAATCAATATCCTCTTTTCTGGCGGCATTAAATTCCTTATAAAATGCCTGAACAGAATCAAATTTATATTCCCTCACAATAGAAGAAAGCCGATTTTTCATATTTGAAATCTGAACGTCGATGTTATTAATCTCCTGCTGTAACTCTTTCCGTCTGCCACCCTTGAAGATACCCGTACATTCGGACAGTTCTTTTTTCAGCCTGTCACGCTTTTTCTCTCGCTCAAAAATAGCGTTATTTTGATCTTTAAGTTTATGGTCAATCTCTTTCAGGCGGCGATATTTTTCTGCAAGTGCGGAAGGCTTTGGCTGCGGCGGTCTTTCTGTTTCCAACTGCCTTGTTTCAGCAGGAACAGGTTTTTGCCCTGCTTTCATCTGCTCGATAATAGATTTTTTGACCGTGGCAGTGGTTTTCTGTTGTGGCAGTTTTTCTTTATTCTGCATATCCATTTTATGCTGTGGATTAACAGGAAACGGTTTCTTCCTCCTTTCCGCCTGGACTACAGGCTCATCTTTTACATGGACAGGATTTTCTGTTTCTTTCGGTACTTCCTTTATAGTATCAGCAGCTTTGCCGATAACTTTTTCCGCAAACTCCATTACTTTCTGCATCACTTTCGCAATCAGACGTTCCAACAGCACAACCGCCGCCCTGACAATATCCCCGAACAGTTCCGGCTTATTGCCGTTCTGCTCCACGGATTCCTTTACCCTATCTGTAATCTCTGTTTTCTTTAACTCCAAAATCTCCGCTTCGGGTACGCCGCTTACAACCGCACGGTCAACAGCACTGTTCCATTCCATGCGGATTTCATTGTCTGCCTTTATTTCCTCCGCTTTCGGATTGTTTTTGCCGACCTTCTTTGTCGCAAGGTACGGACCGTTTCTATCAAATATGCTGAGCCGATCCTTATCATCGATCACCATCTGATTTATCAAATCCGTATAAAAAACCTTTGCTTCATCCAAAAAAGATTCCTGCTTGAAACGTCCGTCTTTGACGGTAAAAATCTTACGCTCATATACTTCGCCTTTTTTAATGATTTTGCAACCTTTGCGGATATTTCCGTCCCCGTCAAGAATCTCTTTCTTCGTCCGCACATGATGTCCCTGCTCGTCATAAAACATATTCCGGGTAGCAACCTTTTCTGTTGGCTGCTCCAAACGCTTTCTCTCCGCAAATATCATATGGATATGCAGGTTTGTTTTCCGCTTGTTATGGTGGAGCGCAGCAAAACACTCCACACCATACCGTTTCTTAAATTCATCTACCATTTTTTTCAGCAGATAGTCATGGTCATAGCTGATAAAACTTTCCGGCAAGGCAATCATCAGCTCCCTCGCCTCGATACATTTCCCATTCGTCCCGCTTTTTTCAAATTCCTCCCGACTGCACTTGGCAAGCTCCCGCCAGAACGCCCTGTCCGGCTCTGTTGCATAAACTTCATACAGATGCTCCTGCTTGGCGCGGCTTGAAATATAAGTGATGCGCCCCGATAAGTTATGCAGCTTCGCTATTTCTATAAATGAATTTCTTTTCACAAATGCCTTTCTCCTTTCCTTTAGCTGATAGCCCATTCCGTCTCTTTCCCTGTGAGCAGCCACCATAGGGCGGCTTATTGCGAACCCATGCCCGTATCCGGGCAGTTTACGGCTGTCGCTTTTTGACAGCCGCAAAGTGACTTCTATAAAGGCACGCAGGCGCGGCTTCACATTTCCCCCGAAATGAAGCCACTGGAAGCAGCGCCATTCATGTGCCCGTCCTTTGGGGCGGCATGGATAAATACAGTCCGGCACTTTCGGACTGTAAATCCACGCCTGCGTGGATTTGCCCCCTGCAAGGGCGAAATACCCAGAGTACAAAACGAAGTTTTGTGCGACGGGTGTATTTCGCTCTCAAACGCCGAGGGCTTAGGGGAGAGCTTGCGCCCTCCCCGGAAATTAGTTCCTGACACTCCCCGAACCACTCCAAAGCAGTTCGTAGAGCAGATGCTTCACAGACATCAAAAAACCGCCTGCCTGAAAACTGGTATTCCAGCTTCAAAACAGACGGCTGCATTTACGCCTTTATTTGCAGCCTTCCGGCTGCTCTTTGCCCTTATTTTGCGGGCTTATATGCCCGCCCTTTATTATGCAGCCTTATATGGCTGCCCTTTGTCCTTGTTTTGTAGCCTTTCGGCTATACTTTGCTCTTGTTTGCTTAAAATATGGCTGCATTTATGGTCTGTTATAAAAAAATCCACAAAAATAAGGCTACGATAAATACTCTTACCATAGCCTTATCCATAATCATATTAAAATGCGTCAAAATCAATCAGGTCATTGTCCGGCAGCTCTGTGGAATGCCCTGCTTCGGTATCTCCGCCCTGCGCCGCTTCATTTTTCGGAGCAGTGCCGTTCATGGCAGCATTTCCATTTCCCGCGCCGTCTGCCAATGCCTGACCGTACATCATGCCGCCCTGCGCCGCCGGATATACTCCCATAGGAACGAATAAAGGAAAAGTCCTCATCTGTGCCATATACATCCCGAAAAGCGCCGGAAGGTTGGATAGCATTTTCTTTTCCACCGCTTCCACGATACGCTCTGCAAAAGCGTCCTCTTTCTCCCTCGTTTCCATATAAGGATCATGCTCTGCCGCCACGCACCTGTCATAATAGTCATTGACCGCCTCTATTACAAATTTATTCTGTGACTTGAACATCTGCCGAACCTTTTGGGAGTGCAGAAGTTCCCACGCCCTGCACTCATCCGCCTTTTCCGTGTTGAACCGAATATTGTGGTTTTTGTTCTTCATCTGGATGCGCCCCCTTATCCGGCAGAAGCCATTTTCTTCTGCCTGCGGAGTTTCATATAACAGAAATATTCATACCCTTTGGCATTTGCCCGTATGTCATGGTTGAAGGTAACATTATCACGGTCATAATCCCCCACAAGCTCCACAACTTTTGCTCCGCCGCCCATGACATACAGCTTCATAAGATTCGGATTGTAACCGTGCGCTTTCAGTTCCGCAAATATTTTTTCCACATAAAACTTTGCCGCTTCCTCCATAAGTTTCTGATATTCCCCGCCTATTTTTGTGTCGCCATAACGAAGATAATTCTCAATGATCTCCGCAGGAAGTTCCTCCGCCTTTCTGTCCAAAATAAGATTGCGGATTGCCATAAAACATTCATTTGCACCCAGCTTTACCGTCCACGACTTGCTCTCGCTCGCCTTTCCGTTGTTCAGTATCATCACATTCATCGTCCCGTTGCCGATATCCGCTATCATGTGCATTCCCTTAAAATCCGGCAGGCTCTCCGCTATTGCCGCATAGCACTGTGGCATGACCGTACAGTCAACGATGTCAACTACATAACTTTTGCCTGCATACTTATAATCTACATGGCGATTCCGCATCATATATTCCCGAAACGAACCCCTCTGCGCCTGCACCCATTTTAACGGAAGCCCCACCGCAAGATGGATTTTTGCAGCCGATAACCCTCTCGCTTTCAGCTCTTTTGCAATGGCGGCAAGAGTAAGGATATAATTATCGTCATCCATGTTCTTTTCAGCAACAAAATCCTTATGCCCCTCGCCAATGGTGTAATATGCGCCCTCATATTCCAGATAATCCCTTGTAAAGACAGGCGGCTGACTGCTCCTGCTCACGGAAGTCGGGAAACAGCACCTTGCCGTCTTATAATTCCCATAGCCTGCATCCACTCCTAAAATAATTGTCCCGTTCATGTTGTAATCTCTAAGTTTTGCCATATCAAAATCCTCACTTTCATGCTTGTTGTTATTTATCAAACTATCTGCCATATTTTACTTTCACTTCCTCTTTGGTCGGAAGGCTGCTCTCTACAATAATCTTGTTTTCCCCTGCTACCATAGCTGCAACCTGTTCCGTGCCGTCCGTATGCAGGAGTCCGTCCGCTGATGCTTCCGCCTCCGCTATCTGTTTTTGTTTGTCCGCCTCCCTTGCTCCTTCAATCACACGCCGGATTTCCGGTCTGTGCTTTTTACGGTATTCTTTCAGGTAGGCACGGCTGTATGCACGGCGTTTCCGCTTCTTTTCCTCCGCCGCCATTTCTTCCTCAGAAAGCTCCTGCACCGGAAGCTCCACCTTCCCGATATAATTTAAGAAAATCTCGATCTCCTGCACACGTTCTCCGTCGATTTCCTCTATTTTATGCACCATGACCTTATCAACAAATTCGTTGACAATGGCGGGCGTGAGTTCCTGAATGTCGGTGTACTTGCGGACAAGGGAAAGAAATTCCTCCGTCCTGTCCGTGTCATCCTCAAACTGTGCAAGTTTTTCACGGATTTCCTGCATGGAGATTTCAAGCTCCTGCTGTTCCTTCTCATAATCGGAAGAAAGCATTTCATACCGTCTGTCGGGCAGCTTCCCCATTGCGTTGTCCTCATACACCTTTTTGATCAGCAGATCAAGGTCTGCGAAACGTTTCTCTTTTTTGGAAAGGTCTGCTTTCAGCTTTTTTACCTCGCCTTTATCCCTGATTTCTGATGCACTCCGCATATTCTTTATAAACGCCGCCTCGTCCATGCGGACGCTTTTTAAGGCATACCGTATCGTTTCGAGGATAAGCTGCTTTACCGTGTCCTCTTTTATGGAATGGGAACAGCATACCTGCTTATACTGTTTTCTGCTGCTGTTATAAGTGCCGCAGTTAAAGCCTGCGGATGTGCGCTGGACTTCTCCATTCGGAATCCCCCGCCAGTCCCTGCCAGCTCTCGTCGTACTCCTGCGGTAGTGCATTTTCCCGCCACAGTCCGCACAGTAGAGCTTTCCGGTCAGCAGGCTTCCTTCCCCGCTGGTATCCACTCTCCGCACCGTCTTTCTTAATTCCTGCACCAGATACCAAGTCCTGCGATCTATGATTGGTTCATGGGTATCCTGAAAAATAAGGATGTCCTCGCTGCTGTTTTTAACCGCTTTTTTGTCCTTGTAAGATTCCTTGTGGCTGCGAAAATTTACGGTATCGCCCATATATTCCGGTCTTTCCAGTATCCGCACAACGGAGCCGCCCGTCCAGTTATAAGGGGTGTCAAAATCACACATGGTCTGGTAATTGCCCCTCTGCCTTGTCGCCTGATAATAGGATGGTTTCTCAACCTTTTCCTCCATAAGCCGCTTTGCAATCTGGTACGGTCCCATGCCCTCCACGGTCAGACGGAAAATCTTTCTCACAACCTCCGCCGCTTCTTCATCGACAAGCCAGAGGTTTTTATCATCAGGGCTTTTTACATATCCGTATGGCGGGTTGCTTGTGATCGGTTTTCCCTCTTTCCCTTTTGCCCGTAAAACTGCGGTGATCTTCCTGCTGCAGTCACGCAGATACCATTCATTCATGATATTCAAAAAAGGGGCAAATTCACTGCTGGTGTTGTTGTCACTGTCAACACCGTTGGAAACAGCAATGAAACGAACACCTTTTTCCCGAAAGAATACCTCCGTGTAGAACCCTACCTGAAGGTAATCTCTCCCGACACGGCTCATGTCCTTTACTATGACTGTGCCGATGTCGCCGTTTTCAATCCGGCTTAACATCTGCTTCCATCCCGGTCTTTCAAAACTGCCACCGGAAAATCCGTCATCCGTAAAATGCACCGTGTTCGTGTACCCGTTGTTTTTTGCATAATCCTCCAGCATCTTTTTCTGGTTGACTATGCTGTTACTGTCCCCCGCAAGATCATCGTCCCTTGAGAGCCGCTCGTAAAGAGCTGTTATTCTGTTGTCTCCAGCCGTCCTGTTGTTCATTCCGAACTCCTTTCCGGCGGCTGGCTCATCTGTGGTGAATCCATCTTAACATAACTTTCTGCGCCTGTCACCATTTCATTCAAAATTAACCGGGGAATTTTTTCATCCAGAGTGTCGGCATATCCCGAACCCGTATATACCCTGACCCTGAAAAGCGTCCCGCCGATTCTTCTGTAAAAAAATCCAGCCGGAACAGGGCTGGATTCTGCTGCATTATTATTCACTTTTAATGTTTCTGACATACAATCCTTTCTTGCGCGCAATCCCTTCTTGCGCTTCACACGCATATCCCTTATAATAGTTTTGGCTTCCGCTCCGTGTAACCATATTCTTGTTTTATCCGTACTCCATATCCCGCCCTCCTTTCCTGTAATTTCTTTTTAGATAAAAAGAATTACTCCTTTCACTAATAGGAGAAAAACGGCTATAAAAACGGAAGTGTTTTTGAAAAAACTGCTACAAAATTTTATTTTTTTGAAAAGGATTGATTATAAATGCCAAAATACGCCGAGCTTCCGTCATTCTGGGAGCAGAATTACATAACGGAAGCGGATGGGGATATGCTCCACCGTGAAGCCCGTGCGCTTGCCCTCCGGCGTATTGAGGAAAGCGCACGGACGGAAGATGATTTCCAGAAAGTCATTGAATGGTGGGATAGACTGGACGGGAATAGGGAGCGGAGAGAAAGAGACCATGAGACAGGACGCTCCAATGTCCCTTTGGAATGGGGTGCAGAGGAATTGTATGTATCCGATAGACCATCTTATGATATGGTTTTAAGAAGGCTATTGCTTGCGGGCGATTTTCTCGATCTCATATTTGACAGCCCGGAAACGATACATGAACTTGTCACGGATGCGGATTTATCAATGATATTAAAAGAACTAAAGCCGCACCTTAAAAATATGCTCTACTGTCTGTTCCTGCATGATTACACCGCTGCGGAATATGCGGAGAGCATCGGGCAGACTGACCGAAATATCCGGGGTATCAGGGAAACAGCTCTGAAAAGGATACGGAAACTTTATGGCGATGTGCTTACATACCGAAAAGAAAACAGCCTGCCTATGACGCTTGATGAGAAGTATTTTTTAGAAAACGGCGTAAGACAAAAGTAACAAGATATGCGTAAAAGCATTACGGTCAACAGATGCAAACAGCTTGACCGATAATAAGTAATTGTCTATAATATAGGAAATATTACATCCGATGATGTGGCGGGATTGAAGGATTGGAGCAGATTTTCTATGAAGAATTTATTTGAGCATACCAGCGCACCGTGGCTTCGGTACAGCAGCTATGAATATAAGACCGCTGATGACGGTGCTCTCTACATAACGATTTCAAAGGGCGCAAAACCGGAAATCTACCGTCCCATGCAGGAAGCCCGGCAACTTGTCATGGATGCGGTAAATGTCGGGCTTGCCTCCATGCACAAGACACCGGAAGAAGAACTGAAAGAAGCCGTACTTGGCTTTGTAAAAAAATATGGTTTCCTCGGCTTTATGACCGCCCTGCCGACAACAGCAGACTTTATAACATATGAATCGGTGTATCTGCCAAAAAACCATTTCATAAAGGAAGAATCCCTCACTACAGAAAACTATCTTTCCTATTTCTATCCGTTTGACAAGCCTGATTTCAGAAAGAGCGGCATGGAATCGGGATGGTCTGTGACTGACCGTGAGGGCATTGCGATTACAATGGCTATGGGGAACGCACCGCAGGCTGTGTCGATGGAATTACAGAAGGAATATGCGGAAAGATACGACTGGGTCGTGAAAGAATTTACCGACCTCGCCTTTACCTTTGTGGCGAGTTTCCTTTATTACACAGATTATGATAAGATTGACGGGCAGACACGCAGCCTGTACCGTCAGGGCATTTCCGCTTTCGGCGGCATATCCCCGACTTACCGGATCGCACTGGAAAAGGATGCGCCCGTTATCGTATGGGATTTCCATTCGCTGCTTATCATGGTACAGATGTGCTTTTCCTTCATGCTCACGGATAAAGACAGTGATATGCGCCTGTGCAAGCATTGTAATAAAGCCTTTGTTGCAAGCAGAAAGGGAAATGAATTTTGCAGCCAGAAGTGCAAGAACCAGTTTAATGTCTACAAATCAAGAGAGAAGAAGAAAGGGAACAAAAGCAATGATTGAAAACAGGAATGTAAATATCATAACCGATGCGGACGGTAAAAAGCTGGTCTTAATCAATGATATCCGTTTCAAGGCAAAAGTGCGGGATGACTGGTCTGTTGTCGAGGAATACCTGAAAGAGTATATCGGGGATTTTTATGAAATTGAGGAAACTTCTGAAAAAATATTTATTTCGGCTGATTTTCCCGATGAATATGCAAGTTCAGAAAGCCGCATTGCCTTAAAAGGCGCAGTGGCAAAAGCTAAGGCGAACGCTGCGCAGGCTATTCCTGAACTTATAAGAATAGCTGCCAATCCCAAACATGAGGCAAACAGAAAAGAAAAGCACAAAACAGATGCAGTATATGGGTGGTATCGTTACAACATTAGATTTGCACTGCCTGTATATGATGACAAAACGGGAAAATTAGCAAGGCATAATATTTATTCGGCAAGTATGCTTGTCCGCCATGCGAATGATGGCAGGAAGTATCTGTATGATATTCTTGCAATAAAAAAAGAAACGAGCAGCCCGCTTGAGTGAAAACACTGTACGGTAAAAACCCATTTCTTATTGTCAATAATAAGCTATTTTTTAATTCCTGTCAATCCCCAATTTTTATTTTTCAGAATACCGCCATTGGCATTTTTAATGCAATGGGGGAACTTTGTTCCCCCTTAACCACTCCATAGCATGAGGCGCAGATGATGTCAAGACCGCCGCAGGCGAGGCGGAGCCGGTGTCTTGACATCATCTGCGCCTCATGCTACAAAACTTAAAATTGAAGCAACTCTAAAGGGAATATATTAAATCATGCAGCACTACCTCCTCCGCCCTGCTCCTAATGCTGCTCATTTTTTGGAGCCAACAGAGCCAGTCATCGGATTTAAGCTGCTCCGTCACCCCCTCTTTCTTTGCCATCTGACTTACAAGCCTGTCCATCATCTCATTGCATTCTTCATCAATTTCCGCAAGATGCTTCCATAAGGTTTCCGATAAAATCATATACGAATAAATGCCTCCATGATTCTCCTTCAAAAACCGCTGCCTCATTCTCCCATACTTTCCGATATGATACTCCGTTGTATCCGAAAGTTTCAAGTCAGGGATAAGATAATCTCCTTCCCAATGGTAAGTAACTTCCATACACAACCGCCTTTCTTTGTGCTAAACTGTTTACAGATACGAATAAAAGTATTATCACCTTCTTCCTTTACCACAACATCTGCAAGTTTCCATTCACCACAAATGAGCCAGCCGCATATGTTGTATTTTAGCAGATTCCCCATTTCCGCTAAAATACTGTGTTTGACGGAAATGTTTACATCTACAGTTCACAACATATCACATCGTCCATATACTGGCACTTCATAAACATATCCGAAGATTTCTGCGCTTCCGAAGTGGACAAACCTGCGACATTGCGCATTTTTGTGTAGAGGAACAGGTTCTTGAACGCGTGCGCCTCGTCTACGAACAGCCGGTCTACACCCAGCTGCTCAAAGGTAATCACATCGTCCTTTCGGTCGGTTGCCCGGAGTTTCTCCAATCTCGCCTCCAATCCTTTCCGGGTCTTTTCCATCTGTTTGATAGAAAAACGTTCACCATTCTGGGATTTCATCTCAGCAATGGCGTTTTCGATTTCATCAATCTGGGCAGTCAAAATCCGCTCCTGCCGTTCTGCGGACACCGGAATTTTCTCAAACTGGGAATGCCCGATGATAACTGCATCGTAATCGCCAGTGGCAATTCGTGCGCAGAACTTCTTTCTGCGGGCAGTTTCAAAGTCCTTTTTGCTTGCTACCAGAAGTTTTGCACTCGGATACAGGCGCAAGAACTCGTTTGCCCACTGAAGAGTCAAATGATTCGGAACGACAAACATGGATTTCTGGCACAGTCCCAACCTCTTTGCCTCCATAGCAGAAGCGGCCATCTCAAAGGTCTTACCGGCACCTACCTCGTGAGCCAGCAACGTATTGCCGCCGTACAGCACATGAGCAATGGCATTCTGCTGGTGTTCCCGCAACCGGATTTCCGGATTCATGCCACCAAAGCGGATATGGGAACCATCGTACTCACGGGGACGAGTACTGTTGAACAGTTCGTTATACTTTTCCACAAGTTCCGCACGGCGATAAGGGTCTTTCCACACCCAGTTCTGGAACGCATCCTTAATGGCCTGCTGTTTCTGCTGGGCGAGAGTGGTTTCCTTTTTATTCAGAACCCGCTTCTGCTTACCGTCTGCATCCTCCACAGTATCGTAGATACGGATATCCCGCAGATTCAGCGTATCCTCCAGAATCCGATAGGCATTGGCACGGCTGGTTCCGTAGGTCATATAGGCATGGACATCATTCCGGCTCGGTGTACTCTTACCGGTGATCTGCCACTCTGCCGTCATGGGAGAGAATTTCACCTCGATGTTCCGGCGCAGATAAAACGGCGGTTCAAAGGTTTCTTCCATGAACTGCTGGATATAATCCCGATTTACCCATGTGGCACCAAGGCGCACATCAATCTCCGACGCATCCAGGTCTTTCGGCTGCGCCTTTCTCAAGTATTCCGTATTTACCGCAAAGACCGGGTCAGAAGCCGCAGCCAGTTCTGCCACGCGGAGCTTTTCACGGACATTGCCGGACAGATATTCGTCAGCAGTTACCCAGCCGGTTTCCCCGCCACCCTGCGTCATCGGGTCTTTGAAAATGACACCATGCAATTCCTGCTGGATTTTTTCATATTCCCCCGGTGTTCCTAAAAGCTCCGACATATAGGGCAAATCCACTCTGCCGCGTTCTCCGATGGAGATTGCCAGAGCCTCTGCCGGAGTATCTACGCTGGTAACAGCACGTTCCGGTCGAATCGTCCGTTTGGTGAACATATCCGCCTTGGATTCCAGCCTGCCGTTTTCATCTACATTTTCCAGAGAGCAGAGCAGATAATAAGATGAATCTTCCGAAAAAGCCTGTGCATTTGCACGGGAATTGATAAGCCCATACTGATCGGCGAATCGGTCATAGGCTACATTCAGTTCCCGCTGTTTCTGGGCAATCGCGTCCTCCGGATAGTCGTTCAGCTGGTAGTCGATCAGCTCCTGCACAATGGTACGAAGCTCCACCATACCTTTAATCCTGCCGGTGGCTGTCGCAGAAAGGTCAGCCTTCCGCATGATGCTGTTCTCACGGAAGTAGACATCCCCATCCACCACTGCATAGGAGAAGTTCTTTACATTGGGGTCTGCCGGAATGGTTTCGCCCTGCAAGGACAGTTCTTCCTCCGGTGCCAGCTCCTGCGCTTCATAATGACCGCCGATGTGCTGCACAGCCTCATGCAGCTGATCTCCCAAATCCGCATCCAGAATCGGAATGACTGTACATTCTTCCTTGCCGTACTGGGTGCTTTCCGTTGTAATCTCGCCCAGCACCATTTCCGGGTGGTCAACAAAGTAGCTGTTAAGGGTAATGCCCTCCGAAGTCAGCCCCAGATGCACCCAATCCGGTTCGATATCAATGGGATGGTCTCTCTTTTGCAGGAAAATGATATCCGAAACCACATCCGTACCGGCATTGGCACGGAATGCGTTATTGGGAAGTCGGATGGCTCCCAGCAGTTCTGCCCGCTGCGCCAGATACTTTCGCGCGTCCGAATTCTTGGAATCCATCGTATAGCGGCTGGTAACAAAGGCCACGATGCCACCGGGACGAACCTGATCCAATGCCTTGGCAAAGAAATAGTTGTGGATAGAAAAGCCGAGTTTATCATAAGGCTTATCGCTGACACGGTAGTTGCCAAATGGCACATTGCCCACGGCCAGATCATAGAAATCACGCCGGTCGGTGGTCTCAAAGCCTGCTACCTTGATTTCTGCCTGCGGATACAGCTTCTGCGCAATGCGCCCGGTGATGGAATCCAGTTCCACACCATACAGTCTGCTTCCCAGCATGGAATCCGGCAGCATACCGAAGAAGTTGCCGACGCCCATCGACGGTTCCAGAATATTGCCTTTCTCAAATCCC
>Ga0129310_1001900_pt1 | contig 16899 bp, 20 predicted proteins | sample Go1ome_2_FD_94433 | JGI IMG/M metagenome (GOLD analysis project Ga0129310, IMG submission 94433) | Western lowland gorrila individual fecal microbial communities from Wisconsin, USA - Go1022A metagenome | ecosystem: Host-associated > Mammals > Digestive system > Large intestine > Fecal | place...
CTCCTATTTCCAGCGCCAGCTTTACTGACTGCTCCTTGTAGCTCCTGTCGTATTTCTTTGCTTCTGACATGTCCTTCACCCTCCTGATTTTAGTATATTATTTTGAGCGTGGGGTGTCAAGTTTTATTATACAACATCATTTCACCTCCCCATTATATGAAATATCCACTTGACAAATCATCATTATCGTGGTATTATGATAATAAAGATTGATTTCGTGGTTGTGATACTGATTATAGCATTTCGAAATCACGTTGTCAAGGCATTTGTGGGATATTTCTCGCAATTCCACAAATATAGTCTTTTTATATTCAAAAGAGGAGGAAATTTTGCGTTATGGAAAGCAAAAACACCTGTGTCGAGGTATTCGGGAAACGGCTAAAAGAATTACGAAAAGCAAACGGTTACACGATTGAACAGTTTGCCGAGGCAGTCGGGATTTCAAAAAGTACGGTCGGTTACTACAAGAACAATAACCGTATGCCCGACATTGAAATACTTTCGAGGATTGCCGATGTGCTGAATGTATCGGCGGACTACCTTATCGGCAAGACAAACACAACCGCAACGAAAGGCAAAACTAAAACAGTCTGCGACTTCACAGGACTGTCCGACACCGCCGTTGAGTATTTATCCGAGCTTGTCAAGAACAGGGACTATGGCAAACTGTCCATAATCAATCATCTGTTCTCCGAACTCAAGCAGGACTATGCCTTCTACTGCCACGAGGAGAACGACGATGGCGAACTAGCGGAGAGTATTCTCGGAGCAGTTTTCCTGTACTTCGACAAGGTTGAACTTACTCAAGACGAATGGACGGAGATTATCCACACGGGCGATGAGAAGAAGGATGAGATACTCATTGCGGCGTATATGCAGTTTTTGCTTAATCAGGTTACCGAGAATACTAAGTCGAATGCGAAATATTATGATGAGCGCAATAAGCAGTACGAGTGATTGCAGAGTTGAAAAAGAAAATGCCCTCTCGGTGTTTGGGTGAACATTGGGAGGGCAAAATTCAGTTTCAGAGAGTATTTCTTGCAGTGCATACTAAACAGCTAAGGTAGTAGCACCGAGAGATATTATCGCTAGGACAATCTAATAATCAATAAATAGTGTAAAGCAATCACAACGATTTTGCTTGACATTTGACTCGTTGTGTGATAATATGGTATCAAAAAAACGCAAATTGAATGGAGTGATTATATGATTTCCGCCGCTTTGGCTGTTCTGGAAAGCGAGGAACAGCGCAACGAATTATCCGAGATTTATGAACAAAATGTATCAAACTTTTATAACATTGCCTTTCAGCACCTTCACAACAAGCAGGACGCCGAGGACACAATACAAGACGCGTTTTTGGCTATTGCAAAAAATCCCGGACCATTCTTTGATGTTGCCGTGAATAAACGAATATCATACATAAATGTTATAATTAGAAATACCGCATACAAAATGCGGGACAAAAAACATAAGGTTTCCGAGAATGAAATTGTTCTTGATGATACAATCATTGATGAGCAAATATCGGTTGAAGATATGATGTTAAGCAACTATTCTTGTGACAAATTGTTGGAATTTATCGGAACTCTTCCCGAAGCAACAAAAGCTGCTGTTTACCTGAAAATGCACCTTGGCTTGAAGAACGGAGATATTGCCAAAACACTTGGAATATCACAAGACGCTGCAAAGAAAAGAGTGGCAAGGGGAATGAAACAAATCAGAGAGTATATGGAGGGTTTGAATGATGAATAAGTGTTATTCTATCGGCGATTTAATGTCTATGTACTATGAGAGAGAATTTGCTGCTGTTGAACAAATGCCCATTCCCAAGTTGTCTTCAAAGCATAACAGAAAAATGAAAAAAGCGTTCCGCATTTTTGCCGAAAACAGAATGTCAATAAATAATCAACCAATGAAAACCGTGACCGGCAGACAGATAAGTTTAAGAAAACGTATTATTTTGGCGGTAATTATTGTTGTTCTTCTGGCTTTTGTTACAGGTAGCGTTATTGTTTTCGTTTCAAGCGGATTTAGAGGTACGGTTTACAACGATAATACACGGATTTTTGCCTTCGATGTCGGAGGCAGTCCGTCTGTAATTGAAGAACAATATATGCTTTCAGTTGTGCCGGAAGGATTTGAATTGTGTGAGTATGAGGCAAATGATATCTATGTGTATTCTTTGTACAAAAACTCCGAAAATCAAACACTGGCTTTCCAGCAAACTGTAAAAAGCAAATTTCATCCACATATCAACACGGAAGGATATGATTTACAAGAAACGAAAGTTAATAGCTGCAATGCTATTTATATAGAATATATTAACGCATATGGAGTTAGTTCAACGGTAATTTGGGATAATGAGGATTACATACTTGAACTATTTGGCAATTTTGATAATAATGAGCTGCGAGATTTGGCTATTTCTAACGAAATTGATGGATTTTAAAACTTTTTTGTAAAAATATGTCCCCTTTTCACTTTAAAAAGGAACGTAGTATATAGGTAGTATATAGAAGGATAAAAACTTCGAGTACTTGTGAAGGGGGGAATACCAATGCAGATAAGAAAAATGCTTGCCGCATTTATATCGTTTATGATGATATATCCTGTTGTAAGTGTTTCTGCTTTTGCTGTTGATGAAACTCAAATTGTAACAGATTTAGTTTCGCCGGCTTATGAATATGCAGCGAAAACAGAAAACTATTTAACAATTACATCATCAACTGCTGACTGCAAAAGTTTGTGCAATGGAATGGCGGGCGTTACTCAAATCACAGTAGAGCATACGCTTGAAAAGCACTGGGGTCTGTGGATATGGAATGAAGTTGACGGCGCAAGTTGGACAAAGACTGTATATTCAGACACCATAAGATTGTCCAACACAAAATCCGGGCTTGACAGCGGTACATATCGGCTGAAATCCGTTTTCACGCTAAAGAGTTCAAGCGGCGATACCGAAAAAATCACGGTTTACAGCGATGAAAAAACAGTAGGATAAAGCAAAACCTATACTTTAGGAGATGGGAGATGAGATTTGTTACTGAAATAAAATGGTTTTCTCAACGTTACATGATGATGCAGATGCTAGTCATCTTCGCAGAACTTGTTGGGAGGGATTGTTATTAATTTATTAACACTAAACCCTATATCATCGTGCAATTTAAGATGTGAGCATTGTCCAAATAAACAATGGACATACCCCATTGATGATGAACGAAACCGCTTAACCAATAGCATGATACTAAAATGGATGGATAAATATCTTAATCCTTATGAATGGTTTTTGGAAATAAGCGGGGGGGAACCAGGATTATACAAAGGTATCAACGAATTAATCAGCACACTTAATTCAATGGGGTATTACGGTATAATAAGAACGAATGGCACTTTACCGATATATAAATGCGAGAATTTCATTCGATTGGCTGGGTGGCATAAACAGACTACAATAAATAATCCGCCTATATATTGTGATGTAATGCTTATCACCCAAAACCCTGATGATTGTTGGAGAGAAAAAGCTCAGTATTGTCATCGAAACGCCATTCCTTACAAATGTATACCGTATAAACGCTTTGGCGACCCAACGTTTGTGGATAAGCCTAATCAATACGAAACGAAAATAAACACATTCTTTAAGCATTGGACCATTGTTGGCTCATCGGGTGTACAGGGATACTGCTATGCTCATTGGGGTGAAGATAAGGACAATATATTCAATATGTCGCCACCCTTGATGATGAGTATGGGACAAAGTTGTTTACGTTGCAGCGGAATGGTAGGCTTATTGGACTTTATGGACGATGAACTACGGCAGAAATTAGCGGTTAGAAGAGATCGTTACATCTTTTCAAAACGCTTATGTGAAGGATGATAACCTTATGACACAGTTAGAATACAGAACTACAATAATCGACGGCATAAAAACTGTCAGTCAGAATGATGATAATATTTCTGTTGTGCGTGATATGCTTGATAAGTGTTTTGTAAATTTCCCCTATGGCGATTATAATGGCATTTTGGAACAGTTATCAAGTAACAATTTCACTTTATGGCGTTCGTGTACATACGAAGAAGCATTTGATTTTGTTAACGCCGGAACACCTACAGTGGGAATAGGTAGTGGTACTATCATTGTAATCATTCCCAATGGCGATGAAAAGGTTGAGAGTGTATATGCAAAAGCTATCGGCACTTTGACAACGGATGAAATCCAATCACTTAATTTTTTCTCTTATTCAGCCCCCTTTTCAGAAACGATGATAAATATGGGTTCTACATCGAACACTGCTAAAACATCGTTAAGTGATGGTTTTGATAAGTGGTACTACCAATCATGCTGGACTACAGGTGTTCGTGGTAAAGTACCGAGGTTTGCACAGAATGCATCGGGACCTTGTCTTGCTTATGCTATTATGTCAGGTTGTTACAACTTATACCATTCAACCGAAAATGTAAATACATTTTTTAACAACAGAGTAGCGAATGGGTATATTAATTCCAGCGGTTCTGCGCTTTGGCGCACATTTACGGATATTCAGAACTATAGCTTAGATGATATGAAATGTGAGCTTGAAGTAGCAAAACCTGTGGTCGTTTCTGGCAATAGTGGTACTACCGACCATTTCGTGTTGGTAGTTGCATACAGCGGAAATGGAACGACAGACAGTGACTTCATAGTAATTGATTCTTGGCATTCGACACCGGTGCCTACAACACTTGCCGCATTTAAAGCAAGTTATCCTTATGATACTTCTCAATTTGGTGATTATACATATCCTATGTTTACATTTAAGTAAATTGGGTCTGGAACATTTCGATGAAGGTAGAGGTATACTGTGAAAAAAATATGTATTTTTTTAGCTTTCCTGGCATTTTTATCTGCTTTTTCTGCATGTTCATCAAGTATTCAAAACACAAGCACTGTAACAACTGGCGATGATGCGCTTGAGTTGATTGATGTTCAAAAAGATAAAGAAGACAATACTATCGTCTATATTGACTCTTGGCAGATACTAAATGAATATGATGCCTTTAGGGAGTATTTTTTTGGTGTATGGCACGAAGCTGACTCCGGTTTTGCTGAGAAGATTATCATTGATGATTCGGAAATGGATTTTCTTGTCAACAATCATGTCTTTTATTTCAACAACTTTTACAAGGTAAATGATACGACGTTTGCTTTTGATATACAAGGTAGCGCAGATAGAATGTTGTTTTGGATTGACACCGATGAGCCTAATAATATGTATTATACATCGTTAGCTGAAAACTGGTTGTATGCGTTTGACAACACCAAAAAAGTAGGTCTGTATGAAAAAGCCGATATTCAGCCAAATATGCCTAAAAATGGTTTTTGTAGCGTGTACTGTTTGCGTGAGATAGCACGCAATTACGGTATAAACTTTGACATGCTTGTTGATGTTGAATATCAAGTCACGCCTAATTCAGACAGGCTGCTTCATGATGCAAAATATCAGTTCTATCCTGTTTACCTCGTTGAAAAAACAGCAGAAAAATTGATTATAAAAACAAAGCTTGGAAATGTAGGTGCAGCAGCCAAAGAGGTTGACGTATCAATTATCCTTGAAAAAACAAATGGAGAATGGATACGTACAATAAAAGTTGCTGACTAATTATTTCTATGTGCAATTGATAATTAAATCAATCATATGCAAAATCGCCACAAATGTAAAAGCCTAATAGCTCAACGCATTAGTTCTGGATAATGGTATCTGGATTATTTTCGGATTTTACAGCAGTAGCGTGTATTGATATTCAATCCCATATCTATCATGGGTAAAAGGTAACTGAATATATAGCAACCCCGCCGCTTATGCGCTTGCATCTGCGGCGGGGTTATTGTTTGTCGAAATATCGGTTGTCCCTATGTTCCGTTAAGTAAGTCCAACAGATGGGGTGCGCAATGTCGCGGCTAATTCCGTAGGAATCCGTGCGGCACGGCATGGCGATGAACAGATGATCGGTCTGGATTATCTTGATTTCGTGGATTGCTAAGCAGCCGTCCAAAGTGATTGAAGCAATAGCTCTGAGCTTTCCGCTGTCGAATGTTTTTCTGAAAATGATGTCTGTGATGTTCATTTGAATGGTTCCTTTCTGTTTTAAGAGTTGATGTTGATTTCAGCGATGAGAGCCTGACTTTCAGCGTAAATCTTGTACGCTGAAAGTACAGCGGTTTCGATGAGATTTCGAGCGCTTTCGTTGATAGGGTGAACGATGTCGTGGTAGTTCCCGGCTTCGTCCTTACGGCTCGGCATTGCCACGAAGATGTGGTCGGTTTCGATTACCTTGAGTTCGTGGATTGCAATGCAGCCGTCAACTGTCAGTGAAGCGACTGCTTTCAGGGTTCCTCCAGTGAGGGATTTCCTGAATTTGATGTCTGAGATTTTCATGTTGATTTTACCTGTCTTTCTTTAGTTAGATTTTAGTCATACAAGACTTTTAATAACACACCGGTCGGCGCCCTGCGACGACAAACCTTTAGTTAAATTCAGCCTAACAGACTTTTATAATAAACCGTCGTTGCGCAAGCAACGACAAAAAACATCTTGTTTAAGGCATATCAAGCGATGAAAACAAATGTGCGTTTCTTGAATTAAGATTGTTGTTAGCGTGTATTGCTTGACTTGACAGTATATTTATGTTATAATAAAATCGTCGACATATCGGAAGTTGTTTGTATGGAGTATATTACAATGGTAATGAAAAAAGCGGAAATAGAAGATTTGAATATTGTTGTTAAGCTAAAAATTGATATGTTTACAGAAGTAGGCTCAATATCTTTGTTACAGGACAATGCCGAAGAACAGATATATGAAAAATATAAGGAATTGTACCAAGAAGGAAAAGGTTGCCATTATTTAGTGTATGAAAACGATAGTGTTGTTGCGTGCGGCGGTGCAGTAATTAAAGAAGATGTTCCGTTTTGTTTCTTCAAAACTCCAATGTACGGATATATAATTGATGTATATTGTATTCCTGAAAAAAGAAGAAACGGTTATTCTTCAAAAATAATAGAAGTGCTACTGCAATGGTTAAAAAGCAAAGGTGTTCATACTATAAAACTAAAACCCTCGGCAATAGGAAAGCAATTGTATGAAAAATTTGGTTTTTGTGATTCCGGAGAAATGGAGTTATGGATTTAATAATTTGTTTTCTATCGGATTGATTAACATACAGCTTCCAATTTTACAGTCAGACAAAGTATAGTGAAATTGAACAAACGAGATGTTCTAATTTCTACATCAGACTCAAGCTAAAGCCATTGACAATGATGGCAAAATAATGTAAAATATACATGGCTGAACCGCTGCTGACAGCAATGGTTCTGAACCTACAATCGCATAGCGCTACATCCCCAGAAAGAGCCGCGCCCTTCGCTAAGGCAAAGTTCGGATGCAAGACACATTTCGAGCATGAATTTATACTCCACTTTGAGTATATGATTCATGCTCTTTTTGTTTTTCCGGTTCTTTTGATTGTTCAAAGTCTATGCGAAAATCCCCCATCAGGGGCAAACCGACCGGAGCCTGCTCCGGTAAAAAGCAGCCGAGAATCGGCTAATGAGTTCGGGGTCAAGGGGTATCCCCTTGCGCCAACCATTGATGGAAAGCTCGCTTTCTGTCAATGGTGTAACGGCGTATGAAACTATCGACTTCCGATAGTGCGTTGAAAGGAGCGTATTCTATGCCAACTGGAATTACTACGAATGTGAATTGTGGTCTGGGCAAGAGTAAGTCTAAGGGGCAGCCCGGTAATCTTGCGCATAATCGCAGGGAATTCGATCCTTACAACACTGATCCAAATCTTGCGGTGAATAACATTTTCTATGCGAATCGCAGTTTGAAAGAAACCTATCAGGCAGCTTTCGGCGATTCAATTGACGAGCACAATTCTAGGCAGAAACGCAAGGATAGAATTTCATATACCAGGGACAATTATTTCAAATATTTGTTCGGCGCTGATCCAAATTCTGTGGAAGCTAACGCTGTGCTTATGTCCAATAAACGCGGTAAAAATTCGGTGAAGTCCTTTAATGAAATGGTTGTCCAGATTGGTGATTGCAAGGAGTTCGGTAATTTCATGAGGGATGAGTACGACAACTTTATAGACAAGAATGGGAACAAGGTCAAGTGGGATAAATCGAGCAGAAACTACTACGATGTTGACGGGAATGTTGTGTCAAACAGCAAGACTCTGATTGCTAATCCGAAGGCTGAAAAAGCATGTGATATGCTTGAAATTTACTACAAGGGTGGTCGTTACAACAAGGTTGGCAATGGCATAAATCAGCGCCTTGAAAAGGTTGATGATCCGAGTGCTGAAGCCGATTTCGAGCTTCCGTCTTTTGAGGAGCGCAACCCGAATTTTGCAGTAGCCTGCTCTGTAATGCACAATGACGAGTGGCACGGAACTCCACATCTGCACATTGATTTCGTGCCGATCGGCGAGGGCTACAAGAAAGGTCCGGAGAAGCAGTTGGGATTCGAGAGAGCGCTCGCCTGCATGGGTTACACTGATAGAATCACGGCATTTTATGAATGGCGTGATAAGGAACGCCAGATTCTGAAAGATATCTGTAATTGCTATGGAATTGAAACGAAAACCAAAGCGGAGGAGCAGGCTGATTACAGAGGTGAAACGCTTCCGGTAGATGTCTATTCCAATGCCATGCGTGACGCAAAGGCTGATGCGGAAGTCATCAAAGAGAGCGCGAAAATAGAGGCGAAGCACATCAGGAAAGAAGCTGAATCTCAGGCAGACGAAATTCGCACTCAGGCGCAGGAAACGCTTTATACAGCCAATTCTAAGGCGCAGGAAATTACAGCAGCTGCCGAGGACGAAGCGGAAATTCTGCGCTCTGAAAACAAGCAACTTACGGAAAAGAATGACACGTTACGAGAAGATAATGAAAGTTACAGCAAGAAAAATGAAGATCTCGGAAAGCAAATTACGCTGAAGTCTGGATTGATTGCGATTCCGAAAAAATCCTTGCTGGGGCTCGGCAAAAATGTCATTGTGAATGCAGATGAGGTCGAGCAGCTTAACGAAATCCACAACAATATTTCAAGGTTGGCGAACAATACCCTGACTTCTGACGAGGACAGAAAAGCCGCCGAATCCGAACGTCAGGAGGCTGAACAGCTCCGCCAGAATCAGGAGCAGCTTATTCAGCAGGAAGCTGAGCGTATTACCCACGAAGCTGTCCGGAAATCCCAGAGGGAGCGCAAGGATTACGAGAAAAAGCAGGCGGAGTGCGATAAACTCAAGGAGGAGTGCGAGAAGATAAAGAGAAATCTGGGGCGTATCATAAGGCAGAAATCAATTGAGTTGATTAAGAAAGCATTCCCAGAAATTGAGCAGGAAAAACTTGCAAGCAAGATCAAGAAGCTTGATGAAGTCGCTCGGCAGAATTTCACGATGAATCCGGGAAATGAGGATAAACAGTATTGATTTTTCTGCCAATTCATGCTATACTTGTAACAAATGATGCATGAAATGAGGGTAGAGAATGATTTCTGCTGCTTTGGCAATTCTTGAAACCGAAGAAGAACGCAATGAATTGTCGGAATTTTATGAAAAGTTCAAACATAGGTTTTATGCGATTGCCTTTGAACGTTTACATAATGAACAAGACTCGGAAGATACTATACAGGAAACCTTCATTAAAATTGCAGATAAACCTGGTAAGTTCTTTTCCCTTTCAAATAATGAGAGAGTTTATCTTGTGAGTGCAATTGTTAGAAATGTATCCATAGATATGTTTAACAAAAAGGTCAAGCATCCAATAGAAGATATTTCTGAAAATGAGATATATCTTTCTGACCCCGAATTACTTGAAAACTCTCTGTTGGAAAAGGTTTCGTATAATGAATTGCTTGATTTCATCAATAATCTGCCGGAACTTCAGCGCAATGTACTTGTGTTGACATGTCTTACAGAGCTTTCCATATCGGAAACAGCAGACACACTAAAAATATCAAAAGCCGCAGTCAATCAAAGACTGTACCTTGCAAGAAAATCCATTAAGACTTTTATAGAAAGGAAAAGACGTGAGTGAAAGTATATTAAGAGCTGTCCTTGAAGAATCCGCTCAACATGAATGGGATAAGTATGATAGCGCACCTGAGCATACTTTTTCAAGAAAGCATTGTCGTTCGATGAAACGCATATTCAGACAATATGATAATAAGCACCATTTTTATGGGATTTCAAACTCCAGTAAACGAATAAGAATTACAAGAAAAACTGTATTAATTTTAGTGATCATCGTCTTTTTGTCTGCTGTTGCAGGCTGTACAGCGGCATATTTCATCTCAAAAAGCTTTCGCGGCAAAGTGCATTCAGACAACACAGAATTATTTGCAATTAATACGTACAATTGTCCGTCGTTTATTGAAGATAAATATTACTTATCCGACTTGCCACAGGATTTTGAGGTATTTGATACCGACTCAACGCCGTTCTATGAATATACAAACTACAAAAACATGCTAATGGGACAAAATATAGCATTTCGTCAGTGGGTTAAGACTGAATACGATTCTTCTCATTATAATACAGAAAGTCAGAACTTTGAAGAGATTGAAATAAACGGTTATTATGGTATTTGCCTGGACTTTAGTCCCAAGGGTAATATTTCCTCCTGTTTAATATGGGATAACGGTGATTACATTTTAGAGTTATCGGGAGATTTGCCCAAAAATGAACTAATTGTATTGGCTAAAACTGCCAAAAAAAATTAAAATTAAAAAAAGGGCATAGCAAATTGCCTCCCAAAACAGATTGATATTATAGAGTGGTAAATAAACTCTAAATCAGTCGAAGGGAGGTGATTTTAATGGTTTTCAAAAGAGTATTGGCTATTGTTTTGGCAGCGGTGTGTTTATGCTTGAGCTTCTCGCTTTCGGTATTCGCTGAAACAACACATTTGAAAATTGATGTTGGTGTTTCTCCGGCGTATGAAATTGCTAAAAATCCAACAAGCAATCTAAGCATTAACGGACAAACAGCATTTTGCACGAGCACAACGGATGGCGTAGACACAGTCAGCATAACCGTTGAACAAACTCTGGAAAAGTATAGCGGTTGGTTTTGGATATGGAATGATGTCGATAACACAAGCTGGACTAGAACAGTCAACGAGAGTACCATTTCTTTTTCAAACACCAAAAGCGGATTATCCAGTGGAAAGTATCGATTAAAGTCTGTATTTACGCTAACAAAATCAAATGGTGAGACCGAAACAATCGAGATTTACAGTGTGGAAAAAACAGTAAGTTGATAGGTGAAATGGTGACATTGAGTAAGAAGGAGGAATGATATAGTATCATAGTTTTGTTTAATGTTGTAACTTTTCAGCATTTGCTGTAAATAAATTTGGTGACATAATAATGAATTTACTGACACTCAATCCTATTGCTTCATGCAATCTTAGCTGTGAACATTGTCCCAATAAAGAATGGACTTATCCCATTGACGATAAAGAACATAATCGGCTTAATAATGAAATCATATTTCAGTGGATGGCAAAGTATACCAATCCTTATGAATGGTTTCTGGAAATAAGCGGCGGTGAACCTGGGTTATATCCAGGCATATCCGAATTGGTTCAAGAGTTATCAAGATTAGGCTATTATGGAATAATAAGGACGAATGGCACGATGCCTATACCGAAAACAGACACATTCATTCGTCTTGCGGGGTGGCACAAACAAATTAGGCTATCCACACCTCCGAAAACCTGTGATGTAATGCTTATCACCCAAAATCCAGATGATTGTTGGCGTGAAAAAGCAAAGTATTGCTTGGATAACAATATACCTTATAAATGTATACCGTATAAACAATTTGGCGATCCAGCGTTTGAGGACAACCCGATAATAGGCAAGGATAAAGTTAACACGTTCTTTAAACATTGGACTATTATTAGTTCAAGCGGTGGATTAGCATATTGCTATGCAAATTGGGGCACAGAAGAGAATGTTTTCAACATGTCCCCACCGCTAATGCGTGATATGACAAAAAATTGTCTTGATTGTGGCGGTATGCTTGGGCTTTTGGAATTTATGGATGATGATTATAGGCAAAAACTGGCTGTAAGGAGGGATATGTTCATATACTCAAGAATTTATGACGATAACTAAAATTCGTCATTGCTACATCGAAAGAGGCGTAATAAGGGTATCCTTTCTTATGGTGCAAATTAATTCCTATAAATAACTTACGAGGAGAATTATCTTATGTCAAAAAAAGAATATGAAAAAGCGATATTAGACGCTTTAAGCGCAACAAGTCAAAGCGAAGACCCTATTTCTATTATACGAGCAGCATTAAACAGCTGCGACGCTGGCTTTCCATATGGCGATTGTAGAGGCATATTGACCGATTTATCTGAAAACGACTTTACCGGTTGGAGAGCCTGCACATATGACGATGCCAAAAAATTCGTTGGCGAAGGCATACCCACTGTCGGAATCAATGACGATCAGTTGGTTTTAGTTGCCCCTGACGGTAGTCAAAAATATGACAATAATTTCATTTGTCAAGCGAATTCGCTTACGCCCGATGAAAAGCTGAAATTCTTTGCCTATTCTGTGCCTTCGTGGGAAAGGGCAATTGATTATGGTACAACAACGGACGTCCCAAAAAATCAAACTACTGACGGATTTGGTGGATGGTATGTTCCGGCAAGCGGGAATAAGGGAGTAACAGGAAAGGTAGCTCGCTTTGTGCAAATGAAATCGGGACCGTGTGTTGCATATTCCATAATGATGGGGGATTATTATCTGAACTACAAAGCAAGCAATCCAAATGCCGCAACTTGGTTCACTAATAACGTAAATACATATCTTGATGCTGGTGGAGCTACAGGTTATGCTAATAGTCGTATAACTAAGACGGATTACAGTTTAAGTAGAATTAAAACACAATTAAATGCCGGCAAACCCGTTGTCGTAGAGGGGTGGAATGGCAGCACAAGACATATGGCTCTGGTTGTGGCATATGTAAGTTGTGGCGGCAATACTTCTCAATTTGTTGTTGTTGACCCGTATCACAGTACCGTATTCCCATCAAAACTTTCAAATTTCTTTGCAACATATTCTGCAACTAAGAAAATTGGCACCTTTAATGATTAGGTGCAACAATAATGCATCATAATTCAATAAAGGTTTACCCTACAATTTAACATGGCAAGCCGAATCGAAAGTGTGTTGAGTGCTCAATGAGAAATTTATTTTCTCATTGAGCACAATAATATCTCACGATGATCCAAAGATATAAAATGATTTGCAGATTATATCACAATTGAGGTGCTTTATGAAAAAAATTATAGCAACCGTTCTGACGGTCATTCTCTTGTTCTCAGTTACCGCTTGTGAAAACAGTTCCAATGAAAGTAATGTACAGGCAGCCCCTCACACGGCAGAAAGTAACATTACCACAGTGGCAGAAGAAACAGTCCAAGACACTCCGTCTGATACTGAGGAGCCTGCACTGTCGCTTCTGAATTGTCGTGCAAACGAGGATGGAACTTATTGTATAGACCAAACCACATGGAAGTCATCAGACGATTATGAGCTGTTCCGGAAATACTTTTTTGGCACGTGGGAAGGCAGCTTCCGTTTCCCCGAATATCCCGAACAGGAGCGTCTTATTATTGACGACTCCGAGAAATCGTTTATCATGACAGAAACAGGCATTAAAATGCTTGACGGTTTTTATGAAACGAGTGACGGTGCGTTAGCTTTTATGATTGTAAGTGACAGTGGCAGCGCGGTAATTTGGATAAGCCTTGATGAACCTGATACGATTTACATGGTATGGGGTGGCAATACCTCACCGTTGTGGTCACGAAATGAAAGCGGAGAATACTCGACTGCGCCTGTTGTGTATACCCTGAGAAAAACCGATGAGTCTCTCAACGAGCCAGAGGATGGTTTCTTGAGTATATTCAGACTTCGCGAAATGGCACGAGAATACGAGATCGATCCAGGACTGCTTATTAACATAGATTATAACAGCGATGGGACGACGCTTTATCACGATGATTGGTACCAGTTTTACCCTATGTACATTGTTTCCGAAGCTGAGGATAAAATCGTAATCAGAACATCAGTCGGAAATGTTGGCGATATCAATCTAAAACCGGTTGATGTAATATGCACATTTGAAAAGGCAAAGGGCGAATGGAAAAGGAGCGTTGAGTTATTTTGACCCTTCTTTCAAATCGGCTTGTTGATTTCCGATAGTAGGCGTTAGATTATCAATGAAAACAGTCCTCAGCATACAACCGCTGAGGACTGCTTGAATATGCAGCACATTGGTGAAGCAACTGATGGAGCGCTACTCTATTCTAAATAAAACAATTCGATATTCGGATAAAATATAGTTCGAATTTTGGCTAATCACCATAACAATCATAGCATAGTGAATCTTATTGAGCAAAATACCCCAACAGTTCAAACGAACTGCCTGGGTTAGTAATTATATTGGCTGATATTCGGCTGCGAGAGGTAAACTCACAGATAAACAACCACTCCAAACGCGCCGGGAACATAAAATAGTTCGTCTGTGCAGCGGCCAGCGTCACCACACCACAGACTCCTAAATGGCTTTGTTAAGCTGTTTGGGAGTTTTTCTTTTACGGAAAAATACGTTTGTCCAATACGTGTCCAATGTTATTGAACCACGATCGGATCACACATTGTGTAGGCGTTTGCTTTTTACGAGCGATTTGTGTGCAGAGCACTTAAGTCGCTGTTTTTTTGCTTTCGCTTGAGATCGCTGTCATGTCAAGTGAGCTTGCAACTGCGGCATTGGCTTTCGCCTTTGCCTCCTGTATAGCGTGGCAATAGATATTTGCCGTTGTGCTGACCGTAGAATGCCCAAGCATTCCGGATACGGTCACGATGTCCACTCCTGCTGCTATCAGCGCCGAAGCATTGTAGTGCCTCATTGAATGTATATCGCAGAAACGGATCTCGTTTTTCTCGCAGAATTCTCTGAACCAGCCATAAGGGGTATTGTTGTTCATAGGCAGACCGTTCCATTTTACAAAAAGACGGTCGTGGTCTATCCACTTGCTGCCGATTTTTTCCCTCTCTCTGTCCTGCTCTTCCTTATAGAGTTTCAAAAGGGTAATGAGTTCCGGCTGGACCTTTAACACTCGTTTTGAGCGCCTGGTCTTGGTGGTATCCGTATAGATACCTTTTTCGGCTGTGTAGTTGCTTGTTCTGCGAATTTTGATCAGGTCGTTGTCCCAATCAATATCTTTCCACTCTAATCCCAGAAGTTCCCCGCGTCTGAACCCTGTACAAAGCGCCAGAATTATGAACACCCTGTATTTCATAGGTTCGTTTATGAGGAGTTTCACTATCTCGTCTGCTTCCTCGCGTGTGTAAATGTCTTTTTCCTCGACCTCGCCTTTGGGAATGGTCACCCTCCTGCAAGTATTGTCAATGAGCATATCCATTTTCATAGCATACTCAAAAATGTCAGAAATGAAGCTGAGATGGTGTACAACGGTCTTTCGGGATAAGGGTTTGCCTGTCACCTGACTTTTGCCATTGAAAGCCATATCGGTAATGAATTGCTGTATATGCCTTGCCGTTATTTTGTCCATGCGGAGATACCCAATTGCGGGGTAAACTCTCTGCGTGAGCTGCCGCATTCTTACAAACGTGGTCGAACTGAGATTGAGCCTTGCATATTCCTCGAACCAACGCTCCGCGAATGTTTCAAATTTGATGTTTGCTGTGACGTGACCTTTAAAGCATTGATTCTCAAAAAGCATAACCTGTTTTGCAAGTTCCTTTTCGACCTGCCTTTCGGTCAAATTCGGGTCAGGTTTCCATGTCCTTGTTTGTATGACCTGACTGCCGTCTACCCTCAATCCGCAGCTGACACGGATTTGGTAGGATGAGCCGCGTTTTCTTACTGAAGCCATGTTGTTCTGAATCCTCCTAATTCAGCGGACAACATTATTTGGTTTGCTGGCATGACATACTACTGCGTATAACATTATAACTTTAAAGCGCTGAAATGTCAAGCCTTTTCGCATATTTTTATAAACTTTTTCAAACCTGCTATAATGTGTCTATGTATCTGAGTAACGCGCTTCGTGGAATAAGCAGCTTTCCACAGGAACCGGAGCCGACTCTTGTGCTGCCAATAGCATTCTGTTTGACGAGCATTCGTATAGTACGCTCTGAAACACGCATGATAACGGAACACTCTTTTATTGTCAGCATTTCAGTATCATTCTTTAATTCAATTTCTGCTTTTGCCTTTTCAATTTCTTCCGGAGTCTTAATGAATTCCGAGAGCATTTCGCAGAAAGTGTTAATGAACTTTGTTTTTTCGCTCGCACTCATTACCATCTGGCAAATCATCTCCTTTCGTGATACTGATTTTGGACGGCTGATACAGCCGGTATATAAGCAAACGGCTCATGTCTTGCGGCGTGAGCCATTTGCATTATTGATGTGTACTGCTCAGAGCGATTATCGGGTAGTCCGCACCCGAACATAGGAGTTTCACCTCTAGCCATTCCTGTGGCATAGCCGTCGCCGGAAGTATCATTATACCATCTTTGCAGCATTCATCCTGTCGCGTTCGAACCTTATCTCTGCGTATGCGTTTACGCTTTGAATTGATATTGGCAGACTGTCGGAGTTATTGTTATTCTCGCGCAAAAAATAGGTGGTCACGGATAATGAATAACCCTTCGGAATCAATACAGGCATATCTTCGCACAATCAGGCGCTGCGGTCGATGGTTTTGTTATCGCTCTGCTATTGAATTGTCAATGAACTGGTCGGAAATATATCTTACACTAAGGGCTTTGGTATTATCTCTTGTCATAGTTAA
>Ga0129310_1001902_pt1 | contig 16887 bp, 18 predicted proteins | sample Go1ome_2_FD_94433 | JGI IMG/M metagenome (GOLD analysis project Ga0129310, IMG submission 94433) | Western lowland gorrila individual fecal microbial communities from Wisconsin, USA - Go1022A metagenome | ecosystem: Host-associated > Mammals > Digestive system > Large intestine > Fecal | place...
TGCTGCCGAATACTGTTACAAATTCAACCGACGCAAGCTGGGAAACAGCGCGTATTTAAGGCTTTTGGCGGCTTTGGTGCAGTGAGCTTACTTGTGGTGTGTTAAGGGGATAACCATATAATACAAAAGTTACATCAAGATATTACTGATGATATTCTTATTGAACATAGTATTGAATTAATGAGGTTTACCATTTACATTTTACAAAATGATCAATTTAGAATATGTGAACTGTGGAAACATTTCTATCGTTATTCAAAAGAAAAAGCATATGAACTATTATCCGAGATGAACGCACACCACAGTCGTTCTATCAAAGAAAATACGGCAAGCATTATATCATCAATATTAGGAAGTAATTCGGACGATAATTTACAAGTATTACTTGATAATAATAGCTGTTACAAGAATAATACTACAAGTTTTCGAGATTACTTCACTAAACTAATAAAAGACTTGGAGAAATACAATGAAGATTTATAAAATAAAAAACAAATACTATTGTGTTGCTTCAAACACTTATGATTATTCTGCTTTTATTGATGCAATTAGAGATAAAATCCATGCAATTGATAATTCATTCGTTTATAACTATTCTCTTAAAATTTTCACGGAGTTATTTCAGTATGCGGATGATTTGCTAAAGAATTATAATCTGTACTATAGACTTGAGTATTCCGACTTTTACCATTATCTTTATCAAAAAGAAATGCTTGACGATGATGAATTATCACTTATCTATGTTGACGAATCGCATACCATCCTAAAGTTGAATCCGGATCTTAATAATTATAATCTAACAAATCTTTTTGATTTTGATGACAGATATATCGATTTATTAAATGAAGTATTGGAGGCGGTATTCCCATGAAATTCAGACAAGATTTTGTTACTAATAGTTCCTCAACTTCTTTTATTATATCATTAAAGGATGATTGGAATGAAAACAACTTTTATAAGTCTATTGGATTATTAGATGATACTGCGTTGAGAAGCATTTTTATTGAATTATATAGAGCTATTGAAGATAACAAGGAAGAAATTACGGCGTACATTAGCAAATACTATCCTAAGGATAAAACTGTTGAAACTTTTCTATCGAACCGTAATTATTCCAAAGATGTAATTGAAAAGGTTTCTCAATTGTTGAAGGATGGAAGGACAGTATATTACGGGAAACTTAGTACTGAGAACGGTGATATAGTTGAGGCTTATTTCTCTACAGAGAGTTTCCTGGTTTGTGAAGATGATATCTATTTCAACGGGCAAAGTGCGGTGTGGTAATAATGAGTGAGCTGATGATTAGGAAGTATCCTGAAAGTGACTATGTCGTATTATTTGATAGATCAACAGGAGCATTTCTAAGATTAGGACAATCTGAAGAATCACCTTTTAACAATGTTAAAACTCCAGAATTATTGGATATTTCGATAACCAATTATTGTGAGCGTGGATGTTCGTTTTGTTATCGTTCTTCTAATTTAAATGGCAAACATATGGATTTAGAAGAATACATACGATTGATAAAAGAAGCTCAACAATTAGGAGTCCTTCAGATAGCTTTAGGAGGTGGAAATCCAAATCAGCATCCTGATTTTATAGATATTTTGAGAGTTACCAGAGAACATTCAATTATTCCCTCATACACAACTAATGGTCAAGGTATGAGCGATGAAATATATAAAGCTACTAAAGAGTATTGTGGAGCGTTAGCTGTTAGTTGGTATCCTCCATATACTGATGCACTTGAAATCATAGAAAAGAGTATTGAGAATAATATAAAAATAAATATTCATTTTATGCTTAATCAAAGCACTCTCAAAGAGGCTATATCATTACTTCATAATGAATCGATATTAAAGGAAATAAATGCTGTTGTATTCCTAAATTATAAGCCTATACATTCATCTTCAGATTTATGTTTAGTAGATGATGAGAATCTTAATGTATTTTTTAATACTGTCAAAGAAACAAAGAATTGTAAGATAGGATTTGACAGTTGTATGATTTCTTTCTTAGCCAAACTGAGTGAATCGATTAAAATGGAGACTATTGATTTTTGTGAAGCGGCAAGATTTTCTGCATTCATCTCAGAAGAATCAATCATGTATCCATGTTCTTTTATGTGTGATACGTCTTTCAGAGGTGTCGATTTAAAAAAATTTTCTATTCAAGAAGCTTGGAAAAATAGCAATATTTTTACACAGACCAGAAAAGCGTTAAAGCATCCTGAATTGCAAAAATATCCAATTAGCAAATGTAGGTATTGTGAGCAATATGATTTTTGTCACGGTGGATGCCAATTCTTTGACATTAATATGTGCAGATAAACGGCTGCACCCGAAAGCACAGCCGTCTGATCTCAAATATAAACCATACACTCAAACACCACTTCTCTCGCCATATAGACGAAGCAGTTCTCCAGACCGAGCGCTTTCTCGGCGTCACCGCTGAGGACAGCTTTCAGATAGCAACTGTCGGTCTGCTTCCAAAGCGTCACTTGACGTGAGATAGCTTCACTGACTTTCCGTTCCAAATCATCAAGGTATTGCACGATCCTGCCCTCGTTGACGAGCTTGCGAAGCCTGTCGGGACAATGGCTGTCAGAGAAATGAAGATGATACCTGATGAAGTCTGTGTTGTAGGTCTTGCTCTCCTCGGTCTGCGTATCGGCATTGAAGTGCGTGACGGTCACGGTGTTTGTGTCCAGTCTCCACAGTGGAACGTATTTCTTTTTCAGGGAGCTGTATGCGGTCTGTTCGCTCTTGTATCTGCTCATACCGTCCACCTCACTTGATAGGCTTTATCATTTCAAGAACAAGCTGTGCGCCGACCTTGAAGCCCTTGCGGAACTCGTTGCGGTTGGAAAGATTATGCAGATCAATGTCCGCTGACTGATATTCGTCAAGAATGTCGGTACTGTCGGGATAGGCTTTCTTCAACTCAGCTTCTGCCTTGACGAGCCTGTCGAGGGCTGCTCTGTATGCTCCGTCTGTATCTTCAATCTCGGTCAGGTGGAACAGGTCATAGTCGTAAAGTTCATCGAGAATATTTCTACTCATTGTAAAACCTCCAGTTTGACTTTCATTTCATCTGAAATGAAAAAAATCCGATCAACAATAGATTTGAAAAGATACGCTGTGATGTGATTCTTGTTCTTTATTTGTTCTTTATCATCACAAAAAGTTGGCATAAAACAGAGTAAGCGAGCTTTTGCAACTTGCTCTGAAATGCCGTATTTTCCGCATTTTTTCAAACTTACTGAAAATCAGATAAATGGGTGGGGGATTTTCAAATCCCGTACGGGTCACCATTCAACGTTCTCGGAAACAGCGTAAATACGTTGTTTCCGAGTTTTTCTTTTATACCGAAAATAGGCTTTGTCCGCTACTTGTCCGCTATTCGGATCATGTAGCGGACATTCTTGTTTTATCTTGTGCTATCCTGCGGAAGAAAACTGAACGCTCCGTCCATCGCCTGAGCCACTCTCGCCTGTGCAGTCTGGAACATATGAGCATAGACGTTCAAAGTCGTTCCTGAATTGCAATGCCCTAACGCTCCCGACACCGTTACCACATCAAGCCCCGACGAGATCAAGGCAGAAGCTGCGAAGTGACGGAAGCTGTGAATACCATAGAAAGGCATATCGTTCTTTTCACAGAACTCTTTGAGCCAGCCATAGGGTGTCTGATTGTTCATAGGTTCGCCATTCCACTTAACGAACAGCCTGTCACTCTCTACCCACTTGCCTCCGAGACGGAGTGCCTCTTCGTCCTGCTCGTCTTTCAGCTCTTTGAGGATACCCATGATGTAGGGACTGATCTTCAATACACGCTTGGAACGCTTGGTCTTTGTGGTATCGGTGTAGATGCCACGCTCCGCCGTGTAGTTGCTCGTTCTCTTGATGCTGATGATATTGTTCTCGAAGTCGATGTCCTTCCACTCCAGACCGAGCATTTCGCTGCGGCGGAAGCCGCTGTACGCTATCAGAAAGAAAAAGGCTCTGTACTTTGTGTCCTCGCCGTTTATCGCTGTGAGAAGCTGTGCGATCTCCTCCTGAGAGTATATAGGCTTCTCCTTGACCTCGCCTTTCGGGATAGTCACTTTCCTGCACGGGTTGTCCGACACCAAGTCCATACGAACAGCGTAGCTGAATACGTCCGAGATGAAGCTGAGATTATGACGTATCGTCTTGGGTGCGAGAGGCTTGCCCGTCTTTTCGTTCGCTCCCTCTTTGGCGAGAGAGTTCACGAAGCCCTGTAAATGCCTTGCGGTGATCTTGTCGATTCGCAAGTGACCGATAGCAGGATAGACACGGTGCGTGAGCTGGAGCATACGCTCGTATGTAGTGCTTCTGAGGGCGTTCTTCGCATAGTTCTCGAACCACTCCTCCGCAAGTTCCTGAAACTTCATAGCGGAAGTCTTGAAGCCGTGATTGACCGATTCCTCAAACATCACCGCCTGACGGTTCAGCTCCTTTTCGATCTGCTTCTTGGTCATGCCCTCGTCGGGCTTCCAGGTCATGGACTGTTCCTTGTGTTTGCCGTTTACATCGTAGCCGCAGCTCACTCTGATGAGATAGCTGTCGCCACGTTTCTTTATTGTTGCCATAGATTACCTCCTAAGATCTATGACATACCCTTGTACATCTATGATTGTAGCGCAATAAACCGCCGTTGTCAAGGGGTTTGACGTACTTTTTTCGGGTATGCCATAAACTACTTTCTTTTATTCTAACGTTTTCTTTCTTGTGTTGCTGTTATACTTGTACTGCTGATAATCCGCACTCAGCCCACAGGCAGAAATGAAAGCCTTAGCCTTCCTCAGTTCACGGGATAGCTCATCTTCTCTGCTGATTCGAGCCGTTTCTTTTTTCAGCTTCTCACGGGTGAAAAGTCCCTTTTGCTCCTCAGCTTTCTTGTAGGCGGCAAGCTCCAAGGAAACAGCAGGCAGTTTTGCTTTCAGTTCATCACGCTCCCTAACAGCTTCGTCACGTTCCTTTTTCAGCTTTCTGACCTGCTTGGTTGATGCGACCTCACGCTTTGCAAGAGCCGTGATATTCTCCCAGTCATCTTTTGCGACTGTGACCTTACCCCTGAACATTGTCTTGCCTGTTTCGAGCTTGTCTATATCATCGAGCTTCACACGCTTCTGAGCGATCTTTTCAAGCTCCGCTTGGGCTTCGTCACGCTCATTCTCGGCTTTCTCTTTTTCTTCTTCAAGGGCTTTGATCGAGTCCTTGTACTCGCCGTATTCAGCCGTTGTAAAGCTGTACCCTCTGGACTTCTTAGGCTCGCTGATCTCGAAACCGTGTTTGGTGCAAATATCGTGCAGGACTTTCCACTCTGAGAGCCGCCAGCGGTTGATAGCATTCGCACCTTTGCCGTAGCCCATTTCCTCTAAAGCTCTTGCCATAGCATTTCGCTTTTCAAGACCGTTGAAGAAGTGTCCGAGGGGGATATAGTCGATGTGCAAATGCGGTGTGGCTTCATCGAGGTGCATCACGGCGTTGAACACATAAAAGTTTACAAGGATTTTTCCGTTCCTGCCCTCGCCGGTGCGGACAGACTTGACCTTGCCCTGCTTCACAAGCTGACGGACGGTATGTTCGGAAAGTCCGCTGATGAGGGCGGCACTCTCTTTGATAGTCAGCATGAGCTGTCTCAGCACATTTGTGAGAGCAATGATCTTCGAGGGTTACATCGTCCATATCGACGAAAACGAGCTGAAACGGCTCACTGTACTTGCGAATAATATCGCAAACAATATCAACCAAATTGCCCACCGAGCAAATGTCACAAACAAAGTTTACAAGGAAGATATTGAGGAGATCAAGGAGCTTGGCGATAAGCTCTGGCGTCCGCTGATGTTTCTGCAAACAAAGGTGGCTCAGCTAAAGCATTGAGCAGAATATGACAATCGCCGTCAGGATAATTCTCGACGGCGATGAAAAATGATATGTGCGCAATGTACCGGAAAGACTTTTGAAATTACTGCGCCTTTCACAAGAATGGTTACAATTATTCCGATATGCTGGACTCTGGTGCTATTATGGTATATACTGTATCTACAATATTGATTTGGAGGTACACAGCTATGTTGAAAACACCTGAATTGGCAATGCCGAGAACAAACAAGGTCACTACCGTCTGCAACGATAACAGACAGGTCTGGACGGACTATGAAGAGGCAAAAGCCTATTTCCTTGATCTTATGATGTCTACGGATGGCGAGGAGCATGAACGAGCAGAGTGCGTTTATATTCAACTGCTTCACGGGCTTGATGAGTGCAGCGACGAGGATGAATAAGCAGCACAAGGGCTTTGCAGAAATGCAGAGCCTTTTGCAATGTCCTCAGACGAACGGAAAAGTTTCCTCAAAGTCGTCTGAGCATATGTGTATAAACTAAAACGATAAGGAAAGCACCCTCTCAGAAATGCTCCGAGAGGGTGCTTTATAATCTTAATGTTTCAGCAATATAAAATTATTAGTCCACCTGTGTTTCAAGCCATTTTAATGCAGCATCTTCTCCGTTTTCAATCGCAAGCTCAACGGCGTTTATTGCAGCTTGTATTAATTTTTCAGCTTTTCTGCGTTTGGTAAAAGAAGACTTGACACTATCCGCTATTTCTTTTTGATGTTCATGCGGTAAAATAGGAATAGTCACTTTTTTTATGTCACTTGGTTTCCAATGTTGAATGATTGCACCGCTTGCATCCCTTTCAGCCTGTAATTGAACAATATCAGAATTCAAAACAAGAGTTAAGTATTCCGGAAGTATTTCTTTGGTATTTTTTACTTTAAAATGTAATAACGCTCCCGAAGTAACTACTCTTAAATCTTCTTCTACCTGATAAGCAATACCCACGCTTCCATCCTTAGAGAATAAAATAGTATCTTTTTTCGGAAATAGAGACTCAATGGAAGAAACTGTGTTTTCCGGTATTTTAATTGTCGAATTTGATATTCCAGTAATACTTACATCGCTTACACGAATAAAAGGAATGCCTATTTCTCCGTAGCATTCGCTACCCGGTTCAATAGATTTTGTCGTTGTAACGATAGAATCAAGTGATTTTGTTGTGAGTTGAGATAGGATTAAGAATAAATCATCAAATTTTGGCTGATAGTATTCTGCATCCAATCTACCTGTATTACCAAAAGTATTTGTAATGGTTTTAACCGCAATTGAATCAGCTGATATTTTTTGAGCATCATAATTCAATTTCAATAACAAATATCTATTTGCTTCTTCATAAATATCCTGAGCTTGATGCATAAGCATTTCACTTTGTATTATAATATTGCTGATTTTCTCACAAAAGCCATTTCCAAATACTGGTATCGGAATAAAACAAACATCATCAACATTCAACTTAGGTTGAGCGTTTCCGCTTCTTCTCCTTAAAAGAAGAATCTGACCATATTTAGAGTTGAAATAAGTGAGAATGGCGTGTTTTTGTGCTGTGGAAAAGCCTTCAAGTTTTATGCCAATATTGTTCTCACTTATATTGCATCCTTTTAATACAGAGTCAACCCTCGCAAAAAAGCCAATCGAGTTTCCAACCTTTGATAGAACAATGTCATCTTCTGAAAGCTGTGAATTAGAAATACGGCTATTATCAAATGAAGATATGTATACAAGGTTGCTGCGGCTAATATAAAAGCCGCCCTTTATGTTCTCTATTCGTACAAAAGGAACATCTCCCTTTTCCAAGTATGACGAACTTTTTAATGTTGAACCAAAAGGACCGCTTACAACATTTCTCGTGTCAAGGAAATAATGAGGTTTGCTTAGAATAAAGCTCTCTGTACTCAATGCAAGTTTAGAATAATATTCTGGATCGAAACGCACCGATTTGTTAGCTTTCTTAACTGTACTAAATAATAGTTCTTTACATTCAAGCCCATCCATTAAAGCATTATATTTTGCTTCATTGAAAGGTTCAATGGATGGGCTTATTGAAAAAAACTTAAACCTTCCTTTTTAGCAAACTCAGCAAATGCTTCTGCAATACCGTCTTCTGTTAATCCGTCATGATTGAACAGATCGTGATCAACGATTAAGTGTCCGTGTACATCAAGAATGATATGTCCCTGATCATCTACCCTCACAAGCTTCTCACCGGAATTATCTTTACTCGGTTTTTTCATAGTAGCAAAGAAAATCGGATAATCATCTTTTTTCGGACAGAGTTCATCATCCCATTTCTGAACAAATAAAACAGAAGTCTTTGTTCCTGTATGGGGCTTAAAGACATTTCCGTGGAGTCCGACAACTGCAAGAATGCGACAATTCTCTGTAATATAATCACGAATATACTTATCACTGGAGTTGTTAAATCTACCCTGCGGAAGGACGATAGCCATTCTGCCACCGGGCTTCAAAAAGGAAAGATTACGTTCAATAAACAGAATGTCTCTGCCTACTTTAGTCTGGTATTTTCCTTTAGCATTCTTGCCTAATTCATATTTCGAGATTATACGGCTTTCCTTTATATCACCTGCAAAGGGCGGATTTGCCATTACAATATCGAACTGGAAATCACGGTTTTCATCTTTCTTTGCACGCAGCTTGCGCAACCCCTTCCAGCCCTCATAATACTTATCCTGCCACTCTTCCTGTTTAGTGACATCATCCCATCTCTCATAATCAAGAGTATTAAGATGCATAACATTGGTTCTGCCATCACCGGCAATAAGATTGAGCGTTCTTGCAACACGCACAGCTTTCTCATCAAAGTCAATAGCAAAAACGTTTTCCTGAACATAGTCTTCGCATTCCGCAGGCTTCTTTTCAGTTGTAAAAAGATGGCTCTGAGGCAGCCCTTTTTCAGCAAGTATCTTCTTCCAGACATAAAAAATGGTATGTACAGGGAAACCACATGATCCTGCAGCTGTATCAATCATCTTTTCATCTTTAGTAGGATTAAGCATTCTAACGCACATATCTATGACATATCTTGGTGTAAAGAACTGTCCTTTTTCGCCCTTCTGAGATTTGCTCATAAGATATTCAAAGGCATCATCCACAACATCAAGGTTTGAGTTGAAAAGCTTAACATCTTGTAAGGAGGATACACAGACAGAAAGGTGCGATGAAGTCAAAGTGATTTTTTCGTCTGAGGAAAAAACACCCGGCCATTTTTTCTTTGCCTTTTCAAAAAGCTTTTGGATATTGGCTTTGAGATCGTCATCAGTATCACCGTAATTACGGAACTCTAAAGTTCTTGAGTGATCTCTGCCGCTTTCCATTTCATCATATAGTTTAGTATAGATAAGCTTAAATACTTCCTCAAAAACATCTACGCCAGCATTTGCGAGAACTTCATCTTCCATTTCCTCGATGAGTCCCTTCAGCGATTTCTTCTCATTAACAAGCTTATCTTTTGCTACAAGATCATCTATCGTCCAACGCTCGGTAAGAATATCCTTAAGCTTTTGTGTAGAGTTAGGGATATTAGGGATATCCTCAAAATAATTTGGATCTTTTCTGTGATAGTAAGAAATTGACTGACCATTAGTCCATACGCCCATTGTTGCACCAGTAGCATTGCAGTATGAGCGGAGCTGTTCTTTTCCGTCAGAAAGCTTGGGCTTTTTGACCTCTATTATTATGTATTCAGTATTAGGATGATCCTTCTCAAATACAACAATATCAGCTCGCTTAACCTCTCTTCCAAAATGTATATGGCGTTCAAGCTCCATTTGATCAACAGAGTAGCCGTAATCATGTACAAGCGAATAGATATATAGCTGACGTACAGCTTCTTCAGGAGTGAGTTTTATATCTTTATTTCTTACCTGACACTTTATATAAGGCGAATCATTTCCCTTTACCTTTTTCATAAAAATCATTGCTTCGATTGCACTTATTGCCTCATCTGAAAACAATGTTCCCTTATGAATACTGTCTTTAAACAAATCATCGAGTTTATACATAATCAATCCTCCGAATTCTTTTTTGGACGTTCATCTACTATACGTTGTATCTCGTCCATATACACCTGCAAACGCAATTTAAACTCATCAGTCTCATTGTATTGCTCGTCTTTACCTAGACGAGCAATGGGAAGGAACATATCTCCATAGGAATACAGTTTTGGAGAATAGTCGCTTGTATCGGCACATACAATCCTGTTATGATTCTTTCCCTTTTCATCTCCAAGACGTAACCTTACTTCTCTTAATGATAATTTCTTGAAGCCGTGTTCAAAGAAAAGAAAATTCATACTTCCTTTGCGAGCCTCTGATTCATATGCTAAACAATCCGGCTCCTGATAAGCAATCTCATCTATAAGCTCTCTTTCACCTTTTGTTATGCGCTCGTGTTTTTCGAGTTTCTTCAGTATTTTATTGAACTCCAATTGAGTACCATCAATTATTTGTAACTCCTTACGTGGATAAACCGTTGGAATAAAACTGCTTCCATCATCATAAGCCCAAAATGTTATAATATTATTCCCTGATCCCCATCGTTTGATCTCAGCTCGGCTTGTTTCAGGGCTATCAGCCCAATATGAGAGTTTCTGCCCCGGAAATAAATTTGAATAACGATTATCAGTTCTGCTAAGACGAAGATTTCCTGCATGAAGTTCACTCACAGTCTTGCCATACATACTTGGATTAAATTCGATACATCTAAAAAAATCGAACTCACCTGTCATAATCAAAGGAAGAGTTCTGTGCTTTAGAACAGATAAATTACCTGTGTGATTTATAAGCGTTAATCCCATAGTTAATCCTTTCAAGATAATTCTTTGTCCAAAAGCTCTTTAATGAAGCCAAAGTCCTTATTAGAGAAAAGCATTCTTGTACATTCACGTTCAATATACATATTGTAAAGAGCTATATTTTTAACATCGTACTCATCAAAGCAAAACAAATCGTTCCATTTAACAGATTTAGGATACATCTCAATAGCAAATAACGGCGAAATCGGAATGTAATATGTGAGATCATCAGATGCAGCCGAAACATGGACATTCTTACTGTGATTTATTGCTATTACCGGGTTATCAGATGTAAGGAACGGTAATTCTGTGTGATTGACTATAATAACCCATTTTTTGTCATTGAATATATTGGCATAAAAATGAGCTAAATCAAAAGATAAGATTTGAGTATTCTGCAACCTCTTAAAGTCTGACTTGTCATAATCAGGAATAGAACCACAAGGAACATGAGCTTTTAATTGATCATAGATGTACTCAAACTGCTTACGTAATAAATTAGTGCGCTGTATTTGCATCGCAAATTGGGCACTTAATGCCTGTCGCTTTGAAAGAGGATAATCAACATAACATCCCTTACGATCTTTTTTCTCAAATGTTATAGAACATATTAGCTCTTTCAACAAATCCGATAAATCAGTTTCAATTTTCTGAAAAAGCAGCTCAAGGATTTTCTTGTTTTCACCTAATTCCGGTATATCATAATAATTGCCTTCAACTGGAAAGTCTCCTGCACAACCGCATCCTGAGATTCCTTTTTCTTTTAAATAGTAATAGATACTGCTCTTTCTGCCCTCGTTACCATTTGCTCCGAAGTTAGCAATATAACAAGATGGAACAATATGCTGTTTCGTATATTCTTTTCCCATATAGCACCTCTTTCAAAGGTGAAAATAATTAATTATTATATTTACAATCATTCGCTATTTATCTTTTTATTATATCATATTTTGTGCAAATAGTCAATTAGAAATCGAACATTATTCTACTATTGCGAAAAAAATGCTTCCCATTATCTGAGAAGCACTTATATTATTTGAATTATTCTATCGGTAGGTACTGCATGGGTTTTCGTGTTACTATTTGGAACGGGGAAAGTTGTCGAGACTTGCGCATGGCCTAAAACGCCCGAAACCGTTGTAGGATCAATGCCTGCGCCGATAAGTAAGCTGGTATGCAAGTGTCTGAATTGGTGAATACCATAGAATGGAAAATCGTGCTCCTCGCAAAACTCTTTAAGCCAGCCATAGGGTGTCTGAAGATTCATGGGTTTGCCACACCATTTTGTAAACAGCCTGTTCGTTTCGACCCACTTGCTGCCGATCCTTTCACGTTCAGCATCCTGCCACTCTTTGTACTCTTTCAGAACATCGATGACGTTCATCGGGACTTTTATGTACCTCACCGAGTTCTCGGTTTTCGGAGTGTCAGTGTAGATGCCTCTAGCCTTGGTGTAATTCGATGTGCGCTCGATGTGGATCATTCCCGTTGAAAAATCAATGTCATGCCACTCAAGCCCGAGCATTTCACCGCGGCGCATACCGCTGTAAATTATCAGCACGAAAAATGCTTTCCATTTCAATGGTGCGTGATCATCGAGCAGCTTGAAGAAATGCTGTGTTTCCTCCATTGTGAGAATGTGACGCTTTTTCTTGCTGCCTTTCGGGATCGTCACACGCCTGCAGGGGTTGTCATTCAGCATATCCATTCTTATTGCATAGTCCAGTATCGTCGATATGAAAGACAAATAATGAACCATAGTTTTTCTTGACAGCGGCTTGCCTGTATGCTCGTTTACTCCTTCCTGGGCAAGGCTGTTGATGAATTTCTGTATCTCGCGGGCGGTTATCTTGTCGAGGCGCAGGTGCCCTATTGCTTTGTAAACGCGCTTGGTAAGCTGACGCTGACGAGTGAATGTAGTGCTTTTCAGATTGAGTTTAGCGTATTCTTCAAACCATTCTTCGGCTAAGGTCTCGAACTTAATTGTCGCAACCACCGGTTTGTTCTTGCACTCTTCCTCGAATAATACGACCTGCCTTTGCAGTTCCTTTTCGATCTGCTTTGGGGTCATGTCAGAGTCGGGAGTCCAGGTCATACGCTGAGTGACCTGCTTTCCGTCAACCTTGTACCCACAGGATACTTTGATACGATAACTGTTTCCTCGTTTTTCTATTGATGCCATAAGGCTTCCTCCTTTCGGAGACCGTTGGCATATTTCTGCACTATAATTATAACACTTTTACGCTTTAAAGTCAATGCTCTTTTCGTGAAATATAGGAAATGGAAATATGCCCAAATATATCTATAAGGTCTCGTGGTAATATTCTATACCTAATATTAAATGTTATCTGACGTGGTCACATTTTCCTGCTCACTATTTTTGTCAGTGCAGATATTATTGTTACCATCAGACTGGCTCTCCGCCTTCTTCTTAGTAGCTTCCTCAGCCGCCTTTCTCTTTAACCCAGCTTCATGATTTGCCTTCTCGAATTCAATATACTCCTTGACCTCAGCAATCAAAAGCAGCTCATCCCATTTTGATTGCAATTCCTCAGCCGATATGTCATTCCAGAATAGCTTCTTGCTTATCTCCGCAAGAGCATTATTATTCTCCTGCTCCAATTCTTTTCTTCTCTTTTCGACCTTATTCCAAGCCTCGGCTGAGTTAGCCTTGGCAGTTTCAAGATAGTTTTCAGCATCAATAACGATCTTGTCCTTGTGTTTCGCATCTCTAATGAGATTATTTATATCTGCTTTTCTACCCATAATTATCGACTTCCTTTCTTCTTTTTAGCTTTCTGTAATTCTTTTTGACGCTCCTGTTCCCTGCGCTGTTTTTCTTCCTCGACGAGCTTTGAAATATAATCACCCCGAGATATTTCATAATAAGTATCACGAATATCAGTGTACATCGCAAGCTTATTCTTTTTATCCGTGAGAGTATTTTTGAGTGCCTTGATATCAGATTGCAGTTTGCTGTTCCGCTCGCGCCAGTAGTCTATATCATCTGGCGAATGAATATCATTAGCCTGCATCGAAGATTTATATATTTCAAGACGGTTACGATCCTCAGCCGACAAATCGGTTTTATCGACATTTGCAAAATAGAATTCACTCTGACGTATCATCTCTTGAAGCTCTTCCTGATCCAACAGTTTTTGGGAAAACTGTTCCTTCAATGCAATATACTCCGCACCATGCTTATCGATTCGGTATTTCAGATCTTCAATTGACATGATCTTATCCCGATTAATTACCGTCAACTGCGCGGATAGCTTGTAAATATCCAGAACATCATCAACCGCATACGGAGCATTTGGATTTACTCTGCGCTGAACTTTTCTATTTTCAGATGCAAGAATTCTGACCTCGCCAATAACAGAAATATATGCTCGCTCTATCGCAGTATTGCTGAAATGTTCGATGCCATTTCCGCCACCCACCATGCGCCAGAGTATGCGAGAGTTCAGCGATTCCTCGGTGTAGTCCTCGTCAAGCCTCCACAAACTCACTGACCTCTGCTGCCCTGGGGCTTTTATGTAAATGTGCTTGTCCCTCTTTATAGAATAGCTGTGTCTTTCAAGTTCGGCGAGAAAATCGTCAAGCGTACTGACGGCAGGTATAAGGCTATCAATCGTATTACGAATATGCTCTTTCCACGAGATGCCTTTCTTCTTGCACTCCCATTCATAATGGGAAATAGACCGACCCTTGTCCTCAAAGTTCAACGCAGGCGTAACACCGAAAGCTCGGCACACCCCGTTCGTATTCTCACGAACTATCCTTATCGACTTCTTGTTATCATAAAACCGCTGACCAGATATTGAATACGAATTTACAAGAATATGACAATGCACATGATCAGTGTTGGTGTGCGTAGCGATTACCGCCTGCGCGTCCTCACCAAAATTCTTTCGCACTAAAGCTTTGGCTATCTTATGCGCAAGCTCAGGCGTGACGTTCTCCGAATCCGCAAAACTGATAATGTAGTGTATAGCCTTGACAGGAGATTTCCCGCTTTTTGACGGAGGGGCATCATAGCTGCGTCGGCTGTATTGCTCATAAACCGTCTTCATCTGCGCATATGAGAGGTCGGCTTCGGTCATGCAGTTTATGGAGGACGTATAAAGCAGCTCCTCGGTCTTGTCCGGGTCGAGTATGTACTTCAAGGTTTTGTCAACGTGACCGTGGATAGCCACTGACTTACAGTACGGCATAAGGTCTGCTGAGCCTCCTTTAACTTTTCAACATCTGCGGCATAAATGCTGTTGGTCTCGTTCGCTTTCTTGGCGACCTGATTAACGTTGTTGGAAATTATTCTCATACCATTCAGCAGAGGGGCAAGCTCTTTCAGATCAACAACCGTAACTGCGCCATCGAGGGACATCGCCCTTATGAACGTCGAAGTTTTCAGGTGGGATTTTTCAGCCTTCTTCTCAATCTGCTTCCATTCTTCCGCCGTATAAACTATTTCTTTGCGTCGGATCGTTTCGTTTTTTCTTGCTATGATTATCAATCCCTTTCGTTTTATCATTCTATTTTTCATGCTCGATTTTATCGAGTTTGCGTTTAGGGACAGCAGTCCCTAAACGGCGCAATTATGACCTTAGCTCATAATTGCATGAAAGACCGGTAAATAACCGGGCCTTTCTGTACTTGCGTAATATTGTTTTTGAAAATGGAAATAATATACATTTTGCGATTATCTCCACTAAAATATTTTTCTTTTCAATCAGTGATACCGAGATATTTCAACAGAGATACTTTGCTCACAAGGATCTTTCCGTGGCGACCAACGCAAGCCCTAACATGGGCGATCTTATCCTGTGCGCATAACTGACGAATAGTGTTCTCCGACAGACCGTCTACAAGCGCGGCGCATTCCTTGACTGTCAGCATCTCCAGCGGCTTGTCCGCGCTAGGTTCGGGAACAGGGGCAGGTACTGATGTATCGACTTCTATGAGCTGCTCCAGCAGCTCGGATATCTTGTTGATGATCTCTTTCTTCTGTGTAAATGTCATTTGCATCGTCCTTTCGTTTTTCGGTTAGAAATATATAGTTGTGTATGGTTTGGTTCTGTCGGATAGATGCTGTGATATGACTTTGCATTAGTGTCATATCCGGCAGAGTGTGTCCGGCAGATCAAATAGTCGAAGTAGGCTGATTGCTTCGATATAATTTTACTTTGAATGATGTACCTGCGCCTGAATGCCTCCTTTCAGTCTGAATGATCGTTCTTATCACTGCTGAATATTTTATCTGCTGCTGGCGGGACAGCAAACTGTGGGATCCGCGATTACGATAAACTTATTATGTTGATTGAGATTACTGTATAATGAAAAACTCCTTTCAATAGGTAAGAAACGGCAGAGCACTTTTGTCTGGTCTGTCGAACGATTTGTAATAAAGTTTGTGTGATATAATAATTGGGGTGTCATATTTAGCCTTTTCTTTCGGCATTATCACAATGAAAATGTCCCTCCACTAGGTAAGGCCTGAGAATGGAAATAATCCAACCCTGTGCGAAAAGTTTGTAGAAATAAATAATTCAACAGTGACGAGTGGAATCTCACATTAGCAAAATTGTTTTTTGAAAAGAAGATAAAATATATCTTCATAAGGTAAAGAGAGTTTTCGGGAAAAAACTTTACCGCTTTTGAAATGTTTGTAGGATTACATAATTGTCCGGAATGAGGATAGCCAAGAAATGGTGCATCTTTTTGTGATCGCTTACACTAGGGTCAGCGATTTCAGAAAATAATATCTGAAACGCGCGAGGACGTATTTGGAGTCTTATGATTTTCCCTTTCATAAGTTAGGGGGCGGAGAGGCGTTTTTTTGAGGTCAATTTTGGTGTTTGTAATATTTTTTGTGAGAATCACCTGACATGGTACGTTGTGGGGATCTTTTAACAGCGGATTGCACAGACAATAGGTGAGGCATTACAAAATTAATCTGCATAGAATCATATTTAACATCAGGCATATCACAAATATAATTTTTATTTTGATGTTTATAAAAAACTCATTCCATAAGTCAATGCCATTAAGCCAACATTCAAAATATATTTCGCATTCGTTCACAAAATATCTATTGACAAATCTCCGAAAATCTGCGGTTTCATTGCCCACAGGGCAATGAAACCCTTTGAAA
>Ga0129310_1001903_pt1 | contig 16870 bp, 18 predicted proteins | sample Go1ome_2_FD_94433 | JGI IMG/M metagenome (GOLD analysis project Ga0129310, IMG submission 94433) | Western lowland gorrila individual fecal microbial communities from Wisconsin, USA - Go1022A metagenome | ecosystem: Host-associated > Mammals > Digestive system > Large intestine > Fecal | place...
GTGGCTTACGATGATATCCCCGACCCGCTGCCCTTCGACCTGAACGCCCCGGTGGTGGAGATCGGCGATAAGGACTTTGGCATCTGGTATATGGACTGCCAGGACGAGCCTGAGAAGTACACGGGCAAGACGGTCCGCTTCCTGGCGCAGGTCTGCCAGACCAACCGGGCCGGCAAAAACAGCTTTGTGCCCGGCCGCTTTGCCATGACCTGCTGCGTGCAGGACATCCAGTTTGTCGGCTTCCCCTGCGTTTACGACGGCTACAAAGCCCTGGAGCAGCGCGCCTGGGTGCGCGTGACCGCCAAGGTCAACTACAAGTTCCACAATATCTACCGCGGCAAGGGCCCGGTGCTGACCGCCCTCTCCGTGGAGCCCGCTGAGAAGCCCCTGAACGACGTTGTGACGTTCTCTTAAATTCGCCCGTCTGCTTTGCGGACACCTCTCCCAAAGAAGAGAGAGGCAAGGGCCGGTCTATAGCCAGTTGGCTTTAGGAGGTTGCTATGAAAGCTTTGTTCCGTATCCTGGGCACGGCGGCTGCCGTTGCTGTCACCGGCGCTGCCATCGTTGTGCTGGATAAGATCCTCAACGACAAGGCCCCGCTCCATGTGGAGGAGATCGAGTTCCCCGAGGACGCCGAAAATGACACCGAGGAGGCCGCCAAGACCGCACAGGCTTACGCCGAGGGCGAAGCCAAAGCGGAGGCCCCCAACCCGAACCCCGTGGAGGTCGGCCCCGCTGTTGCTCCCAAAGATGAGAACGGCAAGTTCGACCCCACCAAGATCGCGGAAGCTTCCGACTTCGGCGATTGGGAAGAGCAGGGCTGCAAGGGCTGATCTGCATTTTTTGAATCCGTAACATAAAACCCCGGCGGAGTCGAACGATCCCGCCGGGGTTTTGCTGTAACTTGCTGTATTTTCTTTTACATGGCGATCCAGCCCAGTGCGTTTGCCACCGAGCTGACCAGAATGATGGCCGCGAAAACGGGGCAGAGATACTGGATCATAAAGTTGAAGACGACCTTGCGGCGGAACGGTTTGCCGCTCAAAGTGACCTCTTCCTCGATCTTTTTTACACCGATGACGCGAGAGACCAGCAGGCAGGTGGTGATGGCCGCAATGGGCATCATGACGGAGTTGGTGAGGAAATCAAAGAAATCCAAAAACTGCATCCCGAACACGGTCACGCCTGCCAGCGGGCCGTAGCCCAGGGCCGAGAGGCTGCCCAGCACCAGCATGATGACGCCGATGAGGACGGTGGCCTGATGACGGTCCCAACCCAGCTCGTCCTCAAAGGTGGAGACGGCGCTTTCGGTCAGGGCAATGGAGCTGGTGACCGCTGCAAACAGCACCAGCGTGAAGAACAGGATGCCCACCACGGTGCCAAGGCCCATGCTGTCGAACACCTTGGGGATGGTAATAAACATCAGGGCCGGGCCGGCCTGCAGGGTGTCGGGGTCGCCGCCGGAGAACGAGAAGACCGCCGGAATGATCATCAGGCCCGCCATGATGGCAATGGCCGTGTCAAAAATTTCGACATTCTCGGTGGACTCCTCAATCGAGACGTCCTTTTTCATATAGGAGCCGAACGTGACCAGAATGCCCATGGCGATGGACAGGGAATAGAACATCTGCCCCATGGCCGTGACGACGGTCATCCAGGAGAAATTGGCGACATTGGGCACGAGGAAATACTTCACACCCGCCAGCGCCCCGGGCCGGGTGACGGAGTAACCCGCAATGATGACGGAAAGCACCACCAGAATGGGCATCATGACTTTGGAGACCCGTTCCACGCCGTTGCGGACGCCCGCAAAGATGATCGCCAGCGTGAAGATGGTGAAGATGACAAAGCAGATCTCCGCCGAAGCACCGTTGGAGATGAACGACGAGAAATAGCCGTCCGTGGCCATCTCCTTGCCGTGCCCGGCAATGTATTCCGCCAGATACCGGATGACCCAGCCGCCAATGACCGAGTAATAGGGCACGATGAGGATGGGGATGATGGCGTTGATCCAGCCGCCAAACGAGAGCCCGCCCTTTTTGCCAAAGGCCGCGAAAGCGCCCACCGGGCTCTTCTTGGTCATCCGGCCCAGAGCCGTCTCCGCCACGATCATGGTATAGCCGAACGTGAACGCCAGCAGAATGTAGATGAGCAGAAAGATGCCGCCGCCATACTTGGCCGCCAGATACGGGAAACGCCAGATGTTGCCAAGGCCAACGGACGCGCCTGCGGCCGACAGCACAAAGCCGATCTTGCCGGAGAACGCGCTCCGCTTTTTGTATTGAGGTTCCATATTTTTCTCCTATCCCAAATTCCAAAACGAACAGATCCAGTGTAGCACAGGTCATCGGCAAATTCAATGCACCGGAACAGTATGTTGCAATGCCCGGCCCCGCAGGCGTTCTTGTGTTCCCCCCGCCGCCGTGTTACAATAGTCTCAGGCATTTTTCGTGTTTTTTGTCAAAGCCGGTGGATTTTTGCCGTGCTTTGCTTTACGAATTGCACTTTATTGCAAAAATTCAACTCAAAGGAGAGATTTCATGGCGCAGACCAGACAGAATATGGGGAGCGGCAATGTCAAAAAGCTGCTGCTCCAGCTCATGATCCCCGCCGTTGTGGCTCAGGTGGTCAACCTGCTGTACAACATCGTGGACCGTATTTATATCGGCCATATTGAGGGCATTGGAGCGGCGGCGCTGACAGGTGTGGGCCTGTTTGCCCCCATCCTGATGCTGCTCAACGCGTTTGCCATGCTCATCGGCGCGGGCGGCGCGCCCCGCACGGCCATCGCGCTGGGGCAGGGCAACAAAGCAGAAGCCGAAAAGATCATCGGCAACAGCTTTACCATGCTGCTGTTTTTTGCCGTGGTGCTTACCATCGGGTTCTATGCCGGGGCTCCCACCCTGCTGCGGCTCTTTGGTGCCAGCGAGGCCACCCTGCCCTATGCGCTGGCCTACAGCCGCATCTATATCCTGGGCTCGGTCTGTGTCCTCATCGTCATGGGCATGAACCCCTTTATCACCACCCAGGGCTTTGCTAAGATCAGTATGCTGACCACCATCATCGGCGCGGTCATCAACATCATCCTGGACCCCCTCCTCATCTTTGTGCTGGACATGGGCGTGCGGGGTGCCGCCATTGCCACGGTGCTCAGCCAGGCCGTGGGTGCCTGCTGGATCCTGCGCTTCCTCACCGGGAGCAAGACCATCCTCCGGCTCCGCAAAGAACACCTGCGGCCCGAGGGCCGGGTCATCCTGCCCGTGATGGGGCTGGGCATCTCCACCTTTGTGATGCTCTCCACCGAGAGCCTGCTCTCCATCAGTTTCAGCTCCAGCCTGGCCCGGTACGGCGGTGACGTGGCCGTGGGTGCCATGACCGTCATCACCAGCGCGTCCCAGCTCTGTACCCTGCCCATCCAGGGCATCTGCCAGGGCGGCCAGCCGGTCATGAGCTTCAACTTTGGCGCGGGCAATAAGGCCCGTGTCAAAGAGGCGTTCCGCTTCCAGTTCACCCTCTGCTTCGGGTACACCACCCTGTTCTGGCTGGGGATGATGCTGGTGCCCGGGCTGGTGGCCGGCATCTTCACCTCCGATGCCACCCTCATCCAGTACACTACCTGGGCCATGCGCATCTACATGGCCGGTATCTTTGCCATGGGCGTTCAGATTGCCTGCCAGCAGAGCTTTATGGCGCTGGGGCAGGCCAAGGTCAGCCTCCTGCTGGCCTGCCTGCGCAAGCTCATCCTCCTCATCCCGCTCATCTTCCTCCTGCCGCACCTCCTGCCGGACCCGGTGTTCGCGGTCTTCCTCGCGGAGCCCGTCAGCGACATCCTGGCGGCCAGCATCACGGTGTTCACGTTCCTGTCCCGGTTCGATAAAATTCTCGATCGGGGCGCGGCGAGAGTCTGAGAAAATTCCGACCTTATAAAAACGGCCCCGATTCTGCATTTTACAGAGTCGAGGCCGTCTTTTCAGCGATTAAACCTTGAAGACAGACGGATTACTGGAGCTCATAGCTCTTATTTACATGAACATGGTTGCCCTTGATACGGAAGTAATTGTACAGTGCGAAAATCAAAACACTAACAACGGTAACAACGATAATGGCCGGGGTCAATGTTGTGCAGGTGTTGATGATCAGGGCAATACGGGTAAGGAGCGCAAGGATAACCACAAAACGGAAGAACCCCTTGGAGAACTTGAAGTAGCGGTTTTCCCATGCGCCTTCGATTTTTTCAGGGAAGCGAAGAACTGCAACGATGGCCAGGACTTCAGCAATCGACTCAATCAGAATGCTGTCATCAACAATAGCCCCCATAGAGAAATTGAAGATAAGCGGAAGCATACCAATAATATAAATGAACGTAATCAGGAAGTATGGAACACCCCACTTGTTGGTTTTGCCGAGAGTCGCCGGGAAAAAGCCATCCTTGACCATTGTCTCAAGCGGCCGGGAGAAAATGACAAACGAGGAATTCATGGTCGTGAAAATAGCGGCGATCGGGCCTCCGATCAGGAAAAGATAGTACATCCAGCCGGGCATGATCTCTCTGGCAACAACAGCCAGATTCTGGCCAGCAACTTCAGAGGCGGGAAGAATATTGCACGTAACAAATCCAACCAAAGTGTAAAGCACAAGAATAACGCCTGTTGTAATCAGAATAGCAAGAGGAATATCCCGTTTCGGATTTCTGGCTTCACGGCTGAACGCAACGACATAGCTCTGTCCGGTGGTAGAAAACATCAGAAGAACAACAGCGGAGAGGAAACCTTTTGCGCCCCCAGCGAAGAAGTCAGGCTGCCCGACGGTAATGGTTTCCGGGGTCATCTTAGCAAAGCCCATGACGACGTAGCTCAGAAGACCGATCATCAGAAGATAGAACAAAACATTTTCTACCTTGGCCATCAGGTTGACACCAAAGAGGTTCAAAACAAAGAAAAATGTCACAATGCACATAGCAAAAATACGTACATCAACGCTCGGGAAAATAAGTTTGACATAGGTACCGAGGGACATGCCGAACAATCCCATGGCCAAACCGACCATGGTAAAGCAGAGGCCGTAGATGCCACCCCAGAAATCACCGAGAACAGCAGAAACATAACTGTAGTTTCCGCCATTGATACGCATTGTGCTGCACAAGATAATATACGGGCTAATGACGATCAGGCCAACGATAACAGCTGCCGAATAGGCAAGCCATCCGGAGGCACCTGTGAACAACATGGCCACACCCAGAAGAGAGACGATACCTGCACCGATCACCGTGCCCGTTGCGATGGAAACCAGCCTGCCAAGGCCTAGACCTTTCTTTTCTTCCATGGCTTTTCTCCTTTATTTTATCGTTGTGATTTCAGCGTTCTCAAGAGCCCAATCAGAGAGTTCCTGGCCAATTCCGGGCAGATCCGGAACCTCAAGATAACCATTTTTAGGCTGATAGTCATATTTGCCCAGGCGCTTGATCTCCTCCATGGTATTGGCAACGTGATGTTCATGAATGATAAAATTCGGAATGGCCGCTTCCAGCTGCATACCAACCGCTACACTAATCGGGCTGGAGCAGACATGTGTCTGAACGTTGACATCATAAACATGGCACATATCCGCAATTTTGCGGCATTCTGTAATACCGCCGCAGTTTCCGACATCTGGTTGAGCGACCGTCAAGCTACCGTTCTTCAGCATGGGCAAAAAGCCCCAGCGGGTAAACATCCGCTCACCAGTAGCAAGCGGGATGCTTGTATTTTCAGCAAGCTTTTGCCATATATCCGCATTCAACGGGGTCATCGGCTCTTCCATAAAGAGGATGTTATACGGCTCAGCAATCCGGGCAATCTGCAATGCGGTAAAATAATCGGTCATGGCATGGTTTTCAACGATAATGTCTACGTCGTCGCCGCAGACTTCCCGGGCAACACGAATGCGCTCTTCAATTCGTTTCAGATCTTCTTTGGAGAAACTTCCCGTCGTGCGGGTATGATCCATCTCATGGTTGTTTCCATCTTTTTCAAAGAAATTCACTTTGATGCAGTCGTAGCCCTCTTCCATAGCGCGCTCATAAGACGCACGATACGCTTCAATCGAGCCGGGATTGCTGAACGTTTTATGCTGGTACCCAAATTGCAGCTGGCTGATATAGGAGCGGAGCTTATCACGGTGCTTTCCGCCAAGAAGCTCATGAACGGGAGCGTTATAATATTTGCCTTTAATGTCCCACAGCGCGGTATCAATTGCGCTGATGGCGGCCATCATGACAGCTCCATTTCCCTGTGCCCAAAAAGACTCTTTGTAGAGGGTTTCCCAAATGACATCATTGTACAGCGGATTCATGCCAAGGATCATTTCAGAATAATCCTTGATGAGCTCAAAAGCTCCGCGGGCACCGGTAACAATGGCAATGCCGGCTTCACCATAGCCGCTGATACCCTCGTCGGTATTGATGCGGCAGCAAATCGGACGCAGAGCCATACGCTTTACGCCAGGCAGCGCCATTACGTCAACACTTGTGATTTTCATTGGAAACCTCCTTTGATATTTGAGTGAGATAAAATAAAAGAGGCATGACTTTTGGAAGCCATGCCTCTTTCCGTACAATATCAGAGCGCGGTCATTCGGCGTAATATTCAGGGGTCGGCGCGTATTTTTTCTCATAAATTGCCCGGCATCGTGCTAAATCTTTCGTGATGATCGATTCAAAAATAGCACGATGCACATCCCCATGGTCGCCGGGAAGACCCTCATCCAGCTCTCGGAAAAAGTTCCGGTTTTCCAAATATATATACTGCAGGTCAACATCCTGCATCATTTCATACATTTTCAGGATAAATTCGTTGTGCGTAGCACGGACAATTTCGGTGTGGAAACGATAATCCAGCTGGCCCATGCGGTCCAGGTCTCTTGCGGCGACTGCGGCGTCCATTCCGTCCAAGATGTTTTCAAGGGTGGCTTTTTCTTGTGGGGTGATGCGCTCCATTGCAAGCTCCGCATACATAATTTGCATCCGGCAGCGATATTCGGCAGCTTCATTGATATTGGATTTACCCACTAAAAAGTCAGAGACCTGCCCAAAAAAGGCAGCAGGATTAAAGGCGGTGACATAGCTTCCATCACCGGGGCGGGTTTCCACGACGCTGAGGGTGCAAAGTCGCTGAATGGCAGACTTCACAGAGGGTCTGCTGACACCAAGCTGTTCGCAAAGCTCATTTTCACTGGGAAGCTTATCACCGCACTTAAAGGTCCCATCCAAAATGGCGGTTTTTAAGGTATCGAAAACAAGATCCTGCACACTGGATTTCTGGATTTTTCCTAACATTAAAATTCTCCTTTTACCCTAATCCTGAGAGGAAGCAGTGGTATTTTATTTTTATTATAAGGCAGAAAAGGAGAAAAAGGAAGAGCATATCTAGCAGAAGAGTGATATTATCATGTACTTGTCTGACAAGTACATGATAATATCACTTGAGTGGAAAGTCAAGATAGTACAAGGATTTTTGTCGAAATGCAAAAGAATAAAAAAGAAAATTGTAAAAGATGGCAAAAAGAATCCCCTCACCTCCGATAAAAGAAGTGAGGGGAATAAACCACGAGAGGTAAAAAATTATTCTTTTTCCGCGTTCGCATCCTCGGCCGCACGCTCCGGGGCCTCGTCCTGAACACGGGTCAGCATGTCCAGCTCGGGCATCAGCTCATGGCTGACCACCGAGAGCATTTCCTCAAGCTTTTTGCAGTCCTCCGGGGAGAACCGCTCCCTGGCACGCTCAATGACCGTGTGCAGGTAGGAGTAGCTGATGTTATAGTAGTTGATATACTTCTGGGTGGGGCGGAGATGGTACTCCCGGCGGTCCACCGTGGACTGGATCTTTTCCACATAGCCCTTGCGGACCAGGCTGCCGATCTTATAAGCGGCATTGGGGGTGGAAATGCCCATCATCCGGGAAAACTCGGCAATGGTGGGCTCTCCCATGGCCATGATGCCCTCCATGCAGAACGACTCCACCGTGGTCAGGGTCGCCTCCCGGCTAGCAAAGCGCTGGAACACGCTCTGGTAAAAATGCAGTTTGAACTTGGTGTAAACTTCCTGAAACACTTCTTCCAGCAAGATGAACGCCTCCTTGTGACAAATTAACTCAATTTCTTTTAGTATATCACGTTTTGGAGGACAAAATCAACGCTTGTCGCAAAATTTTCAGCGAACAACTTTTTTGCCGTGGCCCGTCCGCACCCGGATGACGCTCAACACGATCAGCTCCAGGAAAATGGCGACGCCCAACAGTACCAGAGAGCTGACCAGATTGGCCCGGGCACCCAGCGCGGCCTCCGACAGACCGGTGAGGACATAGCAGCCCGCCGAGACGCCGGCCACCGTCAGCGCATAGGGCAGCTGGGTGGAAACGTGGTTCACATGGCTGCAATGGGCACCAGCCGAGGCCATGATGGTGGTGTCGGAGATGGGGGAGCAGTGGTCACCGCAGACAGCGCCGGACAGGCAGGCCGCAATGGAGATGACCAGCATCTCTCCCTCCGGGAATGCATGGCAGACGATGGGGATGAGGATGGAGAACGTGCCCCAGGAGGTGCCGGTGGCAAAGGCCAGGAAGACGGCCACCACAAAGATGATGACCGGCAGCAGATACTGCAGCGCCGCGGCCGAGCCGCCCAGCAGGTTAGCGACGTAATATTTTGCACCCAGCAGGCCGGTCATACCGGACAGCGTCCAGGCGAGGGTCAGGATCAGCATGGGGCTGACCATGGCCTTGAATCCCTCGGGGATGCAGGCGGCAAAGTCCTGGAACGTCATAACTTCCCGCACGCGGTAGAACACAAAGGTAAAGAGCAGGGCAATGCTGCTGCCCATGACAAGGCCCATGGAAGCGTTGCAGTCCGCAAAGGCGGTAATGAAATCGGTGCCTTCAAAGAAACCGCCGGTGTACACCATGCCAAAGATGCAGGCCGCAATCAGGACGATGACCGGGGCCACCAGGTCGATGACATGGCCCCTGGTGTCGGTGCCGTCGTCCACATCGTCGCCGTAGGGGCGGTCCTCGGTGGTGAAGAGGTCGCCGTTCATGGCGTTGGTCTCATTCAGCTTCATAGGGCCGTAGTCCGTCCCGGTAAAGATGACGAACAGGCTCATGACCATGGTGAGGATGGCGTAATAGTTATACGGGATGGTGCGCAGGAACATGGTAAAGCCGTTGATGCCGGAGCCCTCGGGCACCGAGGAAGTAACAGCGGCAGCCCAGCTGGACACCGGCGCAATGATGCAGATGGGGGCCGCCGTGGCGTCAATCAGGTAGGCCAGCTTGGCGCGGGAGACTTTCTGACGGTCGGTGACCGGGCGCATGACCGAGCCGACGGTCAGGCAGTTGAAGTAGTCGTCCACAAAGATCATGATCCCCAGCAGCAGGGTGGCAAACTGTGCCCCGGCCCGGGTGTGGATATGGGTGGAGGCCCACCGGCCAAAGGCCGCGCTGCCGCCGGCCTTGTTCATCAGGGCCACCAGGATGCCCAGCATGACCAGGAAGACCAGGATGCCCACATTGCTGCTGTCGGACAGCTTGGACACCATGCCGCCGTCCTCATTGAAGAAGAGGGTGGTCAGGGCCAGCTCCAGATTGCCGTTGGCGTAAAGCAGGGCACCGGTGGCAATACCCACCAGCAGGGAAGTGTAGACCTCCTTGGTGTTCAGGGCCAGCACGATGGCCACCACCGGAGGCAGCAGGGAAAGTGCCGTGCTGTACACGGCGCAGGTGTAAGTAGACGGGTCCGCGATCTTGCCCGGTGTGGCAGAAGTGCACCACAACAGCAGAGCGAAGACGAACAGAGCGCCCGCCCAGGAGAGATTGTTCTTTTTCATGAAAATGATTCCTCTTGAAGATCAGGTTTGTTTTGGGGTGCGGCGGGGCAGACTATCCCCCAGAAAGAAAGAAAGAGAGGGGGTGTTTGCCGCGCCGGATTATAAAGCGTTGTATTTTGAGCTGTTCCGCGCCAGCGAGCAGGCCGCCCGCCTGTTGTGGGAGGCCCAGCAGAAAGCCGAGCAGGAGGCCCTGCAGGCCGACCCGCCGCCGCTGGAACTGGAACCTCTCCGTCATCGCTCACGCGATGCCACCTCCCCTGTCGAGGGGAGGCCTTGGCAGTCGGATGAAAGTTGATCTATTTGCCAAAGATTTAATTCTTTTTGCTCTCGGCCTTGGCTGCAAACTTGGCGTTGTTGATGACAAAGCGCTCGTGGGTGCCGCCGCCAACGGGGCCTTTCTCGTCGTGGAGCGAGACCTTGAACACCAGCTTGCGGCCCTCCACGGCCACCAGCTCGCTCTCGCAGGTCACGGTCATGCCCACCGGAGTGGGGGCCGTGTGCTCCAGCTCCAGTTTGGTGCCCACGGTGCCGCAGCCCTCATCCAGAGCCTCGGCCACGCTCATCCAGCTGGTCTGCTCGGCCTGTGCCACCAGAGCGGGGGTAGCAAACACGTCCAGCGTGCCGCTTCCCATGGTTTTCGCGGTGTTTTCGTTGGTCACAGCCACGGACTGCTCGCCGTGGATTCCAGTTGTCAGAGTCATAAAAATTCTCCTTTTCATTTTGTGTAAGATGTCGAAACGACATGAATTTACGAACCAACAGTAGAATACCACATTTTGCGCCGCTGTGCACCTGTTTTGGAGATTTTTCCGCCAAAACACTTTCCTTTTGGATCGAATGAGCCCATAATAAAGGCGAAAAGGCGGTGGAGCAGATGAGTGAGTTCTGGATGTCGTATGAAATGATCGCCCAGCGGTATGGCCCGGGATATCAGGGCTATCCGCTGTTTGGAGCGGTGCACCTGGGAGAGCTGGCGGCAGTGGCGGTCTGCATCCTGCTGACAGCCCGCTGGTACCGCCGCAGCCCGGAACGCACCCGGCGGCGCATCCTGTGGGGCGTTACGGTTTTGCTGTTGGCAGATGAAGCCGTGCTGGTCATTGCCATGCTGGCCACCGGGCAGTGGAACTGGAGCTACCTGCCTCTCCACCTGTGCAGCATCCATATTTTCCTCTGCACAACCTGTACCCTGACCGGAAAGGACTGGTGCAAAGAGGAGCTCTACGCCCTCTGCACACCGGGGGCCGCCATTGCGCTGCTCTGCCCCGGTTGGCTGGGGACAAAGGCGTGGAGCCTCATCAACCTGCATTCTGTTACCCTCCATGGGCTGTTGGTGCTTTACCCGGTTCTGCTGGTAGCAGGCGGGTTCCGCCCGCAGGTGCGGCGGCTCCCGGCGGTGCTGGCATTCCTGTTTGGCTCGGCGCTGCCCATTTACTTTTTAAATAAAGTGCTGTACACAAACTTTTACTTTCTGAACGGCCCCACCAGCAGCCCGGTGACGGCGCTGTTTACCCAGTGGTTTGGGGAACAGTGGTATATCCTGGGCTTTCTCCCCGCCGTGGCGCTGGTGCTGGCGGGGATGTATCTGCCGTGGGTAAAAAAGAAATAAAAGCAACAAAAAAGAACCGCCACCCGGCACGGTGACGGTTCGAGCTTTGCTCAACTGTTCTACTCAAAGGGCTAACCGCTTGTCGCAGTGCCTTTTCTATTTGTATTATAGCAAGGCTGCGGTGGAAAGTCAAGCAGCAGCAAGCTGGATTTGAGGCCTTGAAATCGCATCCTTTTTGCAAAATAAAAATGCCACTTTTTTGCGTATTGAGGCAAAAAAGTGGCATTTTTGAATTTCCAATAAAATTCTTCTCCAAACCCCTTGACAGGAGCCTTTCCCCATGCTATCATGAACACATGAACAAGCGTTCATATAAAAACCGACCCGAGAGGAGCTGTCCAGATGCCGCAGCAGGAACCCGAAAAGAAAAGCGCCCCCGCCGCACAGCCCATTGATATGCCCGATGACGAGGTGCTCTACGAGCTGGCCGACCTGTTCCGGGTATTTGGCGACTCCACCCGCATCAAGATCCTGTACGCGCTCCACGATAACGAGCTGTGCGTGCAGGACATCGCCAACGCGGTGCAGCTGAGTCAGTCCGCCGTGAGCCATCAGCTCCGGGTGCTCAAGGACTGCAAACTGGTGCGGTTCCGCCGGGAGGGCAAAACGGTTTACTACGCACTGGACGATGACCATGTGCGCAGCATCCTCTCCATGGGGATGGATCATATTGAAGAATGAGAAAGGCTGGTACTTACTATGAAGAAGACCTATAAGATCGAAGTGGACTGCGCAAACTGCGCTGCCAAGATGGAAGACGCTGCCAACACCGTTTCCGGCGTGGCAAAGGCAACCGTCAGCTTTATGACCCAGAAGATGAACGTGGAGTTTGCTGAGGGTGCAGACCCCAAGGCTACCATGCAGGAAGTGCTGACCGCCTGCAAGAAAGTGGAGGACGACTGCGAGATCTTCGGCATCTGACCTTCCGGAACCTCGGAGCCCCTCCCCCGGGAGGGGCCTTTTTATACAACGGAACGCTTTTGTGGAAAAAGAAACAGGTTTTCCACAGTTTCCACCGTGTTTTCAACATTTCTTGCGGAAAAGTGCAAAAAGAGACGCCAAACAGCCTCTTTTTGTCGGGAAAAGTCTGTGGAAAAGGCGGAGGAAAACGTGGAAAAGCCCACTTACTGTGGAAAACAGGTGGAATCGGACGAAAACTCCCCCTGAAAACCCGTGCCGAGATCCGCGCAAAAGGAGAGACTGAGATGAACAAAAAACAAAAGAAAGTGCTCAAGCAGATCATCGCAGCGGTGATCCTTGTAGCCATTTTGAAACTGCTGCCCAGCTTCCCCACGCCGGTGGAGCTGGTGCTGTACTGCATCCCGTATCTGGTGGTCGGCTGGGACGTGCTCCGCAAGGCCCTCAAGGGCATCAAGAACCGCCAGCCCTTTGACGAGTGTTTCCTGATGGCGGTTGCCACCGTGGGTGCCTTTGCCCTGGGCGATTACGTTGAGGGCTGCGCCGTTATCATCTTCTATCAGATCGGCGAGCTGTTCCAGAGCGTGGCCGTGGGCAAGAGCCGCCAGAGCATTTCCAGCCTGATGGACATCCGCCCGGACTACGCCAATATTGAGGGCGGGGATGGCAAGCTGGAACAGGTAGACCCGGATGAGGTCGAGATCGGCACCACCATCGTGGTCCAGCCCGGCGAGCGCATCCCCATTGACGGCATCATTCTGGAGGGTGCTTCGGCCCTGAACACCGCCGCCCTCACCGGCGAGAGCCTGCCCCGGGACGTCAAGGCCGGGGATGAGGTCATCAGCGGCTGTGTCAACGTCACCGGCCTGCTGAAGATTCAGACCACCAAGGAATTTGGCGAATCCACCGTCTCTAAAATTCTGGACCTCGTGGAAAATTCCAGCATGAAGAAAGCCCGGGCCGAGAACTTCATCACCCGCTTTGCCCGGGTGTACACCCCCGCTGTCTGCTACGGCGCTCTGGCACTGGCATTCCTGCCGCCCATCGTTCTGCTGTTGATGGGCCAGCCCGCCCGCTTTGGCGACTGGATCTACCGCGCCCTGACGTTCCTCGTCATCAGCTGCCCCTGCGCGCTGGTCATCTCCATCCCTCTGAGCTTCTTCGGCGGCATTGGCGGCGCTTCCGCCTGCGGCATCCTCGTCAAGGGCTCTACCTATCTGGAAGAGCTGGCCCGTACCGGTGTGGTGGTCTTTGATAAGACCGGCACCCTGACGCAGGGCACCTTTAAAGTCACCGGCATTTATCCCACGGAGGGCACCTCGCAGGACGCTCTGGTGGAGGCCGCGGCCCTGACCGAGAGCTGGTCCAAGCATCCCATCTCCCTGAGCATCAAGGCCGCTTATGGCAAGGAGATCGACCAGAGCCGCGTCACCGACGTGGAGGAGCTTGGCGGCTACGGCGTTACGGCCAAGGTGGACGGCAAAGCCGTGGCCTGCGGCAATGCCCGCCTGATGGCAAAGCTGAGCCTGACTGCCCCTGCTGTAACGGAGGCCGGCACCATCGTTCATGTGGCCATTGACGGCAAGTATGCAGGCTACCTGCTCATTGCCGATGTGGTCAAACCCCACAGCGCACAGGCCATCAAGGGCCTGAAACAGGCCGGTGTCCGCAAGACCGTCATGCTGACGGGCGACGCCGAGCCGGTGGCAAAAGCCGTTTCCGCCGAGCTGGGCCTGGACGAGTACCACGCTGGCCTGCTGCCGGGCGACAAGGTCGATCAGATCGAGAAGCTTCTGGCCTCCAAGCAGCCCAAAGAGAACCTCGCCTTTGTGGGCGACGGCGTCAACGACGCCCCTGTTCTGTCCCGTGCGGACATCGGCATTGCCATGGGTGCTCTGGGCTCCGACGCTGCCATTGAGGCCGCGGACGTTGTCCTGATGGACGACGACCCGGCCAAGATCGCTCTGGCCATGCGGATCGCGCGCCGCACCAACGGCATCGTGTACCAGAATATCGTCTTTGCGCTGGGCGTCAAGGGCATCTGCCTCCTCCTCGGCGCGCTGGGCATCGCCAGCATGTGGACGGCCATCTTCGCCGACGTCGGCGTCATGGTCATCGCCGTCCTCAACGCCACCCGCGCCCTCTACACCAAAGACCTTGCCAAAAAGAACGAAGCCTAAAATCCCCTTTCTCATCCAAATACAACACCCCCGCCGGGAGCTTTCCAAAAGCTTTCAGCGGGGGTGTTTTGCATCCGGAAACTGCCTCTTGCAAAGCGGGATAAACCTGTTATAATACTAGATTGGAGGGTTGAATAAAATGCAACAGACGAATCAAACCGTTTTGACCCCGTCCCGCGATTCCTCCGGGGCGGTTTTGGCGGCGCTGAAAGCCGCGTTCCCCCAGACCATTCCGGTGCTGACGGGGTATTTTGTGCTGGGGCTCGGCTACGGCATCTATGTGCAGTCGTTGGGCCTGCCCATCTGGCTGCCGCCCCTGATGGGCACCGTGGTATACGGCGGAAGCCTGGAATTTGTGCTGGCCTCCCTGCTGCTGGGCAGCTTTTCGCCCCTCTCTGCCTTTTTGATGGCGCTCATGATCCAGGCCCGACACCTGTTCTACGGCCTGACCATGCTGGAGCGCTATAAGGGTTACGGCCTGCGCAGCTTTTACATGATCTACGCCATGAGCGACGAGACGTTTTCCATCACCTGCTCGGCCGAGCCGCCCGAGGGGGTAGACCGTGGGTGGTTCATGTTCTTCATCACCCTGCTGGACCAGATCTACTGGGTGGCCAGCGCCTTTCTGGGGGCAGCGGTGGGCTCCATCCTGCCGTTCAGCACCGAGGGCGTGGATTTTGTCATGACAGCCATGTTCGTGGTCATCTTCCTCAACCAGTGGGAGAAAGAAAAGCAGCACTACTCCGGCCTCATCGGGCTGGCGGTGCCGTTTGTCTGCCTGCTGGTGTTTGGCTCCGGCAGTTTTCTTATCCCGTCCATGATCTGCATTCTGGTGCTGCTGTTCGGGCTGCGCAAGCCCATTGAGCAGACCGATAAAACCGAGGAGGTGGCCCCATGAGCGGAGTCCAGTTTGGCATCACCATTGCCGCCTGCACGGCAGCCACCATGCTCACCCGGTTTCTGCCGTTCCTGATCTTCTCGTCCAAGGACCAGCAGCCGCCGGAAGTCGTCCGGTATCTGGGGCGGGTGCTGCCCGCCGCCATCTTCGGAATGCTCATCATCTACTGCCTCAAAGGCGTCAGCGTCTTTACGGGCAGCCACGGCATCCCGGAGGCCATCGCCATCGGCGTGACCATCGCGCTCCACAAGTGGAAGCACGAAACACTGGGATCCATTGCAGGCGGTACGCTCTGCTATGTGCTGCTGGTGCAGCTTGTATTTTAACGTTTGTACCGCAAAAAGGACACGGCGCGCTGCCGTGTCCTTTTTTGCTGCCAACCGATCAATGATAAAATGTGTCAAAATTGATCTGACGGTAGAACCGCTGCTGGAGCTGGTCGAAGCTCTCGCAGTTCTGGGCCAGCAGCCACATCACCTTGGTGATGACCGCCTCAATGGTCATGTCATGGGCTTCCAGGAAACGGAAGCGGTTCTTGACCCGTTTGCCCACCTCGTAAATGCCCACATCGCTGCCCTCGTAGGTGACCTGAGTGGTCAGGATCAGGATTTTGTGGGTCTTGTCGTAATCGCCCAACCCCTCGGCAAAGGCGTCCATCAGCCGCTGCGGGATGCCGCCCACGCCAAAGCTTTCCACGATCACACAGTCGTAATGTTGAAAGATGGCCGGGATCAGCTCGGGGCTCAGGCCAGGAGTCAGCTTGAGCAGAAAGACTTTGGGGTTGAGCGCCCGGCCAAACTCCACCGGGCCGGTGGGCCAGGGAGAGGGGACATAGCGCACCAGCCGGTCGCCCTGCACCAGCGCCAGCGCCGGGAAGTTGACCGACGCAAAGGCATCATAGCTGATGGTCTTGTTCTTTTTGGCGCGGGTGCCCGCGATGACATGCCCGCCGAACACCACCATCACGCCCCGGCTCCCGGGGTCCAGCGCACAGATCACGCTGTCCCGCAGGTTTTTCTTGGCGTCGGTGATCTCATTGGAGATGGGCTGCTGGGCGCCTGTCAGGATGATGGGCTTGTCGGCGTTCTGAATGAGGTAAGAAAGGGCCGCCGCCGAGTAGGCCAGCGTATCGGTGCCATGGCAGATGATGAAGCCATCGTAGAGGGCGTAATTCTCCTGCACAGCCCGGGCCATCATGAGCCAGTGCTCGGGACCCAGGTCGGTGCTGTCGATGCTGCACAGAGCCAGTGTCTCAGGGCAGCAGAGCTCCTGCAGCTCCGGCAGGTGGGCCAGCAGCTCCTCGCTGGAAAGGACGGGCTTGAGCCCCTGGGCCGTGCGTACACTGGCAATGGTGCCGCCCGTGGTGATAAAAAGCAGGCGTTGCTTGGACATAAAATGGAAGCCTCAATGAA
>Ga0129310_1001905_pt1 | contig 16865 bp, 11 predicted proteins | sample Go1ome_2_FD_94433 | JGI IMG/M metagenome (GOLD analysis project Ga0129310, IMG submission 94433) | Western lowland gorrila individual fecal microbial communities from Wisconsin, USA - Go1022A metagenome | ecosystem: Host-associated > Mammals > Digestive system > Large intestine > Fecal | place...
AGCACTCCATTTGGAAGCTGCAACTGCATAAATCGCTATTTTGTTAGCTGAAATATTGAATTTTCAAGGAACGAATCCCATTTTAGGTATGGGAAGTTTTAGTAACTTTAATATATCTGTTTCTGAATTAATCCAATCATTTATTTTTTCTATTTTTTTATAGTCTTTAAGATTAATATGTTCTGTTCTATAAGTTTCAAATATCAGTGAATAATATTTCTTATCTTTCGGATACTGTTTCATTTCGTATTTAGGAATTTTATATTTCAAAAAAGGAATTTTTTGTCTATCTTCTTCTTTAAAATAATTGTCATCATAGAAAAAATCAGTAGATAATCCAGGGTATTTATCTGTATAATATGTATTTTTTCCCAAATCGTGTGTTTTTATAAACTCGTGTGCATCTTTTATAATATCGAGGCATACATCTTTTATATCATTAAAAAGCTTAAGTACCTGTTCATCCGTTACTGCCATTCAACCACTCCTTATAAAACAATCATTTAAATTTTATTATACTAATATTCATTGTTTTTTTCCACAGAAAAAACACCCCAGCCTAAGCCAGAGCGTCATCCCTTTTCCATATTAAACTACCTTGAACATCTTCTGCGACATCGTTTTCTCCTTCTTCTGCTCAACCTCCGCCTGTGCTTTCCTAAACTCTTCCATCCGTTTCAATTCTTCCTCAGCATCATCGAATCCGATATGCGTGTACACATTCATTGTGACCGATATATCCGAATGTCCCATGAGGTATTGTAATGTCTTTGGATTCATTCCCGATTTTGCCATATTGGAGCAATAGGTATGTCGGCATACATGAGGCGTGATATTTGGCAACTGCACCCAGTAGATGTCATTGTATCTGCCGACCATATGATTGAAACGATGTTGCCAGTGCATTGCCACAAGTGGCATTCCATTATCATCGTAAAATAGGAATCCACTATATCCGTCTATAGATTTCTCCACTTTCAGTGCATTTCTATCCTCGATGATTGCCTGAAACATCTGTGCCACATCCTCTGTGATTGGCAATACTCTTGTTCCGGCATCCGTCTTTGTGGTTTCTATGATATACCGCATATCCGATGTTCTCTGCAACTGATGGTCAATATTTACAGTTCTGTTCTCAAGATCAATATCCTTCAGCGTCAAGCCACAAAATTCTGATATTCGCATTCCCGTATGAAAGAGTATGTACACCACATCGTCATGCACAAACTTTAGGAATTTTCTCATCTGGTCTTTTGTGATTGCCTCTCTTGTGACTGCGTCATTTATCAATACCCCGGCAAGCTGAAATCCGAATGGATTCTTTACCAGAATATCATCATCCACCGCCATCTGAAAGGCTGGTCGCAACACTCCCCGGATGGTATGAATAGAACTGTAGCTTTTCCCATCTTCTTGCAGCAATTTGATAAGGAACAGCTTTGCATCGAAAGTTTTCACACTTCGTATCGTCTTTTTGTCAAATGCTTCCTTCGCAAGTAATCTCCGCACTGTAACATATCCCTGTTTTGTGCTTTGCCTTACTCTGGTCTTTGTTTTCAAATATCGGTCTACAAGTTCACAGACTGTCAGCTGTCCGTCCACGATATTTACAAGCAAATCCAAATCTGTGTTTACCTGTTTTTTCAACTCACGAAAGGAAAGGCACCACACAAATTTTTCTTTAATTCCTTGTAAATATACATAAAAATGGCGAAGTGCTTATCGTAACACTTCGCCGAAAGCCTAACCGGTTTGAGCATAGAGTGCTTGGTTAGGTCTGCCATATTATTTTATGCAATAAAGCAGATTTCAAACACTCAAATGTGCTTTCCAATCTGTTGGGAGATTCATTGCTGTAATACTGATTATACTATTGTTCTTTTGAATCAACTTATCAAATTCATCTACAAACGATGTCCATTCTTCATCTGATGGTTTCAAATATTTCATTGCCAGTAAGCTTTGATACAATCCATTATGTGCAGGTAATGGCATGATTTTATCAACATCAAGAAGTTCTGGTGTTGTATGAATAGTCCGATTGTATATTCTCGAATTATGCGCACACATATTACGTAATACCGAAACACCCTGTATCCAAGAGGACAACATCTTCTGAGATGGATTTACCAAATTTCCCTTTTGTGATTTATACTGGTAATTTGCTGCCAATATTGAATACGAACTTCCTGTACCTGTCTTTAAATTCTTAATTATCTTTGATAGTGTGCCAAATGAAAGAACCTCAACTGCAGCCCAAACAGGAACTTCTCCATCATGATTATCAAAATTATGTTTGATGAATACATCATTAGATCGAGCAATCTCTGATGCAATAGTTGACATGTTTTGCCAATAAAGTTTTTTATCTCTAAATATCGACGAATCCTGCAAAACAAGTGAATCTCTATGTATAAGCAACGCTTCCACTAAACGTACTCTCAAAGATACTTCAATTTTGGAAATCATAGAAAAAATTAAAACTGATAGTTCTTGATCAAAATGATAGAGTTTTAAAATATCTTCAAATCTAGTTTCTGAAACATACTTCTTTGTACCATTATCATACAAATGAAAAGAGTATCCACGCAAACGATAAAATCCAACTGACCTTAACGCATTTTCTACATCCACACGAGAAGTAATTACCATTCCGGCATCAACATAAGATTGTACTTGCTGTGCTATTGTTAAAATTTGCTTAGGATATTGATACATAAAATTCTCCATAAATGAAAAAGTCCCACCGGGTTGCGCATGATAATCAGAGGCGTGGTGGGTTCTGTTACTGTTATGATACTGTATTTTCTTGTAACTGTCAAGACTCCCTCAAAAATAAAAGTTTCCACAATTTCTTTTCGAGTAAATCATCGTCATAAATTACACTCAGATTTTCCGTTTTTATTTTTCTCTTTATCGAGGGTAGTCCGGTTAATAATTTTTCTTCCACACAAAATAGGGGTACAACAGGGGTATAAATCACTTTTCACATCCCACAAATCCTTGATTTTAAAGCATTTCAGACAAAAGTACGGATAAATTTTCCTCCCTATATTTTCATAAATCAAACCATCCGCACACGCTATAGCTTATCATACTTCGAAGCACTGCCCTTCGCCTTCTCCACCGGATACTTTGCCTCGTTCTGATCCATCTTCATATTTACGATCTCGTCCGCATCCAGTCCCAGCTTGTCCAACAAATTCTGGCTATACACAATAACATCCGCAAGTTCTTCTTTTACATGCTGTAAATCATATTCTTTGTCCGACCACTGAAAGCATTCCAGCAGTTCTGCGGCTTCGATCACAATAGATTTTGCAAGATTTTCCGGTGAATGGAACTGGTCCCAGTCGCGGTCGTCCGTAAATTTTCTGATTCGTTCTATCGTTTCCTGTTTCATATTTACTTTTTCTCTCCTCTTTCTGCTGCTTTCTTTAAAGCCTCTCTAAGTTCATCATCGCAAGCGTAAATATACATTCCGTTTACTCCCCGGGTCATCAGAACACGTACTTCATGCTGGAGCAGGATTTCTCCGAATTTTTGTTTTGAACCATCCGATAATGTTCTGTTTTGAATTGCTTTATGATTATGACTTTCCTTCGGGTCAAATATTATTTTTCCATTTCTGTATTTCACAGATGGTCCCAGAATCACTCCGGCATAATTTAGATCAAATCCCTGAATTGTAAAGGTAGAACCTACTTCATTAATTGTCTGGGGTTGTTCTGCCCAGGCCAGATCTTTGATCTGCCTTTTTTCTTTTCTGGAAAGTTCTGACTCTAATTCCCGATTCCATGGTTTATGCCACGGTCCGATCTGCACCTCTGAATATCTGCTAAATCTATTTTGCGCTTTCTTGATATAATCCCAATCATAGGTAGCAATCAGGCGGGATAATGCCGTGTCCGCTTCCTTTGCCTTTTTCATAATTTCTCTATCCATTTGTCCCGGATCGTCAAAAATCCTGATTATATATTCGTCAACTGCTTCCGGAAGTTTTTTGATCTCATTTCTTTTCGTAAACGAATCGATCCAATCCATCGTTTCCGGACCTGCCTGCATTCGAAGCTGTTTATCCAATATAATGTAATTATTCGCTGCCTTTGCCTGCTCTCGATATTTTTCCAATATCTGTGCTTCCCAAAACTGTTCCGTTGTAAGTATCTGATATTCGTCAAACATCACTACCGTAACTCTTGCCCGTTCTATAATATCCTGCAGCTGATTTTTTCCTCTGTAAGATTGCTTGCCCTGTGTCAGCAGCAAATGCGCCTCATCTATAAATGCAACATCCACCGGATCATCTTTTGAATGGCTGTTAATAAATGGCGTAGGCTTGCTGACAATATTCCCGTATTTTTCTGTTAAGCCCAGCTTCTCTGCTATCTGCTCATATACCTTTATCTGCTCATCGTGATTTACAAGCATATAGCAGCGTATATTGGTGTTGTTCTCTTCTGCCCGGCAATATAACTCATAAAAAGTACTGCTGTTCAGAACAGTCTTTCCCGTTCCTGCCTCACCATCAATGAAGATCAGTTGCTTTTTTTCGCCCTTGGAAAGAGCATTCGTTACTTTCTGTAGGATCAACTCTCTTGCATTTTCCTGATCCTTTGTCAGTTTGTGCAGTGGTGATGCCTTATATATCGCCGAATCTTTGATTACACTCTCCGAGGGAAACAATTCCTTATTTTCCTTCCGAAGCCCTCTCCATATTTTACCGAAAATCTCATCCAGTTCTTCCATAGGATAATAACCGTTCTGGGGATTATCCCTTAAATTGTGTACATGTCTTACATGTTCCGCACTCATCATATAGTGCATTAATCGATTTTCAATATCCAACGTTAAAGATTTATTAAAATGCTCATGCCCGATAATGAACAGACTGGCATCCCTTTCAGATAATTTACTTTGCCATTGTCCTCTATCCTTCGCCGTATCATAATGCTGGCGTGTCCTCTTAAATATATTATTGGATTCTCCCACATACACTTCAAAATCACCGGAATCTTTCCAGTTATGTATATAAACCGTTGGAAAATCCATAATGATTTTCTGTGTTTTCTCATCCTCGGAAGGAAGGGACACCGTTTCAAAAAAATCCAATGCTTCGCTGTTGTCTTTTATCTGTTTTATAATTGGTTTTGCAACTGCCATCGAAAGTCCCTCTTATCTGATTATTGATTATTCTTTCTATCTTTTTGATTTTACAATGTCCTCATAACTCACCAACATCATATTTCCCATTTTCCAACTTTTTGTAGAAATTTCTTTACCTATACCTCTCGATCACCGCATCCGCATCCGTCGTCAGTTCATTTCCTTCAAAGGTCGTTATCAGCTTTCCCGGAAAATGCTTATTGTACCAGGCTTCCTTTTTGGCCCAGTGCGCCATATAGGCAGGATCATTTGTCCTTCCGACATGCTCCCAATAGTACTCTTCGCCCCGGAAAGTGACGGTGAAATCCGGTAAAAACATTGTTCCGTCCGGTGCATATAAGGGTTCTTCGTATTTGAACGGAATCTCTCTGTCCACAAGAAGGTTCGTAATAATCGCTTCCGATTTTGACCTGACAAAATATTCCGATAACGTTGCAATCTTCTTTCCGGATTCATACCATTTGGTATCTGCATACAAAACAGCTTCCGGTAAAGGGGCGAACTTAAATACAGAAGAATTGATCTTTCTTACTGCGGATTTTTCTGTATGACTGAGCACTGTCAGGGTACTGATATCCTGCTGTACAAAGATCGTGACCTTCCTCTGGGCTCGAGTTATGGCCGTATATAGTAATTCCATGGACATTAAGTGACTTTCTCTCTGGGGAATTACAATATATACATAGTCGAATTCGGAACCTTGTGACTTATGAACGCTGATTGCATAAGCAAGTTCCAGATTATCCGCCACTTTCTGCTCCGGTATCCACTTTCCGTCAGCATCCTGTCCAAGTTTTTTCCCGTAATTATATCGGAGTCCCTGTCTTGATTTGCCGGCAAAAGCGACCTGCAGGCGTTCCACAGCTGCCTGCCATTTATATCTGGGCTGCTTTCCTCCGGAGGCATGGGTATCCAGCCCATGAATTATAGTAAGGCCAATCTCTCCGTTGAAAATTTCTGACTTAATATTCTTTCTTGAGGATCCCTGATAAGCATAGGCAGGATCCGACTGCGGACGATTTCTGTATTGGATTACCTTATCGAAATATCCGATTCCATCCAGTTGTTTTTTACTCCAATAAGGATTAAAGGTTTTCTGCATGAAGCCATTTAAGGAATCCGTTCCGTAAAATTCTCCGCGATACGGTGAAATGACCTGCATCACCTCGGGATTGCTCTCCCCGTCCGCATCTCTGATCATCTGAAGCCACAACTTATCCGCAGCATTCTGTTCCATACCTGTATATTGCTGCATGTCTCGGATCATCACATCCGATAAGAGATTTTCGAGTTCTTCCTGCTCCTTCCAGAAGTATACTCCAAGATCCTTATCGATATCGCCATTACCGTTTTCCAATATCTTTTCAAACAGTTCTTCTCTTGCAGCCTTAAGTCTTGCTGCTGCATTTCCGTCCTTTGTCTTTTGATGTTCCTGGATAAAGACATCCGCCAGATCCAGAATTCCTTGTCCGTTGCCTTCCACCGTGTTCACCAGTTGTCGAATATTGTCTGTCAGTTTTCCAACATTATCGGGAAATTCATCATTTAACCACTCAATGGTATCGGCAAACACTCTGCCCCTTCCGATGGGCGGCAGCTGATTCGGATCCCCGATAAGGATCAGCCTCTGCACACTGTTCCAGTTGATAGACCGCATAAGCGTTGCAAACAGATTCAGATCGATCATAGAGCATTCATCGATGATGATCGTATTTACCTCTTCGCTCTTAGCTCCACCGGTACGCTTTAGTGTAAAATTCTCATTGATCCACCCGCATTTTGCCAGATGGGAATGGATCGTAGAAGATTTTTTCCCTGTCTGCGTTTTAATACGTTCCGCTGCTTTTCCCGTCGGTGCCATTAACAGGAAACCGGTCCCTGTGCCATGGACTCTGTCAATATTTTCAAGAATCGTACGGATCACGGTGGTTTTACCGGTTCCCGCTGCACCGGAGATCACGCATAGAGGCTTTGCAAATATCTGCATACAGATATCAGCCTGATGATCCAGAATGGCTTCATATTCTTCCGGAGCCTTTTCCGCCAAAGGGGACCCTTCCACCCTTAATCCTTTTTTGAATTTTTCGGGAGTAATCGCCATCTTCAGTTGAATATCCGCTCTTTCGGCCAGATTTCTTAATGTCTGCTCCACAGTCCTTTCATCTTCATAGGTCGTTTTCAGATACAGATATAAAACATCCCGGTCCTTCTTCTGGACAAGGGCATCATCCAGAATCTCCTTTTCGATATTATAATTCTGCATCTTATAAACATATCGTTTCCACTCGGGCAGCCGCTCTATTCTTGCATTGACTACCTGTAATATGGCCTCTGCCTTGCCAAACGAATGCGCAGCAATTTTGTTTAACTCATCCACGCAGAAAGCTCTGAGCCGTTCTGTGGAACCTTTGTCCAAAATGTCGTCGATCCCATATTCTGGAGAGGGAATAACGCCGTTGTCGATCTTGTAAAACGGAATCGTATCCTCCGGATCATAACCGACATACTGTTCAAAAATGATGTATGGATTTTCCGCCATTTCTTTGATGGATGCCGTTAGTGAAACCTTTTCCCTGTCATCAGACAGAATCGCGCGGATCTGATCTGCCTGAAGATCAAATCTTGCCAGCACATTCAGCATAAAATCCGTAGTCTCTTCCCCAAGCAGCTGATATTCCCGCCGTATCCTCTTCAATTCTGCTTTCACAGGTGTTATTCCAGCAACCTCATCTATGTTTCCTTCCAAGAGTTCTCTTACCTCCCTGCGGAATTTCTTCATCTCGGAATCAGCGGTCAGTTCAATATACCCGGAAATCAGTCCGTGAAGTCCCAGGCTCTCCATCACCGAAGGAAAACCGGGATACGGTCCTCTGGCCGTCCAAAGTTCATTCAGAACACTGTTCAGCCATTCTTTCCGTTTGTTCCAGTCCTGTGTATCATCCTGAAGTCCAATTAATGTATCAACAACTGCAATCAGTTGGTTGATCACTTCAATGGCATCATCGTTTCCCACTTCTCTGCTTCCGTATTTGAACGGAGATCGGTTCTGCGGCTTTATTACAAGACGTTCCAATACCTCTTCATCGTCCATATACTTCCAATAGGGAATACAAAAGCCCTCATTCGGATAGGTAGAAGTAACCGGTTTCTGCCAGACGAATCCGCCAGAATACTTTTTCTTAATTTCTTCACTGGTATTGCCATAATAATACAGCTCACCAATTTTCTTTACCCGGGAAACACCTGCAATAACATAGTTATTTTCTTCATTCTCACTGAAAGGATTACTGTATCCCGCATAGTAAAATATAAGAGATTTTCCCGGCTCAAACTGGGCAAAATATCTCTCCGCACCAGCCTTTCTCTTATCATAATTATATTTTTGTGTACTTTCCCCTCTGGTTTCCACATCATCGTTATACATCGCTTCATAGCACCAGGTGCACACAGTGGATGGCGGCAGCGTAATATCGATTGACGCTGCATCCTCTGACTTCCAGAAGGTGGGAGGATCCACTTTGACCGTAATAGGATCTTTTCCAAACGCATTCACACTAAGACCGCATGCTGCCCCGCAAGGATACTTGGCACAAGGTTCCCCTGCATGTTCCGATTCAAACTCCAAATTTCTGGTTCCGGCAATCAGATCTCCGGGGTAGGAATGTTGCCCGACGCAAAATGTATTCTCACAGGGCTTTTTACAAAAATGTCCATTCCATCCATCGCTGTGCCATGCCAGCCTTATACTCATATGCATTGCCATAAGTCAAATCCTCCCGTAGTATCCATTTCTCCAGGTCATGCCTCACTTAAGTACCCCGTCCGGCCTCGCTGATATATATACATAATCGCACATCACCCCGTCTTCATCGAACAAAAACAGCGCATCGTAGTTGTCTCCCACCTTATAGGTCACTCCGACCTCCTTATCTGCCGTGGAAAAGTCCGTTACTCCCTCCATTTCACCTATATAAGAAGGTTCTTCCGCGAACAGGGCCGTCAGTTCATCCACGGTGGTCTGTGCACTTAATTCCGTGGACAGGTCCTGCGGCAATACAGCAAATCCCATCTGACCATTACTTCCGGAACGATAATAGAAAAATTGAATATGGGGTGCATTCGTATTACAATACAGTCTTTCCTGAAAAATTCCCCGTTCATACCAGGTTCCCACAGAAGCCGTATAGGAAGTGTTAAAAATTCCGCTTTTTCCAAGGTACCTGTAGCCAAGGCTCTGATAGTAATCTTCATTGATATCGTAATAGTCCAGTACCCTCTTCTGAAGAGGTGCAATCTCCTGTAACAGATCCTCGTTCACACCCTCCAGCTCCATCCAGGTCTCTGGCGGGGTTCTGCGGTTCTGCAGCTCCCGGATAACACTTCCATCCGGCAGTTGGGACTCTGCCTGCGTTGTTTCTTCTGTCACATCGGACCTGTTTTCAACCACACGGACCTGTCCGGCTGCGGCATATCTTGCCAGAAAAGCAATGACCGCACATGCCCCGGCCACAGAAGCCAGCGTCAGAACTCTGCGGAACGAAATTTTCTTTTTTCGCTTTCTCTTCCTCTGTACCCGTGCCCCTGCGTTTTCTTCCTTTCCCGGCATTTCTTCCCGAACTTCTTCAAATGATTCCTCCGGTATCTGTTCCGGCATTCCATGCTCTTCCTCGTATTTATTTTTCCAGTAAGCAGTCTGTCTCCTTTCGTCTTCCAGCATATTCTCGTAGACTTTTTTGACTTTTAACAGATATTCCCGCAACATCTGCTCGGAAGGATTTTTTCTGTCCGGTACATTGTTCTCCGTAATCTTACTGACAGCATTGTGCACTACAGCCAGATACTCCTTCTCCTCCTGCTTTGTTCTTCGAATATAGAATTCCTTATAATATTCATTTTCAAAGAGCAGCCGACTCACCATATCCTGCCACTCTTTGTTCTGCTGATCCTGCTGTTCTTTGTTTTCCAGCAGTTGTCTAATCTCTGTCTGAACCTCTGTATACCTTTTTTCAAATTCGGTGAGACGATTCTTTTTTTCCTGCTCCAGTTGTTCTATTTTATCTTTCAGCTGCGGTATGATCTGTGAATTTCTGAGGGATGTACTCTGGTAATCATCAATCTTTGTTTTTGCTTCCTCCAGTTCTGTCTTTAAATCGTCAATCGTTGCACTGTATTCTGCTTCCGTCTGTTGCAGGTCCTTATATATCTCTTTCCGGGACCGGAGCAGTTCTGCGATCTCTCCCTTCAGCTTTTTCTGCTCTTCCGCGCTGGTGGCGTAAAGATTCTGATATTTATTATCTGCCTCGATCCATTTTTTCTGGAGTTTTGTCTTCTGCTCTTCCGCACGTATCCGGATGCTCCGCTTTTCCTCCTCCAGCCGTCGGATCTGTCTTGTCAGATCATACATTGACCGGGAATTCTGTGCCTTTCCCTCCTGCAGTTCTCCCTGCAGCCGTGCTATTTCTTCTTCTCTTCCGGAGAACTCCGTTGTCATACTTTCTACGATGGATGTATAAGTATCCTGAAGCTTGCGAATCTGCTCCTCCAGGTTCTTTTTTTCCTCTTCGGATCCCTGATATTTGTCATATTCTATGTATTGGTTGCGAACGTTTCCCTCCGAATCAAGTAAAAGGACACGTCCCTGTTGTTTGGTCATTTTATATGACGGTGTTGCAGTCTTCGGTTTCCGGTCCGGCAGCCCGGAGGCAATCTCTTCCGCAGGTACCACCCGCATTCTTTTACCGCCCGGTGCAACAATTTCATTGACCGATGTGATCTTTTCATAGCTGAAAGCCTCCGGTCTGTCGACATTTTCTCCTGCGATCCGCAAATACAGGTCCACCATCAGGTCATACAGGCAGACAATCATTTCCTTATATTTTGTATCACTTCTCGGAATCCCTGCATGACAATATGCCTTTGAAATATCATTCAGCGTACGCAGTGTGGCAAAAGCATACTGCCCGATCCGGGAAACCAGCTGCTTCGCATTCTCCCCGTACAGATAATGGGATAACTGTACCGGCTGTATTTCGTAGGAAATCTTATAGAACGCACTGACATATTGAACATACTGTTCGATAGCATATCTGACATACTGCGCACAGGCAATATCCATCACATAAAAATAGGATTCTGCCGTCATGACATATTCCAGCATTTTCTGATAGGCTTCGTTCTTTGTATATTCATTATCTATTTTCAGGAAAGAAAAATTCGACATGCTATTTCCCCTTGCTCTCATACAGTCTGTTTTCCCCATTATAACACAGACCGCGCATCCCTGAAAGATGCGCGGTCTGTTCTATGTTATAATCCCCTTTTACCTATGTTATGATCCTGTTTTCTGTGTCTGGTCACCAGAACATGTATCGTTCCCCCACCGATTACAGTCAATGCGGTAAGTGTTACATAAAACGGCTTCCATGCAATAGGATCTACTTCTGTATGCTGTTGTGACAATACATATCCCGGTAGTTCTTTTTGTTTCTCCGCAAAAGCCCCTAACGGGGAACATTCCTCCACAATGACCACATATTCCTCCGGTTCAGCCGCGTGTGTGGGCAGGCATGTCGAACCTCCCAGAATTGCTGCTGTCAGCATGACTGCTGCGATTCTTATTTTCCCCTTTTTCATCCGCCGCTATTCCCCGCTTTCTTTCAGTGGCATATCCCATTATCGCATTTCTGTTTTGATACTTCAAGTATCATTTATAAAATTATATAAAACATTCCCTAAATTGTCAATAGCGCTCCCATTTTTGTCTCTTGCCGTTTTCTGAAAATTCATGAAATCTCCATGGCCTCCCGCCACACTTCGCACAATCTCTCCAGACTCCATGCTGCGTTAGCCGGGCTGGTGGAGGGCAGCACCGTGGCTTCGATACCGGTCAGGGGCAGCTGATACTTCCGGTACAGTTCTCCTGCTTTGTTCCCATTGGCATAAATTCTTGTGATCTGTGATTCCGCCAGCAGCCGCCGGATGTCGGTTGGCTCCACGTTCCGGATGCTGCTGTCACTGGATCCCTTAATATCGCAGCTCTGGATCACGTCCCAGACGGCGATATGGTGGGCCAGCAGCATCTTCTTTTTCTCCTCGATAGTCTCCGGCACCGGTTCGTCGCACAGCTTCGCCAGAACTTTCCAGAAGCGGTTCTGCTTATGTCCATAGTAAAAATGGTTTTCTCTGGACTTCACGGAAGGCAGTGTCCCCAGGATCAATACCTCTGAAGCCGCATCGTAGACCGGTGCAAAGGTATATTCAATATGTTCATATTCCATATTTTTTCGCTCTTTTCCTCTCTGACTTATCCCGTATTCTCCCGATTCTAAGCTCCGAAACGTCCGGCTCCGGCTTTTTGCTCCTATCTGTCGTGTTCCAGTCTCCATTTGATGCATCGGGTCAGATACTCCACGTAGTCCTCATTTTTACACATTTCCTTGCCGGGGGTATCGGAGATCTTTGCCACATCCATACCGTTGCAGGCTGTAGTCTTCATGACGATATTTAGCGGCTCCTCACAGGTATCGTTGGCAATATACGTCCCGATCCCAAATGCCACCGTTACCCGGTCCTGAAATGCCTTCCGCAGTTCATCCGCCCGGGCAAAATCCAGGCTGTCACTGAACAGCAGGGTCTTGCGTTTCGGGTCGATCCCCAGCGCCTCATAATGGGCGATCATCTTCTCGCCCCAGGCGAAGGGATCCCCACTGTCATGCCGCACGCCGGAAAACAGGGTGGAATAGGTCAGCTGGAAATCTTTCAGGAAACAGTCCGTGGTGATGGTATCCGTCAGGGCAATTCCGTTCAGGACGCCATACTCCTTCACCCAGGCATCCAGCGCGTACCAGTTGGAATAGGCCGGATTATGCTTGTGGTTGCCCTGTCCGGTGCACATGATCCACTCATGAGCCATAGTGCCCACCGGTGTCACATTCCATTTTTTCGCCAGATATACATTGGAAGTACCGATGCAGGCAGAATCCTTATAGTCCTTATTGTGAGCCACCAGTTCCTGTACCGCCAGTTCCTGTGCCTCCGCGGACAGTCGGCGCCGCAGCCCGAATTCACTGAAATTTCCAAGGCAACAGGTTCCGTCCACCAGCTTCTGCACCTTATCCGCCAGCCGCTCCCGGAAGGAAGCATACAGCTTCTCATAGTCATAATTCATGCGGAAAAATACTTCGTTGACAATAGCCAGTGTCGGGATCTCATACATGGAAGTATTCAGCCAGGAGCCCTTCGTTTCGATGGTCAGGCCGCAGTCTGCCTCCGTGCCGATCTCGAAATCTTCATACCTTGGCTGCCACAGCCGCAGGAAATCCACATAGGAGCCTTTGATCCATTTTACATTTTCCAGATAGGCCAGCTCCTCTTCCGTGAAACGCAAGTCACAATACGCCCGGATCTGGGCCTTGATCTCCTCCACCATCTCCGGTGTAAAAAAGACATCCGTATTCCTGCATTTGAAGGTCCAGGTAGTCTTGTATGCGCTGAACTGGTGATAGATGCACTGTCCCATGGAGAACTTATACATATCATTTTCCAGTAAGCTGTTGATGATCTGTGGTAATTGCATGATTTTATCCTCTTTCTCTCTTAAATTCACAACCGTTTGTAAATACGATATGTTCTCTAAATCACGTCCACCTGGATCGGTCCCATGGCCGCAATAGCCGTCTGATGCGTCTGCGGGGTCACACAGGCACAGGCCTTCTCAATGACACAGACTCTTGCTTCCGGCACGAAGGCTTTCGCCATGACCACGTTACTCAACACACAGATTCCGGTACAGAATCCGGTGAAATCCACTTCCAGCGGATATTCTCCCTCCGCAGTCCCGCCTGCTGCCATCACCTCTTCCCAGATTGCCTTCAGCACATTACCGAAGTCCAGACTGCCAAAGGTAGGCTTTTTCACCGTGAGCACCTGCTCCGGTGCATAATGTTCCTCTACTGCCTTTACAATGTCCGGATGGATCTCATACCCTTCCGTGCCTTCCTGTCCATGCAAAACGGGCAGGCGCTTTCCTTCCTGGGTGTTCAGATAATCCGCCGTGTGGGTGTCCCTGGTAAAGATTACTTTGTAGTATTCCCCGCTTTCTGCTGCCGCAACGATATTTTTTACCGCTGCCTCGCACTCCCCATTCCCCAGTGCTCCGGTGATGAACTCCTGCTGTGCGTCTGTGATTACTAATACCTTCTTTGTCATGATTTTTCTCCTCTACTCCACTGTTTTTTCCAACATCTGTAGGATCTTTTCTTTTTCTCTGCTGCCGTTTGTCTGCAATCTGAGATAGGGTATCTGGTATACCTCTAAAATATGATTTTTCTTATCATCTCTTTTTGTCTGCTTATCATTTTCCTTATGGAATTTGTATCCGTCCACTTCTATCACCAGAACCGGCTTTTTACTGATCCGGTTATAGATCAGGAAATCCACATGTGTTGCCTGGTTCATGGCATATTCGCATTCATCCGCTTCCAGCCGCCGGAGATCGCGGATCAGCATATTCAGCGGAAAATGGCACACATGATCCAGGCAGGCAAATCTTTCTTCCACAAGGATATCGCTCAGCAATGCTTCCATAAGATTTTCTGAATCATATTCCGAAATTCTCTTATGCTTTTTCAAAAATTCCATTCGTTCCAAGGTATATTGCTTATACAGGTAATCGAATACGGAATAGATTTCGCTCTCCGTAACTTCAAATTTATTGTACTGGATATAGTGGATCAGATCCGATATATTCCGCTCCTGTTCCTGCTCGTTCCCCGTCACCACCAAAACCAGACGTTTCTTCGCTCTGGACACCGCGACATTGATCAGATAAGGATCATCTGCGAAATCCGATATCTCGTCATCCACCGTCGATAATATGATGGTATTTTTTTCCTTTCCCTGAAACTTATGCACCGTTGCCGCATCTATTTCCGGGAATTCCTGCTGCAAGGCTTCTACCTGATTTCTGTAGGGTGCTATAATTCCCATCTCCTCCGGTACTTCCAGAAGTTTCGGCAATACCTCTTCCCGGATAACATCTATTTGTCTCTGACTGTAATGATTTCTTACATGGTTCCCCTTTGCTGTCTTTATTACGGACAGCACATCCGGTTCCCCATGATCCTCCGTCATAATGATCAACTGTCCCCTGTAAAATTTCTGATTACAGAAATTGATGATCTTCGGATGGCACCGATAATGCTCCCGCAGCAGAGTCTGTTTTGCCAGCGGCAGCACCTCCGTAACTGATTGCAGAAAACTCTTCGTATACCGGTAACCCTCCGGCAGATGAAAGCTCTCAAAGACAGCTTCCGTACGCTCTTTCATCGCTTCCGTAACCACATTGGGAAGCTGTTTGGTATCTCCCACGATCACAACATTTCTGGCACAGGACAATGCCAATGCTCCGGTTGCAATATCCACCTGCGATGCCTCATCCATGATCAGATAATCATAGACTACCTCTCCGCCCAGACTGCTCCTGGAGGAAAATGTCGTACTCAGCGTAATTGGATATTCCCGCAAAATATCCTGTGGATTTTTCCAAAGATCATTTTCGTCAAACCGCGGTCTGTCCGTTCGACCTTCATATTTTCGTGCGACCTTATCTTTCAGCAAAATCATGGACTGTCTGCCAAGTTCTTCTGCCAGTCCCTTGCCGACCCCCTGAAGGAATTTTTCTATTTCCTCGATCCGGTTCTCCAGCTCCCGTTTTCTGGCAGCATAATATTTTGCCTGAAAAGTAGTGATGATCCGGGATATCTCCTGCTTATAGAAATCAAAATTCCTTATTCCGTAATGGAAATAGCTCTTCAACCGGAACAGCAGGCTGATCCGCTGTCTTTCCTCCGAGATCCATTGACACTCCTGCCACAGATCCATCCACTGTGACGAGGAAAGCTCCCTGCGAAGTTTTATTGCCTCTGTATTTACATCGGATTCCTGCACATACTGTTCGAAATAGGTAAGCTCCGTCGCCAGTTGTGACTGTTCCTGCTTCCGCTGTGCCAGCTCTTCCTGCAATTCATACACCTTTTTTAATTGTGCTGACATGGTGTAAATATCATTTTCCAGTTTTCTTCGATCACCCCCGTATTTCCAGGTGTCCATCCGGGGATATTGTCCGGTCTGTTCGCTGATAAATGCCCTTTTATTCTGTGTGCTCCCCAGTTTTGCAACCAGAAATTCCAGTCTGTATTTGTCAGATGCCAGTTTCTCATAGACATTATCCGTGGCAGAATTATTATTGGATACGACCTGTACTGTTTTTCCCTGCATCAGTATATTGGCAATTATATTCAGGATTGTCTGTGTCTTGCCGGTACCCGGCGGCCCCTGAATCACACTGATCTGACTTTCCATTGCGTTTTTCACCGCCCTGTATTGGCTGTTATTGCAACCAAAGGGGAAAATCGGCACATAGTCATATCTTCCCTTTTCCCGCTGCATGGATGACGGATTCAGATACTTTGCAAGAGCCGTATCACTTCCTATGAAGGTCATCTTCTCATATTGCTTTGCCAGCAGTTTCTCGCCGGTTTCTTCATTTTTCAGTTCACTTAATTCCGCTATCTGCCTCAGATAATCAAAAACGCTCTGGGATTGCTTTTGCTGTAAGCATGACACTGTAATCTGCAATTCGTTCTGGGAATAATCCTTTTCCTTCCCCTCTTCAAAGCAAATATGCCAATAGGCCTGCC
>Ga0129310_1001906_pt1 | contig 16851 bp, 17 predicted proteins | sample Go1ome_2_FD_94433 | JGI IMG/M metagenome (GOLD analysis project Ga0129310, IMG submission 94433) | Western lowland gorrila individual fecal microbial communities from Wisconsin, USA - Go1022A metagenome | ecosystem: Host-associated > Mammals > Digestive system > Large intestine > Fecal | place...
ATCTTCCTTGATATCCTCGCGATGTCCCTCATCAATGGCAACCTTCTTGATTGCTGAGATCAAAGAGGAAATAGCATCCTTTCTTTGCTTGTCATGTGCCTTCATAGCGGCGATCATGTCCTTTTGTAATGTTTCTAATTGCATAATTCATGCTCCTTTCAATCAATGTAGAATTGATTATCGCCGGGATCGACCGGCATACTCCGTGCTTCAATGGAATCAATGCGTATGAAGTGTCCTTCTTCTACTTTGTCAAGAAAGGAATCCACTAACGCCTGCTCTCCCTGCACTTCCAGTTCCACCCGTCCATCATCTAAATTAATGGCATATCCCGTGAGTCCGTAATTCTGTGCCACATAATAGGCACGGTACCGGAATCCAACGCCCTGGACTCTGCCATCCACATAATAGTGTTTGCGAATTACCATAATACATACCACCTTATGCCTGTTCTGTCACTGTTTCCTTATCCTTTGGCAGGATCAGATTTGCGATAATCGCCACTAAGAATACAACTGCAACACAGTTCTCAGCGAAGATCTGCCGGATAATCTCCGGGAAGATAGCAAAGATCTCCGGTACTGTTGTGAATCCCAATCCAATACTTAACGAAAGTGCCACGATCACGGTATTCCGGTGAGAGAATCCGCATTTCTCGATCATCTGGATTCCGGACACCACAATGTTACCAAACATCATGATCGTACAACCACCAAGTACCGCATCCGGTAATGTTGCAAGTGCTGTACCGACCGCCGGAACGAATCCGGCAATGATCATAATGATCGCACCCATTAAGATCGTGAAACGGTTCACTACTTTCGTCATGGCAACCAGACCAACATTCTGGCTGAAGGATGTGATCGGCATACAGCCAAACAGACCCGATAAGGCACTGATAAATCCATCACAGGCAATCGAACCACTGATCTCTTTCTCTGTCACCTCTCTGCCTAATCCAGATGCCGCTACGGCTGATGTATCACCGATCGTCTCTGTAGCAGACACTAAGAAGATCATCGTAACCGATACGATCGCACTGATATTAAACTCCGGTTTAAATGGCATGAAATGTGGCACTGATACGATCCCACAATCCGCAAATCCAGAAAAATCAACCTTTCCCATTGGAATGGCAACCAGATATCCGACAACCAATCCGGCAAGAACGGATAACTGCTTATAATGCTTCTTTGCCACAATATTAAACACAAGACATACCACTAAGGTAATCGTTCCAAGAATCAGATTCTTTGCGGAACCAAAATCCTCTGCTCCACTTCCACCACCAAAGGACGTTGCGCCTACATTCAATAAGGAAAATCCAATTGCAGTTACCACGGATGCTGCCACGATTGGAGATACCAGCTTACGCCAATACTTTGCAAGCAGACCAAGCGTTCCCTCGATCACACCACCTACAATCACGGCACCTACGACTGCACCATATCCATACTGCGCACCAATAAAGCAAAAGATGGATACGAATGTAAAACTGATTCCCATTACGATCGGCAATCCGGAACCAATTCTCCACACCGGATACAACTGAATGATCGTTCCGATTCCTGCAATGATCATTGCACATTGGATCAGCATCGCAATCTGTTTACTCTCCATACCACACACGCCTGCCACGATCATAACTGGAGCAATATTAGCCACAAACATCGCCAAGATATGCTGCAATCCGAATGGAATCGCACTTGCGACCGGCACGCGTCCCTCTAACCGGTAAATGTTATCAATACTTGCAGGTGTCTGATTTGTCTTCTCTTTCATGTCTTATAATCCTATTCTTTCTCTTATTATTCCCCATTCCCACATTCTTCTCAAAAAACTGCTGCACTTATCTGATTTCCAAACCCGGCTCATCCCATAATCTGCCGGATCATCCCTCATTACTGCTCGCGGAACACAATCTCTCCCGTCTCATCATTCATGGATTCTACAATTGCTAATGACTCTAACCGGATTCCCTGCTCGCGGATATTCTTACCGCCCACCTGGAAGCCTTTCTCAATCGCAATACCCACACCGACTACTTCTGCACCGGCATTCTGTATGAGGTCGATCAGACCTGCAACGGCACATCCATTGGCAAGAAAATCATCAATAATTAAGATCTTCTCACCCGGCTTCAAATACTTCTTAGATACGATCACATCATAGACTCTCTTCTTTGTAAATGACTCAACCTTTGTTGCGTACACATCACCATCAATATTGACACTCTGTGCTTTCTTGGCAAACACGACCGGCACACCAAAATGCTGTGCTACCACACAGGCAATCCCGATTCCGGAAGCTTCAATGGTAAGAATCTTATCAATCTTCTGATCTGCAAAGAGACGTTTCCATTCCTCTCCCATCTGCGCAAAAAGATTCACGTCCATCTGATGATTCAGGAAGCTGTCTACCTTTAATACATTACCCGGTTTCACAATACCATCTTTTCTGATTCTGTCTTCTAATGCTTTCATACTTCTTCCTCTCTCTATTTGAAATATTTGTTGATCACTTCCACTAATCCATCTTCATCGTTAGAATGTACGGTTACATAATCAGCCGCTTTCTTGACACGTTCCTGTGCATTTGCCATTGCCACCCCAACACCTGCGTATTCTATCATAGACTGGTCGTTAAAACCATCTCCGCACGCAACTGCATCTTCTTTATCCATTCCTATAATCTCGAATAAACGGGCTAGCGATGCCGCCTTATCTATTCCCTGTGGCATAACCTCAATAAAGAACGGTTCAGACCGGTATATGCTCAACACATCTCCATATCGTTCTACCAACTCTTTCTCCCATTGTGGTGCCACATCTACAGCCGCCGTGAACAGGCATTTATTCACATCAAAGTCTACATACTCCGGAAAATTATTAACCGTAGTTAAATTCATATGGTTAATATCTGCTTCCTTCTGCATATATTCATCAATACGGGTTCCTGTCACCACCTTATCCTGTTCATACGTCACAAGACCCATATCATGTTCCACTGCATATTCATACAACGGACGGATATATTCTAATGGAAACTTCTGCTGATAGACAACTTCTTTCGTCTTCACATTCATAACTCTTGCACCATTAAAGCTTAGAATGTATCCACCAAAACGTTCTAGCTGTAACGCATCCGATACTCCTTTTATGCCGTATGTTGGCCGGCCGGATGCCAATGTGACGATCACACCCCGTTCCTGTGCATCCAACAATGCTTCTAACGTCTTCGGTGTAATCTCCTTCTTACTATTCGTCAGTGTTCCATCAAGATCCAAAATGATCATTTTCTTCATGATGATATATATCCTTTCATTCTGTTCTATATGATTCCTATAATATAAGTACAGCTAGTACACAGGCTTCCATGCAGCCCGCAATCCATCAGACGGTGCATATACACATACTCTGTGATTACCGCTGACCTAACTCCATCATCTCATCTAAGATAACCTTTGCCGCCTCTTCTTTGGAGAGGATTGGAAGCTCCTTCGTCCCATCCTTCCTGATCAGCGTGATCACATTCGTATCGGTTCCAAATCCCGCACCTGCAACCTTCAGATTATTCGCAGCGATCATATCCACATTCTTCGAGGTCAGCTTCTTCGTTGCATTCTCAAGGAGATCCTTCGTCTCCATGGCAAATCCGCAGATCACTTGTCCCGGCTTTCTGTGTTCTCCGATATACTTCAGAATATCCACAGTCCGAACTAAGGAAACGGACATATCCGCATCACTCTTCTTCATCTTATCCGCTGCAACATGCTCCGGGGTATAATCTGCAACCGCAGCCGCCTTCACAATATAATCCATATCCGCATAATGCTCTTTCACTGCCTCAAACATATCTGCCGCACTGACAACCGGAATCACTTTCACAAATGGGGGCTTCTCAATTGCAGTCTGTCCTGTGATCAGCGTAACCTCTGCTCCCCGCTCCATTGCACATCTTGCAATGGCATATCCCATCTTACCGGTTGAATGATTCGATATAAAACGAACCGGATCCATCGCCTCCATGGTCGGTCCTGCTGTAACTAACACCTTCTTACCCTGCATATCCTTCTCGTAATGCAGTTCTTTGAGAATGTAGGACAACAGTACCTCTTCTGACGGCAGCTTACCTGCTCCGGTATCCCCACATGCGAGATACCCTGTTGCCGGAACGATAATACCATATCCAAACCGCTTCAGCTTCTCTATATTATCCTGCACAATCGCATTCTCGAACATATTCGTATTCATTGCCGGAGCAATATACTTCGGTGCTTTGCATGCCATGATCGTTGTTGTCAGCATATCGTCTGCAATGCCATTCGCAATCTTCCCGATCACATTGGCGCTTGCCGGAGCCACCATAAAAATATCTGCCCTCTTTGCCAGCGCTACATGTTCCACATTAAATTGAAAATTCCGATCAAACGTATCGACTAAACACTTATTGGAAGTTAAAGTCTCAAACGTAATCGGATTAATAAAATTCGTTGCATTCTGTGTCATGATCACATGCACATCTGCATGCAGCTTCACTAACATACTTGCAAGATTCGCTATCTTATATGCCGCTATGGAGCCTGTCACTCCTAACACAACCGTCTTTCCTGTTAACATCTTCTTCCTCCGGTCAATTAATCTATCTTCGTAAACTATACAACGGGGCACTTGAAAAATCAAGTGCCCGAAGCATCCATTTTTATTCTGATTCTATTTTACACGCTTTACTGTAACTATCTCACGTCGTATTCTCTCCCTGCGTTCCTTCTGAAAGGCTACACACATCAAACGATATATCCAGAGTACGGGCAGAAGAAACTTATGTTTATTAAAAAACGGATAATAGGGATATATTTCTTTTCCCGGAAAGATACGTCTGCATACATATCGTACTTTCGACACACTGCCATCCCTATTGGTATGCTTTTTCATGCCATTTTCCACCATTCGGTCAAATGTTCCGTACACACCGGAGGTCAGATAGTATTGCAGCATCTCCCATTCCTCTACCGATAACAGCGTCCGGAGATTCTTCTCTGAATTACTCCCGGTCATATCTGTTGTTACAGCTTCGTATGTATCACTTCCAAATGCCTTCCGGCACAACTGCCGGTTCCTCTTTTCAAAGTCAGCCAGGCCAAGCTTTGCACATTCTTCTTCAATGTAAACAAAATCCATATTCTGCTGCATCCTGCTTAGATACACGTAATAGTCAAGCAGTGTACGGGCTCCTGTGCCACTTCCCTGATAATGCTTATAGCCATGACAAATGATATAAATATAGAAATCTTCCGCTCTCATATGATATCCGTAGGAGCTGCCGTCATTCAATAAGAGGTGGCTTTTGATATCCCGGTAATAGCGTTCCCAGTTGTTGTCATGCGAGGCACCATAAAGCCTGCGGTGCATCTCAAAGTTATAGACCGGCTCCTTTTCGTACACATCATGATTGCCCTGACCGAAGGATTCAACCCGGTAATCAAGCGATACCATATGATCCCGTATCCTATCTGCATATGTTTCATCAAATAATATATCATGATCCGACATCTGCCGCATACCAATTGCCGGATAGTAATCTTTCAGAATGATTCCCTTTAGTGGCAGATACCAGATTCCATTGTGCTCCATAAAAGCAAATATCTTTGCTCGCTCTGCATCAAAAAGAATCTCTTTCCGGATAGACTTGGCAATGCTCTGTTCCCAGACGGGTGGCAGAACAACCCCTGCCTGTTTTAATACTGTGCCGATAAGTGTATCGACAAAATGAGCCCGGCTTAACTGATATAATAACCGCATTTCATCCTCATTGACCGCATATCTGCTAATCATGTCCTGTCTCGGTTCTCTTTGGTTCACTCCACAGCCAAGCAGATACATCAGATCACATAAGATGTTCCAACGATTCTCTTCTCCCATCTGGTATTCATCACAACTCATATACTCTGATTCCTTTCTCTGTCCTATCTCTCATGTCAACACAATCCTGTCTGTACACCGTTCCCCTCCTCAAAATGAATCTGTCTGTTACAAATAGAACGTGCCTTCGGTCTGTGCGTTACGACTAACACCGTCTTATCCGTCAGCTCCCTCAGGTTATGAAGGAGACGTTCCTCCGTCTGCTCATCTAATGCACTGGTTGATTCATCCAGAATCAACACCGGACAATCGGCATACAACGCTCTTGCAATGGCAATCCGCTGCATCTGTCCCTCCGAAAGTCCTGCCCCTTTCTCTCCTAATATCGTATCAAGCTGTAGCGGAAGTTCATAGACAAAGTCCGCACAAGCGAGCCGGATTGCTTTGTCTAATTGATCATCCACATTCATATGGCTGCTCTCCATCCGGGAATATGTTCCAAATGTAATCACATCCCGGATGCTTCCTCCCATTAAGAAATTCCCCTGTGGTACATATGCAAACAGTCTTCTCATATCTTCTATCGCAATACCTGTACCATCGCACAAGGCAACCGTTATAGATCCTTCCTGTGGTCTGTATATGCCCATGAGAAGCTTCAGCATCGTGGATTTGCCACAGCCGGAGGTTCCGGTTACTGCCACATAATCCCCTTTTGATATGGAAAATGAGATATCTGCTAACACAGCATTATGTATTCCTACAGGAACACTGTCTTCTTTCCCATGTTTTTTCTCATTTGTATAGCCAAACGTAACATGATCAAAAACTATTTCTTTGATCTGATTCTCATATAATGCCTTAACTTCATCCTTACCACGAAGGTTTGCCACGTCAACATCCTCATACTGTTCCACCTCCATTAACCGTTCTGCACTGGCAAGGGTCGTGTAATATCTTGGTACATAGCCACCTAAGCTGGCAAGTGGTGACTGCAGTTGCCCGATCAACTGAATGATGGCTGTCAGCGTACCAAAGGAGACGACACCATGAATGATCCCATATCCGCAATAACCGATTCCAACCAGATACATTCCATTGATTGCAAGACTGAATCCACTGTTACACATATTCGATATCCATGCCTTCTTCATACGTGAAGTTCTGTGGCGTCTCATGGTATCTTCCGCCTCTTCCACTGCGATATCCTCTGCTCCAAACGTACGAACAACAAGCTGGCTGCTAATCCTCTCCTGCAGATACACCCGGACCTGACCATCTTTTTCCTGCACATCCTTATGAAATCGTTTGATTGGCTTACGAAGCAGAACCGTAATGATCAAAAAGGCAATTCCACCCGGAATCATAATAAAAGAAAGTCCCGGTTGCAGCCAGAAGATCAGAGCAAGAGAACCCACAAGGCGAATCGTCATCCCCAAAAATCCCGGTATAATATCCGTCACACCTCCCGCACAAATGACCGTATCCGATGTCAGCCGGTTCATCCATTCCTCTGAATGTATAGCACTGACACTTCCATAATCCTTTTTCAGAAGGGAAGCGAACAGATTCCTTTTCAATGTATTCTCCATACCACTTCTGGTATATTCCGAAACCTGCCGGGTAATAATGCGGATTATCAACTGGCTTAGCACAAGTAATGAAAACCCGATCATTCCCATCATAAAGCCCTGACCGTCCTTTGCCACCGTCCGGTCAACCATCTGCTTCATCACAAGAGCATAGCAGACACCCAGTCCACTTACAAAGATCTCTAGCACTGTTAAAAGTATAACAAATGAGCGGTATTTCTTTGTCTCCTGCCTAAGCCATGTAAGTGCGTCGTTCTTCTGCATGGATGTCCTCCTTCCTTTACTTGTCCTTACTGGTTCTTAATCTGTACTTTAATTTATCTCTCACATAAAACAGCAATCTTCTGAAAAAAATCCATCTTTTAATCGCATATGTATTCTCCTTATATATTCACATTATCCTTCTTTATAAACCTTAAACGCCTCTCTGTCATGATGCAAATTCATAAATTATCCCCCATTCAATCATTTTCTTAGCAGTAGCCTCCGTTAATGCCGATGTCACCTCAGATAACTGTCTTTTTGTAAATTGCTTTTTTCTCATATAAGAAATCAATTTATCTATCGTTTCTTTTATTGTAAGTTCTGTATACTTTTCAACCTGACCAACACCATCGAGAAGCTGTAACAACTCCACGTTAGATTCAGATACAGTAACCGCCGAACGTTTTACTCTCACTTTTTGATTACCTACAGTAACTGTACGTCCATTAGTTGCTTCGCGGTTAGTAACAATCTCAATAACAGCAGGCATCTGTGTTGTTAAGCCTAATTGATTAGCAAATGATAAGCCAGTAACATATCCATATTTTTCAGATCTATTTTCCACATATTTGCGTATAATAACCATAGACGGATCAAGATAACTCTTTCCAAGCAGACCACCTGATACTGGGATATAGTATATTCCACTATCATATCTTTTCAAAAAACCACTTGCAGTCAGTCTTTTCACTGATTGACGCATCGCATTTTGGGACAAGCCATCTACTGATAATTCGTTTAAAAATATTGGTTCTTCATATCCGTAATTTTCCATTAAATACGTTTTTAGCATCTGCTCACCTCCATATAGAGTGTACCATATTTATATTATTATAGTCAATATTTATGTCGATTATTTTACCAATATGTTACATTACGAACTCCAACTCTTCATTTTATCTTTTATTCTATAGAACAAGACGGACACCCAAAAAGCGTCCGTCCAATATGATATATATTGCTGATTCTCAACCAGATATAATGATTTACCAATCACTATCCCAGTCACCCGATCCGGAATCCCAGTCGTCACCACTATCCCAGTTACTATCGCTATCCCAGTCATCATCCTGACTTGCTTTCCAATCAGAGTAGTACGTTGTATCTTCAAAATCAGATACCCCATACTCTTCTGAATAAGAGGAAGATTCATAATAATCTTTCGCATTCTTATCTAATTCCCGGTCAACCTCCACACTTTCCCAGTCAGAAGTACTTGTATCATACAGATACCAGGTATTATCTAAGTTGTAATAATAGGCATTGTTATAGTAATAATATCCATCATTATCAAATATATAAGCAATCACACAGATAGCTGCGGTAATCATCATAATAATACCCAGCGTCACAAGACCACTTAGAAGCTTATCAACGAGCCAGTCTTTTTTCTTCTTTCGCGTATTACCGGAGGATTTCGCTTGGTTCTGTGCCTTTTGCCTTGCAATCTCCTCTTTCAATTTCAGATACAGTTCATTAACCGCATACGCCTCATCCCCACCTTCATATCGTATGGCACGACTGCCGTCTGCCTTGTTCTTATAGACGATAAACCGTTCTCCATCCTGATATATTCCAAATGCTTTCGGCTCTTTGTAATCTTTGCCAATAAAGAACCTTGTCACTTCTTCCGGTGGCAGATTGTGCGCTGTGTACCATGCTTTCAATTCTTCAATTGTCCGTGGCACACCCTCACCCACACGTTTATACTGTTCATTCACAGCACCGCAATTCGGACACACTTCATCTGTCTCTGAAATGTATCCACCGCAGTAATCACAGACCTTTTTCATATGTTCTACCTCTCCTCCATTCCGTTACATCACTTTGTCTATGCCTTGTCATCCAGTATCTTGCACATGATACTCCATGTCTCACATGATATCATATAATTCCAAAACCTGTCAACAGATGCATGTCTGAATTACCCACCGCAAAAGAAAACAACGTCTTCGACTTATACTCTCTATCCGATAATGGCAGGGTAAGTGACACGCATGTTGCGTCTGCATTTGTCCTATACTCTTCATCATAAGAAAAGCTATATCCCTCATCCGTCTCGCATAAAGTTCCTGCAAAGACATTACACACATACACATATGCTGTTCGAAATGCATTATCCATTATACATTATCCTTTCTTCCTGGCACCAACTGCATATCAAACATAGCAAGTGCCTCATTCACTTTGTCCATTCGCAAAGTTTCTTTTCCTTGTTCTAATTCTCTTACAAAACGCAGTCCTAATCCTGCTCGCATCGCAAATTCCTCCTGCGTAAGTCCTGCCGCCTTTCGGTTTTTCTTCACAAATTGTGCAATCGTATTCATATTAACACCTTATTTCTTTTTTCTTAATATTACACCCGTTCAGGTATAATAGCAAGGTTATTCTATATAAATTATACCCTTTGAGGTATATTTCAAAAGAATCATCTGATCCTTCTCAAAACAGATTGTAATCTCATTCTGATCTTCTTTAAAAATATCCGCAGCTTATATGGTCTGCACCACAGCCACACATACAATCGGTATCCTATGTCATCGGGCTTGTACTGCTTCCCTTTGTGGGTAAAGTCTGTCATAACACCGAGAACATCTGTCATTGGGATTCCACGCTCTATCCCGATGCAGTTATCGCCAAGGATGTCATAGGAATCATCATATACCTTGATAATTCTGTGAAGCACATACTGGTCTGTGCCTCTCTTATACAACACGACATCCCATAGCTTATAGCTTTCGCCCTGTTTCACCTCACGCACCGTAAAAGAATCCCGTCCCTGCTTTAACAGCGGCAGCATACTCACTCCTACATTTTTGTATGTGAGAGTATGATATTTCCGTAGATATTCCTCATAAGATAATCTGGTCATTCCTCTATCGCTCCAATGCCACGCAGCTTCTCCACAATCGACTCCACATCCTGTTGCAGCACATCCTTCGGGGCATCGTATTTCTCATACATTGCCTCAATGATCTGTTCTTTGGTAGTATCTGTTTTCAGGCACTCCACAATAAATGCCGCTGTCTTGTTGCTTCTGACAAGCCCTGCAAATGAGCTGGTTACATCAATCAGTACCTGCTCTCCATCGCTGTCGTGTGTGATAAATGTATCTTTTAATCTCATCTATGATTCCTCCTGTTTCTTAAGTCTGTTCATTCCTTCATAAGCCACCCTTGCCGCCTCGATATCCATGTTGCAGCCAAGCCGGTAGACCGGCACTACATTAAGCATACGGTCTATGAGGGAAAGTGTCTGCTTCATTCCCTCTGCCGACAGGCTTCTGTTTGTCTGCTGGACGATCAGCGGATATACCGCATGTGACTCTACCGGTTCTATGTGATTCTTCGCATCCCTCGTCAGGATACAGATACCTTTTAGTGGTACTACGGTATTTGTGCTGAGTCTGTGCTTGCCATCCCAAGGTGTGCCATAAGCGGTCACACCGGAGTCTGTAATATAAAGAAGCGGCTTATCGTCATTTACCATGACGGCACGCTCCCCGAAATACTCTCTCCACAGTCGTGTATGGGTGGACTTGCCGGTACCGCTTTTCGCTGTAAAAAGATAGCCTTCGCCATCTACGGCAATGACCGAGCCATGAAAAAGCAGGGTATTGCAGGATAAGAGGTGGTCTGCAATCTTGCGATAGACCGCAAGCGTCTCCAGATAGGCATCGGAAAAATGCCTGATGGGAATGCCCTCTTTGATATCCTCTCTGGCGGATTTCTCACGCTCAAAGTCGATATCGGACTGAGTTGTGACAATCGTGAAATAAACCGGTGACTCAGTCGCACAAGCTACGGTATTTCCCGGCGTACTCTCTGACACAGTTCCACCAGTTTCTATAGCTGTAGCGCTTTTAACATCTGCTACTATATAATCTCTGCAATATTCTCTGATATAATCACAGACAGGGCAGATCGTAAAATACTGTCCTGCCAGACAGATTGTAAAGCTCTCCATATGCGACCTCTGATTCCATTCAAATTATAATTCTACTTCTGTTTCTTTTTCTTCCGGATAAATAAAACCGTTCCTGACACTGCAATCGCTGCTACAACTACTATCAATATAATTCCCCAAACCGGCATACTTTGTGATTTTTCGGAGGCTGTATCTTCATTTGAACCGATGGTATTTTCGTCGGCATCTATGCCTTCGTCAATTCCTGCAATCTCTGTACCACCACTCTGCTTTTCTGTACCACGATTTTGTGCTGTAGCGCTGTCATCTGTCTTGCTTTCTTTCTTGTGTTGCTCCACAAGTTTCTTTTCCTCTGCGGCTGTATCTACCGAAGAATCTACTGTAACTTTATAATTGCTCTTATTATTGGCTCCGGACTGTTTCTTAGTCTGATTATTTGATGTGCCGGACGGATTAGCGTTTCCGGCATCTTTATTTCCTGAATTATCGCCATTCTTATTGTCTGCGTCATCGGACGAATCAGCGTTTCCGGTATCTTTACTTCCTGAATTATCGCCATTCTTATTGTCTGTGGCATCGGACAGATTCGCGTTTCCGGTATCTTTATTTCCTGAATTATCGCCATTCTTATTGTCTGCGGCATCGGACGGATCCGACTTTCCGTTTTCATCTGTATCTTTCTTGTCTACCTTTTCATTGGAATCCTCAATTTTGGTATCTGAGGATGCAAGTACCACATTCTTGAGATTTCCGGCACCGGAAAATGCATTTGCATGAATCGTTGTAACTGTAGATGGTACGATTATCTTCTCTACCGAATTACATAATAAAAATGCATAATCATTGATTTCTGTTACCGCCTTGTCATTAATATAGGCAGGAATGGTAACCTCTTTGTCGCTTCCATTATATGCATAAATTGATACGTTTTCTCCATTATCTTCGTATTGAAAATTTCCATAATATTCTGCCGCATATACCTGCATACTTCCAAGCAGGCAAAGAAAGCAAATGCATACTGCTGTTAAAAGCATGTTTTTTATCTTCACAATCAATCTCCTCTGTGTTTAATAATTCAAATTTCTTTCCTGTAATTTTGAAAAAGCGGCGGTTTACACCGCCGCCTCCATTTTTATAATTATACCTAATCATCTAATCCTGGAATTTCACCAGTACCTCCAGAAGTTGTAATCACATCTTCTACCTCAAATTCAACAACTTCCATTTCTGCTCTTTCATACATTTCTTTTTCCATTTCTTGTATCCTCCTTTAATCATTGTATGATGCATTCTTTAAGTCACTATATATTGTTATTCGCTTACCGGAAGAATCCGTATAAACAATATATCCCATAAATGTATACTCAGAATCAGCTGTCATGGTTTTTGAATAATAAAACTGATTCTTTACATTATTTGGCGATGCATTAATTGTGCTCATTGCAGAACGAATGACTACACCCGGCGTATTCATATCAAGCATATTCTGTTTTCCACTTACATAAACAACGCCAATGTCTACTGACTCATTCCCGCTAGGAATATCATAGTTAAAATACATTGTGGCTTTTTTACTTACGCCCTGTTCCTTCACCGATATAACCGGCTCACCTATGACTATAGTCGGCTCCTTCACTACCTCACTGTCTACCTGCTCATAATATGCCGTGAGCGTGGTGTCTCCGGTGATGATGAAAGTATATGTGCTGTCATAGCTTACGATATTGCCATTTGCATCCTTCCAGCCAACAAACTGTTTACCTTCCATCGGATCTGCAGTAACCGTAACACTTGACTGTGGAGCCTTTTGCTCTGTCTGTGAACCTACTTTCAATGTATAAGTAATATCCTGCGCCTTAAATACCGGATAAAGACTGGTATTCTCACTAAAGGTCGCCGTTTTAAAATCAACCACATCTTCTGCTGTTGCACCACTTGCCTTTGCAGACCATCCAAGGAAGTCAAATCCTACCTTTGTCGGTGCATTTACTGTAGTGGTAATCTTTCCTTCGCCGGAAACAACCTTCTGGCTGTCCAGAAGCTTTCCTGACTGATGATAGAAGCTTACAGTTACATAAGCAATCTCTTTTCCTTCCTCTGTCTTAACCTTGACAAATTCCGGTGTCAATGTAGTATCTCCAAGCACTGTGAAGTTGTATGCGGCATCCGTACTTACCGTTGTTCCGTAACTATCCTTCCAGCCTACAAATTCATAGTTATCATTCGCTGTTGCTGTCACTGTTGCTTTCTGTCCATATACATACTGTTCTTCACTCGCTATACCAGTTCCACCTTCAACGCTTTCACATGTCACTGTATATTTCACCTCGTCAAGCCATGCATAATATGCATCCGGACTGTCATTACCTAACGTAAAGGTATATGCACTCTCTGTTCCTACAGATGTATTGCCTGCTTTATCTTTGGTCCATTTTCCAAAGCTGTATCCCACACTTGGTGTTACTGTAAGGGTAACGGTTTCACCGTTTGCATACCAGCCATTTCCTGACGCAATACCACTTGCAGCACCCTCATCCGCAAATAATATGACAATATTGTGGTCTGCCTTGATAAGTCCACCTGCACCTACTGTAGATGCTGCAAGCAGCTTATCAAAGGCTGTTGCAATATCTGTATCAGAAGAAGCCTCTGTAACAGCACCTGCAGCCACAAGAGCCGTTCGTAAGTTATCAATGGATGCCGTTGTGTATTGCACATCTGCGTACTTTCCGTCACTTAAATTCTTATTTACTTTGGCAATCAGCAGTCCAAGCTGTTTAAATGTTTTAAAATCCAGCTTACAAATATCGCATTTGCCATCTAAATCTTCATCGGTGTGCTCAGCATAAACCGGAGTTTCCTGTGTATTTGAATACGAATAGACCAGTTCTCCCTTATTGCCTTCACAACCCTGATAGGTTTCATTCCGATATACTGTATTCTCAACATCCCCTGCCTTTTTCAGAACAGGATATGTATCACCATTTCCGCCAAGTGCCTGTCCCCATACAGAGCCACTGTAAGTTACGGCATTTTCGCCTTCACCTTCACCTACTGTACAACCTTGTGAGAGAAGATACGCAATTTCACCGCTGGCGAATTGTGCGGCGGTTTTGCCGCCATTTTCATCTTCTGTGTCTGCGAGGTAATAGCAATTTGTGACTGGGCCAAAATTGTATCCACATATACCGCTTATATCAGCACCTGAGCTAGTAGCAGTAACAGTTCCTATGTTATAACAGTTTGAAATTGGTGTAATACTAGAACCACACACACCCCCCACAGAAGCTATTGAGCCGGTAGCAGTAACAGTTCCTGTGTTATAACAGTTTGCGATTGTGCCACCATTGTATCCACATATACCGCCTATAACAGCATTTGGATCAATAGCGGTAAGATTCCCTGCATTATAACAATTTGTGATTGTGCCGTCATTGCGTCCACACACACCGCCCACAAAAACATTCCCTTTGAAATAGGAATCAACAACTCCAACATTTTTTATGTTGCCATCAGCTTCTGAACTTCCGAATAATCCAATACGTGCTGAATTACCATTAAGGTACAAACCACTTACGGTTTTATTATTTCCGTCAAACGTTCCTGAATACTGTGTTGTATGATCTTCCATACAATCTGCAATCGGTGTCCATTCCTTGAATGTTCCCTCATTTACTGTTCCATCCGACTTCAGAACATTTTCATTCACAATAATATCCGCAGTCAGGACTGCATTCGCCGATGCATTCTGCGTCTCACCCGAAAGTGTACCATTTACAAGTCCGGCAAACCAGTAAAGCTGACCTGCATTACTGATCTCGTAAACCTCATCCTTGATTTTGTCACCATTTATATCATACTTGTCTGTGGTGAGATCTGCCGGCTGGTATACCTCATTGCATGCACAGAAACCATTCTCGCCGATGCTATGAGATTCCGTTTCTTTCATCACATATCCGATCGGGCAGTCCTTGCATGCCACATTTTTTATATGATTATTGTCATCTTTCCAAGTGTATGTAACATTACCGTCTGTGTTATGTGTATGCTCTGCTCCATCCACCAAAAGACTCGCACCTTCTGCCAAAGTGAGTTTCTCCGGATTGGTAATGCTGGCGCCACTTTCAAATTCAATGCTTTCCCCACTTGCAATCGTTAAGTCTTCTTTTAAAGTGGCTTTACCATATACATATGTTTTTGTTACAGTCTCATTGGTATCAGCATCTTTCCATTGCTTTGTGATGACAGAGTTGCTGAAGCTACAATCGCTTAGTACCGGTTCTGGACAAGCTAAAGCACGGCTAACCACAATCTGGCTTTCTGATACATTAATTTGTTGATTTGATCTAATTACCTTACCTTCGTATCGTTCTGTTGTTGCTTTCGCTTCAACATAACTGTCTACTATTTTGATCTTGTCACCACTGATTACCGTTGAAGAATCATCATTGGCTACCACATGACTATTTTCAATCGTTACGCTACCGCTGCAATCAATTTCGGAAGTCTCCAGCGTTGCTCCTATAATATTTAAATTATTATTATTTGAGACATCGTCACCTACACTGATTGTTCCGCAACTTAGACTTCCATTATGATTGTTACCATTTATTTCTAATGTAGGCACAATTCCGCTTTCTGTTGAAATACTTTGAATCAACATTTCTGATTCCATAGTATTTGTTCCGGATAAGATAATCGAAAGATCACCATTCATACTTGTAATGTGTCCAGAAATAGACGCATTTTCCAGTACAAGCTGATTCTTCGTGCTGTCATAGTACCAATTAGTTCCCTGATATATCGTATCATCATTATCAGAAATTCCATCATCTTGAAAATCCCCATTATTAATAATTTTTGTTGAGCCTATCGTCAAATATTGAGGAATGGTTCCCACCGTAGTATCCTCCGCCTTCGCATCCATCACGCCCCAGCCGCTCACATCCGCCGCCGACAGCACCATAAGAGCCGCCATGGCTCCGGCAAACATCCGCCTTATTCCTCGTTTTCTTTGTTTCATATCTTCCTCCCATTTTCACATCTCTATGCAGGGTGCATTGCTTTCGCATACACACCGCAAACCACATGATACCTATTGTCTCAATCATACAGAAAGCTTACTGTCTTGTCAATATCCACTTTTGCATCTTCCAACCGTCCGATGCTGTAACAGTTATCAGTTGCATTCCTTCAATAGCTATTAC
>Ga0129310_1001907_pt1 | contig 16846 bp, 15 predicted proteins | sample Go1ome_2_FD_94433 | JGI IMG/M metagenome (GOLD analysis project Ga0129310, IMG submission 94433) | Western lowland gorrila individual fecal microbial communities from Wisconsin, USA - Go1022A metagenome | ecosystem: Host-associated > Mammals > Digestive system > Large intestine > Fecal | place...
ACTGCAGGATAAAACAGGAACTGTCGACGCAAAGATCTGGGAGTTAAACTCTCCGGGAATCAACGAGTTTTGCGCACTGGATTACGTGTATGTTGACGCGGACGTGACTCTGTTCCAGGGACAAAACCAGTTAAATGTAAAACGGATCCGCAAGGCGGATGAGGGCGAGTACCATCCGGCAGATTATCTCCCGGTGACCACAAAGGACATCCCGACGATGCAGCATGAGCTCACCCAGTACATCACAACCATCAAGAACGAGTACTTAAGAAAGCTGGCATCCGGCTATTTCAACGACCCGGAGTTCATGAAGGCGTTCTCCTTCCATTCCGCGGCAAAGAGCGTTCATCACGGCTTCGTCGGCGGACTTTTAGAACATACCTTAAGTGTTGTAAAAATGTGCGATTACTTCAGTAAACAGTACCCGGTGCTGAACCGCGACCTGCTCTTGACGGCAGCGATGTTCCATGATATCGGAAAGACAAAAGAACTTTCCGCGTTCCCGGAGAATGACTACACAGATGACGGACAGCTTCTCGGTCACATCATCATCGGCTCCCAGATGGTAAAAGAGCGGATCGACACGATGCCGGGATTCCCGAAAAAGCTGGAGAGTGAGCTGATCCACTGCATTCTTGCACATCACGGTGAGCTTGAGTACGGTTCCCCGAAGAAACCAGCCCTGATCGAGGCGATGGCATTAAATCTTGCGGACAACGCGGACGCGAAAATGGAGACCATGACAGAGATCTTAAGAGGTGCCGGGGACAACATGGGCTGGCTCGGCTACAACCGCTTCATGGAGACGAATGTCCGCCGGACGAGTGAAAACTAGTATGTAGAAAAATTGACCCGCAGCGGATCATAAATCGTGCATAATTTTGATAATAATTTGTCATGGAAAGACAGATGACACGAAATGTCCGTGTGTAAAAGATATATGTGCGCTTTGCACTGATAAGAAACCGCAAAGATCAAAAAATAACGGTTGACAAAATCACTTTTGTGACTAAAATGAGTGTTGTTCATATTCAAATGCGATGAACGGGACAGGACTTTCTAACAGGATCTTATTCAGAGAGCTGCCGGTCGGTGCGAGGCAGATAAGAAATTAGAAGGTTATCACCTGGAAGCAGCCGGGATGAACAGCTCATTTTAGTAATTCCGGACGGAAACCTCACCGTTAAAAGGGGACCGATTCATCTGAGAGTACAGCAGATACTTGAGGAGGATGGGACTGAGAGGCCGGTTTTCCGGCAACAGAAGTGGTAACGCGGAGAATGTTAGATCCTTCGTCTTCTAAGGGAGCGATCCCTATGGAGACGGGGGTTTTTGTTTTTTCACCCCCTTTTGAATATGGATGGACTACAGGGACCGGAATTCGCGACATTCCGGTATGACGAAATGAATTTACAAAGGAGCGAAATGACATGAACACATTAGTAATCGTTCTCATCTCAGCTGTGTGTCTGTTATGCGGATATATGGTATACGGACGCTGGCTGGCAAAGACCTGGGGCATCGACCCGAAGGCAAAGACACCTGCCTACACACATGAAGACGGACAGGATTATGTACCTACAAACGGCTGGATCGTTTTCTCACACCAGTTTTCCTCTATCGCAGGTGCCGGCCCTGTAACGGGCGCTATCCAGGCGGCTGCATTCGGCTGGGTTCCGGTTCTTCTCTGGATCCTTGTCGGCGGTATCTTCTTCGGAGCTGTCACAGACTTCGGCGCTCTTTACGCAAGCGTAAAGAACGAAGGTAAGTCCATGGGACTTCTGATCGAAAAGTACATCGGCAAGACAGGTAAGCGGTTATTCCTGATCTTCTGTTGGTTATTTACACTGATCGTTATCGCAGCCTTTGCTGACATGGTTGCAGGCACATTCAATGCTTATACGGTTAAGGATGGTGTTACAGAGCTGGCCGCAGCGGCTCAGACAAACGGCGCCGCAGGCTCCATCTCCATCGCATTTATCGTATTCGCGATGGTTTTCGGTGTTCTTCAGAAGAAGCTCAACCTTGAAGGCAAGGGCGAGTTCTTCGTAGGACTTGCATGCACGGTTGCATCTCTTGCAATCGGTATGGCATTTCCGTTAATCGGCGGTAAGAACGCATGGACAGGATTCACATTTGCGTATATCTTCTTTGCATCTGTTCTTCCGATGTGGCTCTTAAAGCAGCCGCGTGACTACATGACAACATTCATGTTTGCAGGAATGATCCTCGGCGCTGTTGTCGGTATTGTTGTTGCGCATCCGAACATGAACCTTCCGATGTACACAGGTTTCACAAATGAGAAGCTCGGAAACATGTTCCCGATCCTTTTCGTAACCGTAGCCTGCGGAGCCGTTTCCGGTTTCCACAGCCTCGTTTCCTCCGGTACTTCCTCCAAGACCGTTGAGAACGAGAAAGATATGTTAAAAGTTGGTTACGGCGCAATGGTTCTCGAGAGCCTCTTAGCCGTACTTGCACTGTGTGTAGCAGGCGCCGCCGCAGCCGCTGACGGTACCGCAGCAGTAGGAACTCCGTTCCAGATCTTCTCCTCCGGCGTTGCTGGACTTCTTGAGATGTTCGGTCTTCCGATCTATGTTGCACAGTGCTTCATGACCATGTGTGTATCCGCTCTTGCTCTTACAAGCCTTGATGCAGTAGCACGTATCGGACGTATGTCCTTCCAGGAGCTTTTCTCCGTAGACGATATGGAGAATGCGGAGGGTTGGAGAAAATTCCTCTGCAACAAATATGTATCCACGATCATTACACTTGCATTCGGCTATATCCTTACAAGAGTTGGTTACTCCAACATCTGGCCGTTATTCGGAAGCGCAAACCAGCTGTTAAGTGCACTTGTTCTGATCACACTCTGCGTATTCTTAAAGGTAACAGGCAGACAGAACAAGACCCTGATCGTACCGTGCGTGATCATGCTCTGCGTAACCTTCACAGCGCTGGTTCAGAGAACGCTTGCTCTTGTAAACGCATTCAGCGCAGGTACCGCAGTATTTATGGTTGAGGGACTTCAGCTGATCGTTGCGATTCTTCTTATGGTTCTCGGTGTGATCATCGTTGTCACATCCGGTAAGGAGCTGTTAAACAAGAAGGCAGGTTCTGAGGCGAGAGCATAAATTGCGGTTTACATAATGTGTAACTTGTATATTTGATATTCGAAAACCGGTTTTCCGGTTCCGGGGACTTCTGAATGGGAGTTTTCGGGGCGCGGGGAGCCGGTTTTTGTATTTATGTAGAAACTCGGATCGGACTCGTTTTTTCGCTGCTGTTTTTAACTACATTCAGTATAGGGAAGAGATTTTCGCGTTCGTTTATGTGATGGGGGTTGCCAATGCGGGAGGAATTCCTGTATACTTAAGAAAACTTAAGTGTTGAAGTCCATTTGGGGGAAATACCTCTTTTATGTAAGCTGAGGTGAATGGATAAAATGGACCAGACAGTGAAAATATACAACAAGAATATTTATATAAAAGGAATGCAATATGGAAATCAAGAAGAACGATAAATTTACAGTGACCATCGAGGATATGGGGGAGGACGGTGCAGGCATCGGCCGCGTGGACGGATACATCTGGTTCGTGAAGGATGCCCTGATCGGGGATACGATCGAGGCGTCAGCCATGAAAATGAAAAAAAATTATGGATTTGCCCGCCTTGTGCGCGTTATCACCCCGGCGAAAGGCCGCGTGGAGGCGAAATGTCCGGTGGCGAGAGCCTGCGGCGGATGCCAGCTTCAGGAGCTGGATTACAAGGAACAGTTAAAATTCAAGGAAAAGAAAGTATACAACCATTTAAAACGCATCGGTGGCGTGGAAAACCTGTTCCTGCCGGAAGAGACGAAACAGGCAGCGGGAGTGCCGGACGCGGTCGTCATGGAACCGATCATTGGAATGGAAGACCTGTGGAGATACAGAAACAAGGCGCAGTACCCGATCGGCCACGGAAAAGACGGAAAACCGACGGCGGGATTCTTTGCCGGACGGACCCACTCCCTGATCCCGGTACCGGAGCTGGACTGCCTGCTTGGATGTGCGGAAAATAAAGATTATCTGGCGGCAGTGTTAAAATTCATGGAAGATTTCGGCGTGGAGCCATACGACGAGGCGAATCATAAAGGACTCGTCCGCCATGTCCTTTTAAGAAAAGGTTTCGCCAGCGGCGAGCACATGGTATGTCTCGTGATCAACGGAAAGAAGCTTCCTCACGAGAAAGAGTTCATCGAGCGGATGCGTGAAGTGAGCGCGGACAGTATCTCCCTGTCCTTCAATATGGAAAAGACAAACGTGATCCTGGGAACCGAGATCAAAAACCTCTACGGACCGGGTTATATCACGGATAAGATCGGAAACATCGAATATCGGATCTCCCCATTATCCTTTTACCAGGTGAATCCGGTCCAGACCGAACGTCTCTACGGAACAGCTCTGGAATTCGCCGATTTAAACGGCGGTGAGACCGTCTGGGATCTCTACTGTGGAATCGGAACAATCTCCTCTTTCCTCGCCCAGAAAGCCGGAAAAGTCTGCGGTGTCGAGATCATTCCGGCAGCGATCGAGGATGCCAGAGAGAATGCGAAGCGCAACGGTCTCGATAATGTAGAATTCTTCGTCGGAAAAGCCGAGGAGGTTCTTCCGGAACAGTACGAAAAGAATCACATCAAAGCCGACGTGATCGTGGTCGACCCGCCAAGAAAAGGCTGTGATGAGCTCTGTCTCGAGACCATCGTAAAAATGTCCCCGGAGAAGGTAGTTTACGTCAGCTGCGATTCCTCAACCCTGGCGAGAGATGTGAAGTACCTCGGAGAAAACGGATATGAGGTAAAACGTGTCAGAACCGTTGACATGTTCGGAATGTCAGGGCATGTGGAGACGGTAGCGTTATTAACGAAAAAATGCCTACACTGTAATTAGTTGGGAGATGAAAATGAATCAGGATCCTTTCAAAGAATATATAAGAGAATCAGAGCCGAATAAACGTGAAAAAGGCTATGCATGGCAGACAGCAATTGGGCTGCAGGCAGTAGATGGGCTGAAAACGTCAAAATATCTGATCGATACTGCGATTCGGAATATCGAAGGTGATATTTCAATTGATGAGGCAAATTCGCTTTTAAATAGCTACTATGAAGAAAACCCAAAACAGGATCCTGGAGACAGAACGGAGGAAGCGGATAAGGTTTCTGTCCGGATCGTAAAGGTCTTGTCAGAAACGGGTTTTAGTTTTACTCCAAATGAGTATATCTCGATTCATAAAAAACTATTTACTGGAATTTACAGACACGCTGGAAAGATCAGGGATTATAACATCACAAAAAAAGAGTGGGTATTAGATGGAGAAACAGTTCTTTATGGAAATGCGTCTGAACTCCGTGACACGTTGGAATATGACTTTTCCGAAGAAAGAACATTCAGCTATAAAGGGCTGTCAATCAATGAAATAATTCATCATCTGGCAGTGTTTGTCTCAAGGTTATGGCAAATCCATATTTTTGAGGAAGGAAATACCAGAACGACGGCAGTATTTTTTATCAAGTACTTAAGAACGCTGGGATTTGATGCCACCAATGATATATTTGCCGAGAATACATGGTATTTTAGAAATGCATTGGTGCGGGCAAATTATAATAATTTTAAAATCGGGGTTCATGAAACAACAGAGTATTTAGAGCTATTTCTGCGAAATCTGTTATTGAATGAAGAAAATGAACTGCATAATCGGGTCATGCATATCAGCGGAAAGTTTGAGTTTCCTCCAAAAGCGAACATTGAAATGCAAAAAGTGAACGATAAGAGTATAAAAGCGAACATTCGTAAACAGATTGGAAAAATAATTCCTGGATTATCAGATAAAACAGTGGACCATATTCTGCGTATATATGAAGCATACGGAACAGCAGAAGCGTTTGGAAGAAAAGATATAATGCTTTTGACAGGATTAAAAGCAACCAGAGCATCCGAAGTAATAAAGTTATTGACAAGCGCAGAGGTCATTGAAACGGTCAAAGGGCATGGAAAAGGAAAATATTGTTTTGTAAAAAAGTTAAGTGAAAAGCCAGATTATGAGGGAAGTGTGTAAAATGAAAAACGAACAGGAATACATCATCCTCCAGATCCAGGAAGACGACTACGGCTGCGAGGAGCGCCCTGCGGGGGCAAAGAAGACAGTCCTCGTCCGGATGAAAGATGCTAAGGAAAATGAGCGGATGATCCGTCAGGAAGATGACTGGCTTTATGAGCAGGGGATTGATGAAGGTGATCTGGTAGTATTAACGGAGAATCACCTGTATGAAAAATGGAAGGGAGATAAATAAAGATGGAATTACAGACAGAACGCCTGATTTTAAGACCATGGAAGGAGAGCGATGCGGAGAGCTGCTACGAATATGCAAAAGACCCGCAGGTCGGTCCGGAAGCAGGATGGCCGATGCATACGAGTGTGGAGAACAGCAGAGAGATCATCCGGGAAGTTTTATCGGCGGATGGAACGTATGCGGTGGTTTTAAAGAGTACCGGAAAGCCGGTGGGCTGTGCAGGCCTTACAGTGGGCGAGGCATGCAATATGCCAGTACCAGAAGATGAGGGAGAGATCGGCTGCTGGCTGGGAACTCCGTACTGGGGGCAGGGAATCATCCCGGAGGCGGTAAAGGAGCTGATTCGGTACGGATTTGAAGAACTGGGGCTGAAACGAATCTGGTACGCATATTTTGACGGGAATGAAAAATCGAAGCGCGTGGCAGAAAAATGCGGCTTCCGGTATCATCATACGAACAGGGATCTGGAGTGGAAATTGTTAAATAAAACTGTGACAGAACATGTCTATGTGCTTGAAAAAAACCGCAGGAACGATGAAATCTAAAGAAGGCAAGAGCAGCATGGAGATAGATGTGCTGATCTGTAAAAGGAAAGGAATTTGCTGAAATGATAAAACTTATGGTCGCGTCCGACATCCACGGCTCCGCGTACTACTGCAAAAAGATGCTGGAGGCATTCGACCGGGAGCAGGCGGAACGTCTCCTGCTTCTGGGCGATATTTTATACCACGGACCGAGAAACGACCTCCCGAAAGAGTACGACCCAAAGGAAGTCATCAAAATGTTAAATGAGCGGAAAAACAGGATTTTCTGCGTTCGCGGAAACTGTGATACAGAGGTAGACCAGATGGTTCTGGAATTTCCGATCCTCGCGGATTACGCGATAATTCCAACAGCCGATCGCTTGATATACGCCGCCCATGGCCACCACTTTAACTTAAAACAGCTCCCTCCGCTTCAACCAGGGGACATTCTCCTCCACGGACATACCCACATCCCGGCCTGGGAATCGTTCGGCGACGGAAACCTGTACCTGAATCCGGGTTCCGTGTCGATTCCGAAAGCGGAGAGCGAGCACAGTTACATGATCCTACAGGATGGGGCTGTTGTCTGGAAAGATCTGGACGGTGAGATCTACCATAGTCAGAAACTGTAGTCTCTGTGGGTGAAAAACCGGCTAAAAATTTTATAAATACTGTTATTATGGATAAAACGGGAATGGACCAAAAAATCTGTCCCCGTTTTTTTTATAGCCTATTGCATAATAATTTCTGTAATGCTAAAATATCACTCATAACAATCGAAGAGGCATTCGGTGCTGCTGCCGTCTTGAAAACGGACGGACAGCAGGTAAAAGGGAAACAGGTGGAAGACCTGTACGATCTCGTCACTGTGAGCAGGGAATACAAGACCATGCGCGAATGCGCGGTCACTGAGGAAGAAGGACAGTTGGATAAACTGTCGCGAAAGCTTTGGGAAGGCGGTCTTGTGTGATGATCTGTGAGTCAGGAAACCTGCCGGATTGCTGGTACAGGAAGAAAATTTCCAGATCACGAGGCATTGATCGTACCGTTTATATGTCGGCTGATTCCAGCGGACATCTTTTTCTGATGCATAAGCATTTCGGTATTTGAAAAATTCTCAGATGGAACATCTCCACACCAACTCCGAAGTTATAAATAAAATACAGCTATCCATCAGCCCTGTACAATTACCGGGTCGGTTACAGATAAGGATAGGCCGAGAGGCAAAACAACTCAATATTTATACTACATGGAGGAGAACATGAAAAAGAAACATGTAAGTCTGCTCTTAGCGGCAGCAATGGCGGCATCCGTAATCTCCGGATGCGGAAACAGCGCGAACAACAGCGCGGCAGAGACAGAAAAGACAGAGACAACAGCAGCGGCAGCGACAAGCGCAGCGGAGGAAACAACAGCAGCCGAGGCAGCGGAAGACACAGAGAAAAACGAGACAGACGAAGTCGTCATCGCGACTCCGCGAGACGCTGTACAGGGAAGCGGAGACGCTTACTACTGTTGGGAAGGCGCTTATGTATGGGAAGCTCTCACAGCGAACAACGGCGGCGTGATCGATCCGTGGCTCGCAAAATCCTGGGAGCACAACGATGACTGTACCGAGTGGACATTTAACCTGCGGGATGACGCGTATTTTACAGACGGTGTCCAGTTCAATGCTGACGTATGCTTAAAGAACATCGAGCGCTGGGGTCATGGAATCACCTCCACATATACGACACTCAGCATCGAGAAATCGCTCCCGAACCTCGATAAGATGGAAAAAGTCGATGATTTCACCGTAAAATTCACCTTCACGCAGCCGATCACAACACTTGAGTACGTTCTTTCCGACTACGGCAGCCCGATGTACAGCCCGAACTGCTTTGACGAGGAGACGGGCGTGATCTCTGACTATGCGATCGGTACAGGCCCGTACAAGATCGTTGACCATGTAGAGTCCGAGTATGTGACACTTGAAAGAAACGACAATTACTACGGTGAGAACGGCAAGGTAAAGACCTTCAAGATCCGCTGCATCCCGGATGCAGAGACACGTGTATCTGCATTAAAATCCGGTGAAGTTATGGGACTTGCGGACAACGGCGCGATCACCATGGACGCTGCAAAGAACCTCTGCGACACAGACTCCAGCTTCGAGATGGACAGCACTCCGAGCCATATGACCGAGTACATCATGTTCAACGATAAAAATGAGTACCTTGCGGACAAGCGGATGAGAGAGGCATTCAACCTCGCAACAGACCGCGACAGCATCTGCAGCGTGATTTATGGCGGACTTTTACAGCCGGCATATTCCTTCTTGAGCACTCAGTCCACATTCCATCTGGATATTCAGGGAACTTACGACATGGAGCAGGCAAAAGCCCTCGCAAAAGAGGTTCTCGGCGACAAAACTGTGGACATGACCATGATCATCCGTTCCAGCACTGCATCTGACTACAACTGCAAGGCGGTTGCAGAGTATTTAAAGCAGGTTTACGCTGAACTCGGCGTCAACATCAACATCGAGATCGTAGATTCCTCCCTCTATAAAGAGAGACAGCAGGAAGGCACCTACGACATGACACTCACCGTATTCGGAATCAACAACGCAGATCCGACTTCCACATTTAAGCAGTACTTCGCAAGCGAAGGAAACAGCAACAAGACATTCAATTACAACTATTATAATGAGAAGATCGATGAGCTCGTTGCAAAAGCTCCGACGATCGCTGACGTGGAAGAGCGCAGTAAGATCTACGATGAGATCCAGCAGGAACTTTTCGATGACAGCGCATGCGTTCCGATCTGCTACCAGATCAACGTTAACATCCATAACAAAGCGATCACACACTACGCAGGAAAGACCTTCGGTGTCGGCCTTCCGACAATTTCCTGGGTAAAATAATATCTGAGAGCGATCCGGCGGGTCAGATATCCGCCGGTCAGGCAGATAAGACATGAATTTGGCAGGACTGTCTGAAAAAGGCAGTTCTGCTGTTTTTGAAAGGAACACATATGGCACTTTTAAAGTACATTCTGAAAAAAATGCTGATGCTCTTGCCGGTACTCGTCGGGATCAGTATCATTGCCTTTGCGCTTGGGATCATGTCGCCGGGGGATCCGGTGGACCAGGTGCTGAATCCAAATGGAAATGAATCCTACACGCAGGCGGAGTATGATGCCATGGCGGCAAAAATGGGCCTGGACCAGCCGGCAGTAGTCCAGTATTTCAACTGGGTCGACGGTCTGGCGCATGGCGATCTGGGCCGCTCATTTTTCACGAATAAAAGTGTCATGGGCCAGCTCGCGAAGCGGATCCCGATCTCGTTAAAGCTGGCCGGTTTCAGCATGATCTTAACGATCGTCTTCGGCGTGGGATCTGGCGTCCTGATGGCGGTGAAAAAAGACCGGCTGCTGGACCATGTTCTGGGGACATTTTCCACAGTGGCCCTGTCCGTCCCCGGATTCTGGATCGCCATCGTCCTGATCTTCATCTTTGCCGAACAGTGGAAGATCCTGCCCAGCAGCGGAATCTCTGACGGCTCCGGATTTATTCTCCCGGCAATCACGCTGGCACTCCCGAGTATCGGAGTCTGCGCGAGACTGACACGGAGCGCGATCCTTGATGAGATCGGACGCCAGTATATGACCGTGGCTGACGCGAAAGGCATGAGCCGCCGCCGCGCGGTGATCCGCCACGCCTTCGGAAATGCCCTGATCCCAATCATCACCTACCTGGGAAACCATATGGCGGGCATTATCGGCGGCGCGTCCATCGTGGAAACGATCTTCGCGATCCCCGGAATCGGAAGCTACGCTATCGCGGGCGTGCAGTCGAAAGACTACTATGTGGTGCAGGCCTACGTTCTGTTCTCTGGATGCATCTATGTGCTGACAAATATCCTGATTGATCTGATTTACATCGCGCTGGATCCAAAGATCCGTGCGGGAGAGGCGGTGGAATCATGAGAAAATTAAAAGCCCCCCGTCTGACCGTGAAGGCGAAGACCGGTCTTGTGCTCTTATTTATCATTCTTCTCACCAGCGTCCTGGCACCGGTTCTCGCGCCTTATGATCCGTTGGTATCGAACCTGTCAGAGGCGCTTCAGAAACCGTCGGCTGCGCACCTTTTAGGCACCGATAATATCGGCAGGGACACCCTGAGCCGTGTTCTCTACGGCGGAAGACAGTCCATTCTTCTCGCACTGGCTGCGACGGTGCTCTCCATGCTGCTCGGCTTTGCTCTTGGACTCTTCGCGGGATATTTCGGCGGCTGGATCGACGGAGTCATCACGACGATCTCCAGCATCTTCCAGGGACTTCCGGGCCTGACACTTATGATCGCTGTGGCAGGTCTCCTGGGACAGGGCGTAAAGAGCATGCTGATCGCCATCGTGATCAACTCCTGGGTAGGTTTTTCCAGGATCGTCCGTGGCGAGGTCATGAAATTAAAGCAGGAGAGCTTTATCAAGGGACTTAAGACCATCGGAGCCAGTGATCTCAGGATCCTGTTTCTCCACATTTCGCCCAATATCCTTGGAACCTTATGCGTGCTCTTTGCCACAAGAATTGCCGGAAACGTGATCTCCGTGGCATCCATGAGCTATCTGGGTCTGGGACTCCAGCCGCCGACACCGGACTGGGGCGTTATGATCAACGACGCGAGGCAGTATTTCCGCCAGGAACCGCTGCTCGTCGTCGCGCCGGGGCTCTGTATTTTACTGCTTTCCCTGAGTATCAACCTTCTCGCGGATGAGCTGCGTGACCGGCTGGATGTGAGGAAAGATGTCATGAAGAACATGTAGTGCCAGGGAAATGATCCGCTGTAAGCCCGCCTGAGAAATTTAACGCTTAACGTTGTTGAAGGAAGCTCGGATCACGAAAATTTATGAGCAGCGTGAGTGTGCAAAGTACAGGGGCTGATAGCAGATACAGAGCACAGAAAATGGGGAAGATTAAATGGAAGACAGAAAAGAATGGAAAACAGGAAAAAAAAGCGACATTGAGATCCGGAATCTCTCCGTCTCCTTCCAGGACGGCGGCGAGACGGTACATGCCATGGAGGGCGTCAACGCGTACTTCCCGGCGGGTAGTGTCACCGGACTCATCGGGGAGAGCGGCAGCGGAAAATCACTTCTCGGCATGTCCATTTTAGGACTTCTCTCCGGTCAGGCGAAGGTGGAAGGAACCTGCATGTATAAGGGCATGGATCTGTACCGGCTGCCGGAAAAGGAGATGCAGGAGATCCGCGGAAAAGAGATCGCCCTGATCCCACAGAATCCCACGGAGTCGTTAAACCCGATCCGGAGAATCGGAAAACAGCTCACGGAGTGCATGACTGTCCATGGAAATAAGGATAAAGAACTCGCAAATTCCCGGCGGGATGAGTTCCTGCGCCGGTTTGGATTCGCTGACCCGGACCGGATCAGCCGCGCCTACTCCTTTCAGCTCAGCGGCGGCATGAACCAGCGTGTGATCTCCGCTATGGGACTTATGAACCGCCCAAAGTGGGTCATCGCCGATGAGCCGACGAAAGGTCTGGATGCGATCCTGAGACGGCAGGTATACCAGATTTTAAAAGAGATTTCCGAGACGGACACAGAGGGAATGATCGTGATCACCCACGATATCGCTCTTGCGGAAGCATTGTGCGACAGGCTGATGGTGCTCTATAAAGGAAGTATCATGGAAGCCGGGGATACGAAGACGATTTTGGAACATCCGGCTCACCCGTACACGAAAGGACTGGTCGCGTCGCTTCCGGCGAAAGGAATGAACCCCATCGGGTGCGCGGTGAGAAAGAACGAAGGAAACTCCGGCTGCAGTTTTTATCCGCGATGTCCGTATGCGGCGGACGCCTGCAAAAACGGGCCGGTCCCGGAAGCGGAGCTTCCGGATGGACGGAAAGTGAGGTGCGTCCTGTATGCTTAAGGTCAGTCATATCTGCAAGACATTTACGGGTGGAATCATCAAAAAGACCCGCGTGAATGCGGTAAAAGACGTGTCCTTTACGATCCGGGACGGGGAGACATTCGGGATCGTCGGAAATTCCGGCTGCGGAAAGTCCACGATCGCCAACATGCTGCTCTCCCTGATCAAGCCGGATTCCGGCACCATCGAGATCGACGGGACGATCCAGATCATCTTCCAGCACCCGGAAACATCCTTAGATCCGGCCAAAAAGATCGGTTACAGTTTGGAAGAGCCGATGATCATCCATAAAATGTATGACAAAGCCGGAAGAAAGAAACGTGTAAAAGAGCTTTTGGACCTGGTAGACCTCGGGGAAGAACTTCTGGACCGCTATCCACACCAGATCAGCGGAGGCGAGGCACAGCGGATCATGATCGCCAGGGCGCTCTCTTTGGATCCAAAGATCCTGATCCTGGACGAGCCTACCAGCATGCTGGATGTCTCCGTGCAAGCCCAGGTCATGACACTGTTAAAGGAGCTCCAGGAAAAACTGGGTCTCAGCTACCTGTTCATCTCCCACGACCTCGATGTGGTCCGCTGGTTCTGCGATGAGATCGCGGTCATGGAAGAAGGAAAATTCGTGGAGACCGGCCGGACGGAGGATGTGATCAGGCATCCGAAGGCGGAATTTACGAAGAGGCTGGTGGAGAATTTTATATTAGAGTAGAAGCTGCGGTGCGGGAAAAAGTTCCTGCACCGTTTTTGTATGACGAGACAAAGCAGAAGATCGTGAAAAGTCTGCCTGTGACATGAAAATATGTTGGGGCACATTATCTTTTTACAGATTGACATTTAATACGTTAAAGTGGTACGATTTCGACATATAGATCTATAATCCACGCAGCTGGAACAGGCGATGACCTGTTTGCAGAAAATAATAGACCTGGAGGAGAAAACTATGCTGAAATTTGACACGCTGAAAAACGACTATCCATCGCGAAGAAGCGTGATATACGGCCGGAAAGGCATGGTCTGCACGAGCCAGCCGCTGGCGGCACAGGCGGGGCTTGATATCATAAAACAGGGAGGAAATGCCATTGACGCGGCGATCGCCACAGCGGCCTGTATGACCGTGCTGGAGCCGACCTCCAACGGGATCGGAAGCGATGCCTTTGCCCTGGTCTGGACGAAAGGGGAGCTTCACGGCCTCAATGCCAGTGGAAGAGCGCCCATGGCGATCACGGCAGAGAAGGTAAAAAAGCAGGGATACACCGCGATGCCGAAGCGTGGCTGGATTCCGGTGATGGTCCCAGGCGCTCCTTCGGCCTGGGCAGAGCTCTCGGAAAAGTTTGGAAGACTGACGCTTGAGAAGGTGATGGAGCCGGCAGTTACATACGCGAGAGAGGGATATCCGGTGAGTCCGGTGATCTCAAAGCTTTGGAACAATGCATACAAGGAATTTTCCGGGACACTCAAGGACGAGTGCTTTAAGCCCTGGTTCGACACGTTCGCCCGGGACGGACATGCCCCACAGCCGGGAGAGATCTGGAAATCGGAAGCTCATGCGAAGACGTTAGAAAAGATCGCGAAAACTCACGCAAAGGCGTTCTATCAGGGAGAACTTGGGGATCAGATCGACGCATATTCGAGAAAGACCGGCGGTTATCTCCGAAAATCGGACTTGGAGAACTACTGGTGTGAGTGGGTAAAGCCGATCCATGTCAATTACCGGGGATATGATATCTGCGAGATCCCGCCGAACGGGGACGGAATCATCGCGCTGATGGCGTTAAATATCCTGAAGGGATATTCCTTCACGGACCGAAGCTGTGTGGACACGGTGCACAAGCAGCTGGAGGCGATGAAGCTGGCATTCGCGGACGGCAACCGGTATGTGGCGGATCCGGAGTATATGCGTGCGCCGGTGGAGACGCTTCTGTCGGATGAATACGCGGCAGAGCGGAGATCCCTGATCGGGGAAATGGCGCAAGATCCGGAGCCAGGCGATCCGTTCCGCGGCGGAACGATCTATCTCTGCACGGCGGATGGGGAAGGAAACATGGTCTCCTACATCCAGAGCAACTATATGGGATTTGGCTCCGGCATCGTGATCCCGGGGACAGGAATCGCGCTGCAGAACCGTGGGGCAAATTTTACCCTGAACGAGGACATGGAAAACTGCCTGGGACCGGGAAAGAAGTCCCTTCACACGATCATTCCGGGATTTCTGATGAAGGATGGAAAAGCTGTGGGGCCGTTCGGCGTCATGGGTGGTTTCATGCAGCCCCAGGGACATGTGCAGGTAATCATGAACACGCTGGATTTCATGATGAATCCGCAAGAGACTTTAGATGCGCCCAGATGGCAGTGGGTCGGCGGAAAGAAGATCCAGGTGGAGAAAACATTCCCGGCGGAGATCGTGGAAGAACTGAAGCGCCGCGGACATGAGATGGAAGTTCTGGAGAGTTCCCTGACCTTTGGCCGTGGACAGATCATCTGGCGGGATGAGAACGGCGTGCTCTGTGGGGCGACGGAGCCGCGGGCAGACGGTGCGGTGGCGGTGTGGTAATACAGCATCTCTGCCAAGAAAGAGCGAGTGGGAAAACACAGTAAAAAGCAGTTTCCTTTTTAAGGTGTTTGTGGTAAACTCGAAATTAAGCAGATAAAGAACTGTTAGGAAAAGATGCATTGAAATAGCATGAAAAAGTATGGCTGCCAGAAATGGCAAAATGTAAGCCATTCTGGATATGAAACAGGAAGACAGTTCAGTAACGAAAACGAATTCGCAGGAGGAAGCGCAATGAATTTCAATGAAGCAGCGTTAAAGCTCCATGAGGAACATCATGGAAAGATCGAAGTTGTCAGCAAGGTTCCGGTAAAGACGAGAGATGACTTAAGCACAGCCTATACACCAGGCGTTGCGGAGCCGTGCAGAAAGATCCATGATAATAAGAAAGACGTTTACAAATACACCGCAAAGGGCAATCTGGTAGCGGTTGTCTCCGACGGAACCGCAGTTTTAGGCCTCGGAAACATCGGACCGGAAGCCGCTATGCCGGTTATGGAAGGAAAGGCAGTCCTCTTTAAAGAGTTCGGCGGCGTTGATGCATTCCCGATCTGCCTTGATACGACTGATACAGAAGAGATCATCAAAGCAGTGAAATATATTGCTCCGTGCTTTGGCGGAATCAATCTGGAAGATATCGCTTCCCCGAAATGCTTCGAGGTAGAGGCGCGCCTGGAGAAAGAGCTCGATATTCCGGTATTCCACGATGACCAGCATGGTACTGCAGTTGTCGTTACTGCGGCTCTCTTAAACGCGTTAAAGGTTGTCGGAAAGAAGATCGATGAGATCCATGTCGTATTAAACGGACCGGGATCTGCCGGAACCGCCATCATCAAGATGCTGCTCGCGACAGGCGTAAAGAACATCATTGCCTGCGATGAGAACGGAATCCTCTACAAAGACCGCGGAGTCGGCATCAAGGATCACAAGAAGATGCTCTGCGATATCACAAACCTTGAGGATAAGCGCGGAACACTGGCTGATGCCCTCGTCGGTGCGGACGTATTTATCGGTGTGTCCGTAGCAGGCGCACTGAAACCGGAAATGATCAAAACGATGGCGAAGGATCCGATCGTATTCGCAATGGCAAACCCGAACCCGGAGATCATGTACGATGAGGCGATGGCAGCAGGTGTAAAGGTTATGGGAACCGGCCGCTCCGATTTCCCGAACCAGATCAACAACGTCCTCGCGTTCCCGGGAATCTTCCGCGGCGCGTTAGACTGCGGCGCAAGAGACATCAACTATGATATGAAAGTAGCTGCAGCCCAGGCCATCGCAGAACTCGTAACACCGGATAAACTCTCCGCAGAGTACATTATCCCAGGTGCCCTCGAAGAAGGCGTTGCGGAGCATGTCGCAAAGCGTGTGGCTGAGGCGGCTGTGAAGTCCGGCGCGATCCGTAAGTAATAAAAAATATCAAATGATAAATTTCATAGAATGATCATGAAGAATACTCCTTCCGCATATACATAAGTGCAGAAGGAGTGTTTTTGATTATGGCAGATTATCGCAGAC
>Ga0129310_1001908_pt1 | contig 16803 bp, 14 predicted proteins | sample Go1ome_2_FD_94433 | JGI IMG/M metagenome (GOLD analysis project Ga0129310, IMG submission 94433) | Western lowland gorrila individual fecal microbial communities from Wisconsin, USA - Go1022A metagenome | ecosystem: Host-associated > Mammals > Digestive system > Large intestine > Fecal | place...
ATATCTTTCACATCCACCAGATTTTCAAACGGAATCCAATCATATGAGGTTACCAGTTTTAACTGTTCCTCATGATGTCGTTTAAACGGTTTGCAGACAATACCACGCTCTGCACGGATTTCTCCTGCCATCTTATCATATCCAAGGGAAGAACCACTGTCAAAAATCGGTGCGCTGTCAATCCACTCCAACGTTTTTGCATTTCGAATCAGCCCAAAATTATTCAAATGACGGTCTTCATTCGCAATCAGATAATCTACTACAATCATTCGATCAAGATCAGATACCACATCAATTCCTGTACCTTCACAACAATTTACAAAATGCTGATACACTGATGTACTGTTATCTTTTTTCTGTGTCTGCATCAGACGCCATGCGCTGACAAGCTCTGTATCTTTTGTAATAAAATCCTCGCAGATACTATACGGCGCACCTTCACTCCACGCTATCGTGTATGGAATATGATTTACTCCAAGTCTCTGCATCAGTTCAGACGCAATCACCTCATTAAAAGGCTGCTGTCGAAACGGATTACTTCCACCTTTTATCAGACAGCGCTTTCCATTGATAATTTTCCAACGTTTTTTCAGGCAGCCATCGGTTGTGTTATCCGGGGAACTGAAATCAAACTCCGGTTCCTTTTTCGGACTTCCAAATAACACATCACCCATATCATCCGAAAAATCATTGTCAAAAAAGTTTACCTGCTCCCATGTCAGCGTCATATTTTCCGGCTTTATCCAATACTGATCAGACAAACTCAATCCAAAACACCGCACCAGAAGCATTTTTGTATCTGCAATCTCCAATGTTTCCAATGCTTCCCTGACACCTGATCGACTCGCCGGAATAGAACGGTCTGCCCACCAATGATTAAATGCCGCTCGATCCACTACACCTTTTTTCACAGAAACTCCCACCGGTAAATGCTCCGGATGATATACATTATTTATTTTTCTGATAAATCCGCTGGCGTCATCTAATTCCAGCTCTGCCACTGGCAGATTCTGATGCATAAATGTATAATTCATCTGCAAACACTCCATCTTAATATACGTATTTTTATAGTATCATCCAAAATCAGGTGCGTCAATCTGTCAATAAGTAAAAAGCACAGAAAAACTGCCCGCATCTCTCGATACGGACTGTTTTTTCTGTCTAGCATATATTCTTTTTTGTAATCCCCTCCCATACTCAATTGATTATTTGTAACTATTCAGAGCCAGGCAGATTTGCAGAAAAATGTGAGTTATGCTTGCATAAACGAGCACTTTTTCTTGTAAATCTATTTGGCGAGAAGCCACATCGAGATGAAGCATAGCGAAATCGAGATGGCTCTGAATAGTTACGATTATTTTTTAATGGGTATGCAATTTATTTACTGTACGATTCCGCACTCCAGACATTCTTTTCCGATGAGCTGCACGGCATAGCGCTCCAGCTTGATACAGTCCGCTTTTGGGGCTCTTTTTCTTGTTTTTCCTAACATATAACACAGATATACTTTTCCAATGGTTATATTTTTATTTTGAAAGCGAAATCCATATCGCTCCGGATGCTCAATCGCATCGCAAAACCTGGCATAACACTTTGCATCTGCCCGCAGGGTTTCGCCGGCATTCTCATAAATCTGTCCTACCATGCGATTCATGCCATCCACATAGCATTCCACAAATTCATCATCCGTCAGTCTTTCATGCTCTGTCAGCTCCAGTTTTTCTCTGACCGCCTCACCGAACAGATGAATGTTCTGATCAATGAGATCTATAAAATACTGATACGTGTTTTCCTTTTTTGATGCGAATATCATAGTGTGCCTCCTCATACTTCTTTTTCACCGACAATTTTTACGGCAGGACTATATATGAAACAGCACATATCGCCCTGTTGTTTTTATATTGCCAGCGCACAAACTGAGATCAGTGTCGTTACGATCCAGCCAGATGCATAATATGCCATAAACTGTACACCGGTATGGATTCCATAATGGTTGTTTAAGAATCCGCCAAATACGCCGATGACCAGTGCAGTGATAATACCGAATAAACCTGCCTCATGGAATGCCAGCATGCAAACCAGTCCCATGAATGCGCCGATCAGTGCCTCATGACTGATAGAACGGAACATTTTCTCAGACCATTTACGGGCTTTTTTGATCGCCATCGGATATGCAAACATACAACCGAAGATAATGCCGATAAATCCGTAAATGAAGTAATCTGACATGGACAGATAATCGTGTAAGTTGATCTGGTTGAATAACGGAGATGCCGGTCCTAAAGCTACCGGACTCAACGGCAGACCAAATGCGATCATCGGAATCAGAAGTTCTCCCAGATAAGTTGCATTGGATACCGCATCCTGTACACCAAGTGTTGTGGTGACACGGTCAAATAACTCTTTCTTTCTGGATCCTACCAGCTCACCCAGCATAACCGTCATACCAACCGGGGAAAATGTAAATGTGCAGGCTGAAATTGCAGAACAGCCGGCAACGTAACCTATGGATGATTTACCAAAAAATTTGAACGGGTTCGGGAAAAACGGCATTTTCTCTTTGGAATCCGGAGCAAGCCAGATCTCTGTCGGTTTTTCCCTGCGATTTTCCGCACGTTTTGCAGGAATCATAATGTTGAAGATTTCTGCGATCATAGGGCCGATGGTAATTCCCATGAAAATGGATGTAAATAAGGTCTTACCTACTGCCTCTGTAGAAATTCTCTGTAATCCCTGAATCAGGAATGCAAACGGAACCAGTGCTACCACTGCTCCGATCTTTGCCTGTGACATAAATGCAATGACGCATGCTGCAATGGTAAAGATCAGTCCGCTGTACTGTGTGATAATGTCACTTAACGGTGCCAGAATCTGTGCAAACAGAATGGCGATCGGTAAACCGATCAGAGATCCGATCATGGAACCTGCGGACATTTTTCGCATGGAAATATGCGGAATACCAAGTTTTTTACCGATGTTACTGTTTTCTACCATCGGTACCGCCATGGTGGAACCCGGAAGGGCTGCCATCGCTGTCGGTATCGTATGTGTGATCTGCATTGCAACCAGAATCGCGATAAACCACGCAAAAATAACAACCGGTTCAAATCCCATCAAAACAAGGATCAGGGTAATTGGTGCCATTGTAGCTGTCTCGTCTGTACCCGGAATAATTCCGATAATGGAGAAGATGATTCCTCCTATGATTGAAACAATAATTGCCTGTATAATCAGCATGTTGTCTACCTCCTATGCGTCTTTTTTGCTCTGACCTCTTGCCAGTTCTCTGTATTCCGGTTTGTAGTTGTTTGCGCCTTCCGGGATCAAAGCCAGCAGACCGTAAAGTTCCAGATCTTCCATTTCTTTAATCACGTCAGATCCGACTTTGGTCAGGGCCTCTCCTTCCTCCTCTGGTGTCATATGTGCGTATTCCAGCACTTCCGCAATATCTGTCGTACTGTCAAGCTCCGCAACAAGACGTTTCGGTCGGAAGGATTTCGCAGAGATCACGGCTGCAATAAAGCAGCCGGCAATCCCTACAAAAAGAGCATATCCTTTCGCAAGATTTTCTTCAATCGTTCCCATACTCATGAATATCTTACGTCCGATCAGGTAGAAACACATGGTAAATATAACCCCTAAGATAATTGATATCGCCAGTTCTTTAATATTAACGGTATCTCCCCATACTTCCGTCAATTCTTTTTGTTTTTTCTCAGGTTCAGTATTCATAAATACGCTCCTCCTGTATATTCTGTTGTATTTTTATGTATCACATATTATTTGCTGTATTTTTCAAACAGCTCCTGTGCATATTCCAGACGAACTTTTTTCTCAGAAACCATCTGTTTTACGATTGCTTCCAGTACTTCGCCTTTGGCACCTACGGTAGAAGCCAGGTTTCTTGCATGCAGTGACATATGTCCTCTCTGAATACCTTCTGTGGCAAGTGCTTTCATCGCTGCCATATTGTTTGCCAGACCAACTGCTGCAATAATCTGTCCCAGTTCTGCTGCTGTCTTGATACCGAGCATCTTTACTGCAACCTGTGCAGTCGGATGAATCTTTGTCGCTCCACCTACCAGACCAACTGCCATCGGCATCTCAATAGTTCCAACCAGATCGCCGTTTGCGTCTTTCTCCCAGGTTGTCAGGGATGTGTATCTGCCGTTTCTGCTTGCATAGGAATGTGCGCCTGACTCAATGGCACGGGTATCGTTTCCTGTTGCCAGAACAACCGGGATAATTCCATTCATAATACCTTTGTTATGTGTTGCTGCACGATACGGGTCTGCTGCTGCAAATGCATAAGCGTTCAGCATCTTATCTACTACTTCCTCGCCGCCGATTGCTTCTTTTTTGAATACGGCACGGGCGGTTACCAGTCTGTGATCTGCAAGGTTGGATAAAATACGAAGTTCTGCGGTTCCTCCGGTGATTTCCTCCAGATACGGTGCTACTGCTTCAGCCATTGTGTTAACTGCATTTGCTCCCATAGCATCTAAAGTGTCAACCAGCAGGTGAACGATCACCATCGGACCAACCATGGAATCAATGACACGTACTTCCACGTCTCTTGCTCCGCCGCCAAATTTTACAAGTACCGGATCTTTCTCATTACACTTCTGAATGATCTCCTCTTTGTGCTCCAGAATCATACTCTTTGCTGCAAATGGTGTCGGAACGTTCAGAAGCTGAATCTGGGAAATCATCACAGTTCCGGAAGAATGTGTAGTAAATCCACCGCCGACACGTGCCATTTTTGCTGCGTTTGTGCAGGCTGCTACTACAGAAGGCTCCTCGGAAACCATCGGGATAACGTAATCTTTTCCATTGATCTGGAAGTTGATTGCCACACCAAGTGGAAGTGCAAAACGTCCGATTACATTCTCGATCATATGGTCCGCTTTGTCCATATCCAGGCTGTCCGCATCCTGCAGCACTTTCTGGTCTTCTTCTGTCAGGTTTGCAAACTCTGCAACCTCTTTCATTCTGTCCTCAACTGATAATTTGAAAAATCCTGAATATTTACTTGTTTTCATTGTCTTATTCTCCTTTACCCTCACCGATACAAATTACGAATCTCTTTTTCTCTATCGTTTTTTAAAAATTAGTTGATATTTCTTACCTTTACTTAAACAGTTTTATCGAATGGAACTTGTGAATGAGCTTAATTCTCTTCCAAGGATACGCTCTACCATCGTTGCTATTTTATAACATTTCTGTTCATCAATGCCAGTCTCAATTCCCATCTGATTCAGCATGGTCACAAAATCACAGGTCTCTACCAGACCGGTTCTGCGTGTGTCAAAATAGTAATCTCCGATACCTTTTACCGGAACGTTATCAACGATATTTGCCACCTGACCACCGATACCTCCCATGGAGCAGTCAAACATAGTCACACCGGCTTCCATTGCTGCGTAATAAGCAGTTAAGCCCATGCCTCTGATATCATGTACATGAAAACTGTGTGCGGCTGTATCCGGATACTTGTCCAATACTGTAGAAAAATATTCAAATACTTTCGCCGGATCTGCAATTCCATCCGGATCCGAATGCTCAATCTCATCAAATCCGATATCAAAGCATCTGTCACAGAACTCATATGCCTTTTCCAATGGCACTTCCCCCTGAATCGGACAGCCAAAAATGGTACCGATGTTTGCAAATACTTTTTTTACCCCGTGATCATGTAAAAACTTTACATTCTTTTCTGCCTCTGCAAACAGTTCTTCGTGTGTGCGGTTCATATTTTTTCTCGCATATGCTTCGCTGGTAGCAAGCTGTCCACATAAAACACGGTCAATCTGTGCCCCATCTTCCAATGCCTGAATCGTACGCTCACATGCTTTTGTATTTAATGCCAGTACGGTGTACTCCACGTTTTCATTCTTCGGCAGACCTTTCAGAACCGCCTCGATATCTTTAAACTGCGGAACATATTTGATATGACTGAAAGTTCCGACTTCAAACTTGGTAAATCCCGCATCGATCAGTTTATTTGCGATCCAGAGTTTTGCTTCTGTCGGGACAAACATTTCCTCATGCTGGAAACCATCTCTCAAAGTAACATCCATTACTTCCACTTTTTTTGGTAGTTTCATCTGATCTTCTCCTTTTCTATCTTCCTGCAGGTTTGTGTCCTATTATATTGCAAAGCCAATGCCAGTTTTACGGCTGTATCTTGGGAATTTGTAAATCCTGCTCATTTATGCTTATTTTGTTTCAAAAGGAGGCAAATTCCGTATCGTTTTCCCTGTTCTTTGCGATAGAAAAAGGATATGACCATTCCATCATATCCCTTCTAAACTATGTTTTGTTTTAAATAGTGCCGTTTTTGGCACTCTGTTTTTCATGTTTCAGTGTCACTTTTGGCACATTTGCCATTTTTGGCACTTTCATTATTCTTTATATCAGCTTTTTTCGACTCAGGACAATCCATACTCTGCCAGTTTCCGATAAAAAGTTCTTCTGGAAACCTTTAGTTCCTGAATTACGGCATTGCGATCCCCATGGCAGCGTTCCAGTGCCGCTGCGATCACATGTTTCTCATAAGCCTCCACCTGTTCCTTTAAGCTGTCATATTGCATGCCATCCTCCAACAGAAAAACATTGCCCGTCTGAGTTTCCTGATCCACGTTTTCACCGGCAGAAACACCCGAAATATGTTCCGGCAGATCTCCGGCTCCAATAGAATCCGACATCGTCAGCACCACTGCACTTTCCAGCACATTACGCAGTTCCCGGACATTTCCCGGCCACTTATAATTCATCAATGCCTGATAAGCACTTTCTTTCAGATGTTTTTCCTTCTGATATTTGTGATTAAACATATCCAGAAATTCATTAGCCAGTAAAATCACATCACTTCCTCTATTCCGAAGCGGTGGTATCTCAATGGAAATAACATTCAGTCGATAATACAGATCCATACGAAAACTACCATCCTCGATCATCTGTTCCAGTGGCTGATTTGTTGCTGCGATCACACGCACATCAATTGGAATATTTTTCTGTCCACCAACTTTTTCAATCTCCCCCTCCTGAAGCACACGCAGTAATTTCGCCTGCATCGCCATCGGCAGATCTCCAATCTCATCCAGAAAAATCGTTCCTCCATGCGCCAGTTCAAACTTACCGGCGCGTCCGCCTTTTTTTGCACCGGTGAACGAACCTTCCTCGTAACCGAACAGCTCACTTTCAATCAGGGCTTCCGGTATTGCCGCACAGTTTACCTTGATAAATGGTTTACCGCTTCTGGAACTGTTTTCCTGCACAATTTTACAGATTACTTCCTTTCCGGTTCCATTCTCACCACGAATCAACACGGAAGCATCTGTGGATGCGACCATCATAGCCTTTCGAATACAGTTCATATACGTTTCACTTTCTCCGATAATATGATTCGTTTTCAAAAAATCTCTGGCACGAATCTCCTGATTGTACTCTTCCGCCACCTGAGAAATACGCTGCACCTCACTGGTCAGATGATTCAGTTCCGTAATATCCGTAAACAGAGAACATGCGCCGACAAATTCTCCCTGTCGGTACAATGGGAACATATTTACCGACACATATTTCTGAACGGACTGGATCAGCTGTTTTTCCCGGCGTTTTGGTTGCTGCGTTTCCAACACTTCCAGAAGTGCCGCATCCTTTTCAATCTGATTCATGTAACGCCCGATAATTTTTCCCGGAGCCACATTCAAAATATCCGAATAAGCCGGATTTACATAAAAAATTCGACTTTCCCTGTCAACTGCAATGACACCGATATTCAGATGTTCCAGAATCTGAGTCATATCCATCGATTGGTTCCATTGATAGATAAACCGAAGCCGCTCTGCCTGAATTGCACCAAGCATTTCGCCATTTTCATCCCGAATACCGATATACTTTTCCTCTGTATATAATACACGCGGATCAATATCCCGGATTCGGATTCCTGCCGGAAGAAAACTGGTCGTTTCGACATTCTTCCGATTTGGATTCATAAAACGCGTAATTTCCATTGCACCCACCAACTTTCTTCTACCACAACTTCAACAGCCTTATCGCCTTCCCCGCCAGCTTATACGTCACATTTTCCAGCTCCTTTGACGCATTTTTCAGTTCCTCACGGATGTGAATACCCTGCGGACAGTGCTGCTCACATTTTCCACATCCTACGCACTGAGACGCGCTGGTGGGTGTCTGCCGGAAGATCGTACACTGCATGTATCCCTTCCGCGCCGTCTTTTTATTCTCACTGTAGATCAGATTATAAAAACTGAAGGTACCCGGAATATCCACATTTTTCGGACATGGCATACAATAGCCGCAGCCGGTGCAGCCTACTTTCATACTATGATTAATAGCATCCCTTAATTCATTAACAAACGCTGTTTCTTCCTCTGTAAAAGCACCTGCCTGTGTCTCCGATGCAATTCTGCAATTTTCCCGCACCATCTCAATAGAATTCATACCAGAAAGCACTGCTGTCACCTCCGGCTGATTCCATAGCCAGCGAAAGGCCCATTCTGCCGCACTGCGTCCGGATGAATGCGCTGCCACTTTCTGTTTTGCTTCTTCCGGCAATAAATTCACCAGCTTACCGCCCCGCAGCGGTTCCATGATCATCACCGGCAGTCCCTTTGCCGAGGCATACTGCAGTCCTTTTCGTCCTGCCTGACTATTTTCGTCCAGATAATTATACTGGATCATACAAAAATCCCAGTCGTAAGCATCCACCAACTCACAAAAATCCTTTGTATTTCCATGGTAGGAAAATCCGATTCGATGAATCTCCCCGGAAGCTTTCTTCTTTGCGATCCAGTCCTCAATACCAAGTCCTTTTAATTTTTCCCATGTCTCCAGATTTGTCAGCATATGCATCAGGTAAAAATCAATGTAACTCGTCCGTAATCTGCGCAGCTGTTCCTGAAAGGTCTTTTCCAGCCCCGCCGCCGACTTAATCAGATAATGCGGCAATTTGTCCGCAATGTAAATCTGCTCCCGGCAGTGATTTTTCTCAAAAATCTTTCCCATGGCTTCTTCGCTGCCGCTGTAAATATAAGCGGTATCAAAATAGTTGACCCCAAGTTTCATAGCCTCTAAAATCTCAGATTCCGCTTTTTCCAGATTTATTTTTCCATTTTCTTTTGTAAATCGCATGCAGCCAAAGGCCAGCATGGAAACTGGTTTTTTTTCTTTGTCATATCGATATTGCATATTTGTGCTCCTAATTTATTTCTTCCGATTTCCATAATACGGAATCGCAATTTTGCGCAGCAGCCGTTCAAATCCATTCCAGGAAAGTCCCAGCGTCAATCCAACTGAGATCAACAGCTGCCATCCGATTTTATTAAATACCCAGTCGTTAAACGGAGTATACATTAAAATCAGAATTACGATCGTATGTAACAAATAAACACTCAATGTATTTTTTCCAATGGTTTCTATCACCGGAATCCGCTTCGTTGGTACCCATACAATCAGAATCCAGATCCACAAAAAAGCAATGATCCATGCCAGGATTCGTGTATACCAGGTATATACACCGCCGTCAAAACTCTCCGTTCCCCAGAACAACTTTCTTGTACTCAGTCTGCTGATCAGAATAAATCCTGCAATGATGGCGACGGCCAGAAATGCAGTCGCAATTTTTGCCTCTTTTGGGTTTCGCTGCTTTCCATAATGAAGGAAAAATCCGCCATCTTTTTCATAATATCCCGCCAGGAAGAACGGCAGAAAGTTCATGATTCTGGACATCGCCATAAAATTTTCCGTGTCCGGATTATAACCAATCACGATACCAAGTACCATGGACAGGAGCAGATATGCCACCCGATGCCGCCTGTTTTTTGTGTCAAATACCGGCAGCAAAAGCTGATAAATGATCATGGCCATCAGATACCACAACGTCCAGCGCGGTGTAAAAAACTGCATATCGATTTTCACCGGATGTCCCCACATAATACTGTCCAAAATAAAGTCCAGCAAAAAACGAAGCAGCTGAAATACGATGTACAGTGGAAAAATTCTGGATAAAATCTTCTTCGGATCTACTTTTGCAAAATACCCGGACACAAAAATAAAGGCCGGCATGTGGAAACTGAAAATAATCTTGTATATAACATCCACTTCCGGTGTGTCCGCAAAGGTACTGATCATATGTCCGAATACAACCAAAAAAATCAGCAATGCTTTTATATTGTCAAAATGATAATTTCTCTCCCCTGCTATGTCAATTCACTCCTGTTCTTTCTATAAATAATATCCTAGTGAGTATACCGTTTTTTTACAGAATCCGCAAGTAAGTTCAAGAAGTATCGCCCGCAAGCAAATTTACTATTCTATCCCCGTATCTGTTTCCCTTCTTGAAATAATTCAAGAAGTATCGCCCGTAAACGGGCTCTGTTAGCACTCATTCAAAAAGAGTGCTAATTTTCTATTGACTTTTCAATTTTGGAGTATTATAGTGTATTTATGCTTTCGGAGGCCCTTATTTTTTATCAGGATTTTCGAACAAAAAACGCTAATTTTTCAAAAATATTTATAAAAAGAAACAGGAGTGATAAGTATGAGTAACAAACACGGAAGTCTTTCCATCAACAGTGACAACATTTTTCCGATCATCAAAAAATGGCTGTATTCCGACCACGACATCTTCTATCGTGAGCTTGTATCCAACGGATGTGACGCCATTACAAAACTGAAAAAACTTGATATGATGGGTGAATACACACTGCCGGATGATTACGAAGCAAAAGTGGAAGTACGTGTCAACCCGACAGAGAAAACCTTAAAATTCATCGATAACGGTCTTGGAATGACTGCAGATGAAGTTGAGGAATACATTAACCAGATCGCATTTTCCGGAGCAACTGATTTCCTTGAGAAATACAAAGATAAATCCAACGACGATCAGATCATCGGTCATTTCGGACTTGGATTCTACTCCGCATTTATGGTAGCTGATGAGGTTCATATCGATACCCTTTCTTATAAAGAAGGTGCTACACCGGTTCACTGGGAATGCGACGGCGGTACAGAATTTGATATGAAAGACGGTAACAAGACAACCGTTGGTACAGAGATCACCTTATTCTTAAATGAGGATTGCCTGGAGTTTGCCAATGAGTATCGCGCAAGAGAGGTTCTGACAAAGTACTGCTCTTTCATGCCGACTGAAATCTATCTGGTAAACGAAACCGCAGAGCCGGAATATGAGACCATCCTTCCGGAAGAAAAAACAGACAAAGATACTGTGATCGAGACCATCATCGAAGAAGCCAAAACAGAGGAAAAAGAAAACGAAAACGGCGAAAAAGAGATCGTAGAAGTATCTCCGCGTACCGAGAAATTAAAAATCCTGAAACGCCCGGTTCCGATCAATGATCCGCATCCACTCTGGACAAAACATCCAAATGAGTGCAGTGATGAAGATTACAAAGAGTTTTACCGCAACGTATTCCATGATTATAAAGAGCCATTATTCTGGATTCATCTGAACATGGATTATCCGTTCAACTTAAAAGGTATCCTCTACTTCCCGAAGATCAATACAGAATACAATTCCATTGAGGGAACGATTAAGCTGTACAACAACCAGGTATTTATCGCGGACAACATCAAAGAGGTTATTCCGGAATTCCTGATGCTCTTAAAAGGTGTGATCGACTGCCCGGATCTGCCACTGAACGTATCCAGAAGTGCCCTTCAGAACGATGGTTTTGTTAAGAAAATTTCTGAGTACATCACCAAGAAAGTTGCTGACAAGCTCACCGGTATGTGCAAGACAGATAAAGAAAGCTATGAAAAATACTGGGATGACATCAGCCCGTTCATCAAATTCGGCTGCTTGAAAGATGAGAAATTCTGCGACCGCATGAACGACTACATCCTCTTTAAAGATATCCATGACAAATATATGACCCTTCCGGAACTCTTGAAAGAGAAAGAGGAAAAAGAGGCTGAGGCCAAAGATGAAAATGCTGAGGATAAAGCAGATAGTGCTGATGCAGAAAAAGACACCCGCGAAACCATCTACTATGTAACAGACAAGAATCAGCAGGGACAGTACATTCGTATGTTCAAGGAATCCGATATGAACGCCGTTATCCTTGATCACAACATTGATACTTCCTTCATCACTCAGTTAGAGCAGCGCAATCAGCATTACAAATTCATGCGTATCGATGCTGACGTAACTGATGCACTGAAAGAAGAAGTATCTGAGGAAGATATGAAATCCGCACTGGATACTCTGACAGAGACATTCCGTACCGCTCTCGGCAAAGAGAATCTGGATGTAAAAGTAGAAAAATTAAAAGACGCTTCTATTTCATCCATGATCACACTCTCCGAAGAGGGACGCCGTATGCAGGATATGATGAAGATGTACAATATGTACGGCATGGATCCGTCCATGTTCGGTGGCAACGAAACACTGGTTCTCAATGTCAACAACAAACTGGTTCAGTACATCCTTGATCACAAAGATGGCGAACATGTACCAATGTTCTGCAAACAGCTTTACGATCTGGCTATGCTCTCCAACCAGCCGCTTTCACCGGAGGCTATGACAGCATTTATTAACCGAAGCAATGAGGTTATGATGATTCTGGCTGATAAATAAGGTTTCGTGAAAACTTTATAGGTAATATAAATAAAGGAACCCCCGTATTTTGCATCACGCAGGCTGAAACGCCTTGCTTTGATGAAAAATACGGGGGCTGTTTATGTTTTTGCACTTTCACCCTGCATTATCTCATAGCGAATCTGATTTAAAATCTTTCAATATGTCACAAAAAATTGAGCCATCTTTCTTTGATGACCCAATTTACATGTTTTATTGTAATTCACTTGTTCTAACGTTCAAAACTCTATTATTTCGGTGTCACCATCTTCAACGGATCAACATATGTACCCTCCACTTTGAATCTGAGATCCAGATGATTTCCCGTTGCATCTCCGGTCATTCCAACATATCCGATCACATCACCCTGTGCCACTTTCTGTCCTACTTTTACATTCAATGCAGAACAATGCAGATACATCGTATGTACACCATTTCCATGATCAATTTCGATATTATTACCGAAACTGCTGCTGAATTCTGCTTTGATTACCGTTCCAGCTGCACATGCCTGAATTGATGTTCCCGCCGGTGCTGGAATGTCAATGCCACCATGATACTCATATCCATGATATGGGCAAACACGATATCCAAAACTTGAACTGATTGTTGTATATCCTTTTAACGGCCACATATAATCTGATTTCTGATCATCACTGTTATCTTTGCTGTCGCTGTCATTTTTGGAATCATTTTTGCTGTCATCTGTGGTATCGTTTTTCGTATCATCCTTTTTTGTGTCATCTGGTTTTACGTACTGTACCTGACCATTGACTACTTTGCACTCCACACCATTCCACACGGTTGTCCCATTATAGGAAAAATCAACTTTTCCGCCTCTGAGATACCAGACACCGTTTTCATTTTCAGCTGCACCATTAAAATTGAAGTTGACTTTTCCGCCTTCAATTTTCCACCAACCATTTTCATTTTTGGCTATGGTGTTGGCTGTAAAGTCTACTTTACCGTTGCGCACCAGCCACCAGCCGTTTTCATTCTTTGCCACGCCGGTATAATTGTAATTGACTTTTCCACCTTCGATTTTCAGCCATTCGGTTCCAACTTTCACAATTCCATTGCAGTTGAAATTTACTTTGCCGTCTTCAATCTTCCACCAGCCATTTTCATTCTCGGCAATTCCATTGTAATTAAAGTTTACTTTACCGTCTTCGATTTTCCACCAGCCATTCTCATTTTTCGCTACGGTATTTGCTGTGAAATCTACTTTACCATTTCGTACCAACCACCAGCCATTCTCGTTTTTCGCCACGGTATTTGCTGTAAAATCTACTTTGCCATTCCGTACCAGCCACCAGCCGTTTTCATTTTTTGCAACCCCGGTATACTTATAGTTTACTTTTCCGCCTTCGATTTTCAGCCATTCGGTTCCAACTTTTACGATTCCATTGCAGTTAAAGTTAACTTTTCCGTTTTCAATCTTCCACCAGCCATTTTCGTTCTCAGCGATTCCATTGTAATTAAAGTTTACTTTTCCGCCTTCGATTTTCCACCAGCCATTTTCATTCTTGGCCACAGTATTTGCTGTAAAATCTACTTTGCCGCTGACAATCCGCCACCAGCCGTTTTCATTTTTCGCTACGCCAGTATAGGAAAAATCCACATCACCATTGGTGATTTTCCACCAGCCGTTTTCATTTTTGGCTACGGTATTTGCTGTCTTATCAATCTTTCCATTGACATACAAATGCCATGTATGAGTGACTGGATCCTTGCATACCCCGTTCAGCATCTCCTTGTCTGTGTCATTTGCACCTGCGTCATTACTGCCCTCTGTTGTCGTCTCCGCCGCTGTCGGTTCCGCCATAGCTGGTACTGTAAAACCAGTCATTGCTGTCCCTGCCACCAATGCAACAGCCAAAAATCTCTTCCATTGTTTCATTCTTATTACTTCCCTGTTCCTCTACTGCTGTCCTTCCGAAAAATACTGTTGGTACACTTCCATAAAAGATGCACTGTCCAGCTTCAAAGATGTATCTACTGTCACTTTCGACCATACATCCTGATTTTCCTTGGAACTCAGCTGATTCATATATTCCGCATACGTATTTGTCACTGCATCCGACATACGTTTTTCCAGCACGTCACTCTTGTGTGCATCCGTCAGTTCCGCATCAAAAGCACTGCTACAATAAAAAATATAATATCCACCGTCAATTTCAATCACATCTGTGATTCCGCCATCTGTCAGTGCAAACAGTTTTTCAGATACATCATTTGAAAACGTTGTGCGGTTTACATTGATATCCACGCTGTCTGCCTCATTGGCCGTCTGCGCCAGTGTTTCAAAATCTGCTCCACCCTGAAGCTGTGCCAGATAATTCTGCGCCTTATCCTGATCTGTCGTGTAGATCTGCTTCAATTTCATCACTCTGGCTTCATCATCACTGACTTCCTGATTTACTTCTGTTTTCAATGTCTCATACAATTTTTCTGCCAGCACATAGCGCTCAAACAGTTTTTCTGTCTGTTTTTCGCTGAGACCAATATAATCACGCTCTGCATCATCGAGACCATCCCGATAAGTTTTTGCTGCTTCTGCAACTTTCTTCTGCTCATCCTCCGATAATGTCACTTCTTTTTCGGAAGCAATGACATCCAGGGTATACACCTGTGCCATCTGAGAAAGTGTCAGATCCTTGATATATTCTTCCAGGCTCTGCTCCTGTCCGTAATCATGCTGCCACATATCAATGCCGTACAGATTGCTGTATTCCTTCTGATAATTCATCAGAATCGCTTTCGCATCTTCCTGACTGCAGCTTTCCTTACCTACTTTAAATACCGGCTTGGAAATCACTGCATCCACCGGATTGCTGCAAGCACCAAGGAATGCACTGCAGACCAGCACAACAGCAAGTGCTCCTGCTTTTTTTCTCATCTTTTTATTCTTCAATCAATTATTCTCCTACTAACACTTCTCAGGCATCTACTACCAGATAACGTCCATCCGGAAGTTTGAATACTTCGTCTGCCTGTTCTAATTCTTCTTTGCTCATACCGGAAATATCTGCTCCAGTTTCATCAAAGTACTCTCGTACTTCTTTCATGTTTTTGCATACTGCTGCCATGCACATATCCAGAAAATCCTCTGCTTCTTCCGGTGTCTCTGCCACTTTCTCCGGAAAAAGTTTTAACTGGTCTTTTAAAAATGTCTCAATACATACTTTATCGTATTCGCCCATGGTACTGTTCTCCATTTCAAAATTTCGTTTTTCATGTAAAACGGCTTCCTGTCTTTCTCTTCGAACCAGACACCGCTATTTTTAATATACCATTGTTGTGGCTTTCCCGCAACCAAAAAGCATCCGCCTTCTACTTTTTTAATTCATGATATAACCGTGCGATCGGTAAACCGACCACATTGTTATAATCACCATGAATTTCACGGACATAGAGACCACCTTTCCCCTGAATTCCATAGGAACCGGCCTTGTCCATCGGTTCTCCAGTGGTCACATACTGATCAATCTCTGCTTCTGTCATCGGATAAAAGACCACATCTGTTTTTTCAAAAAAACAGTGTATATCCTCTGTTCCATTTTCTTTTTTCCAGATGCAGACGCCGGTGTACACCTGATGTTTGTTATCCTGCAGCATGCGAAGCATCCTTTTTGCATCTTCTGCATCTTTCGGCTTTCCGAGAATCTTCTGGTCATAAACAACCACGGTATCCGCCCCCAGAACGCACGCATCCCCTTCCGTTTTTTCTGCGATCTCCGCTGCTTTCTGCTGCGCCAGTTCCATTACGGCTCGCTCCGGCAGCACTTCTGTAATCTTTTCTTCTCCCTGTGACGGGCATACTTCAAATTCCAGTCCCATCTGAGACAGCAGTTCCCGCCGTCTCGGAGAGGCTGATGCTAAAATTATTTTCATATACAAGTTCTCCAATTCGCTATCCTATTGCTTCTTTTATCTCTGTTTCTTCTGTAATTTTCTTCAAAAGCAGTTGATTTTCCAACTTTTTTCAAAGCTGGATTGTCTCTGCCAACGCAAAGGAATAGATCAAAATCTCTTTCACCGGCTTTCCATCTCCAAACCGGCTCAATGCATCCGCATAAAGTTCCAGCTGTTTTTTATATCGGCGCACCAGCTCTTGCGCATGATCCACCCGGTCTGTTTTGTAATCCAGCAGCACAATACCATCCGCTTCTTCCCAGAAC
>Ga0129310_1001913_pt1 | contig 16768 bp, 19 predicted proteins | sample Go1ome_2_FD_94433 | JGI IMG/M metagenome (GOLD analysis project Ga0129310, IMG submission 94433) | Western lowland gorrila individual fecal microbial communities from Wisconsin, USA - Go1022A metagenome | ecosystem: Host-associated > Mammals > Digestive system > Large intestine > Fecal | place...
AAAATCCAAAAGTTTAGATTTTCCCACAATGCTTATCTTTTGGTCTTTGGTTCGGAATAGTGTAGTGCTGGCGGTCTATCTCTTGTTTTCGGTTGCTTGCTTCCTTACCGTACATGAGCATTATGTTGGAGGTTGTATGATTAACGTACTTCTGGTGGAGGATGACGCTGCCATAGTAAAGGTAATTAAAGATTATTTTGAGAGACGTGAAGACTTTGCCATAGAGACTGCAGAAAATGGACTCATAGGCGAGGAACTGTTCTACGAAAGAACTTATGACCTTGTTCTTCTGGACATTATGATGCCAAAGAAAGATGGTTTTGAATTATGCAGGGACATAAGAAAAAGTAGTAGCGTTCCTATCATATTCATTACAGCCAGGGAGAGAACGGAGGATGCACTTCTCGGTTATGAACTTGGTTGCGATGACTATATAGTAAAACCATTCTCTCTTGAAACTCTCTATGCCAAATGTCTCGCTCTGGTAAAACGCGACAAAGGCTTTGTGTCTAGTTCTTTTGTTAGTGCCGGACCAATAAAGCTTAATCCGATCACATTTGAAGTTCTGGTAGATGATGTTACTGTTGATCTTCCTCTAAAGGAGTTTATGATCCTGAAGCTTCTAATCGATGGGAAAGGAAGTATAGTTAGTCGCGAAATGCTACTAACTAAGATCTGGGGTTATGATTACGAAGGCTCTGACAGAGTACTGGACAACCGAATCAAGAATCTAAGAAAGCTACTTGGTAAAGGCGGCAAATCTATAAAAACCGTTTTTGGCAAGGGCTTTAGAATCGAGATGTAGAAAACTAGAGATACCTAGAGGATAAGCACATGAATATACTAACAAAGATAAAAAACAAACGACGACAGAATGAAATAAAAAGATACTATAAGAAACCTAGTCTAGCTAAGATAGTTCTAATAAGAGGTATAGCTGTTCTACTCATTTTTGCCCTTATTATGACAGCGATTCTCTATAATATGCATAGACTATTTGTAGATTCTTATGAAGAGTGGGCAAATGGATTTTTCGATACATATCAACGACAAGAAGAAATAGCATACGGGAATTATATATCCAAAAATAACCCCAATTACCTAAAGATACTTGGAAAAGAACTGGGTCACGAACCTACAAACGAAGAATTAAATGATCAATACACCCAGTACGTAAGAAGATGGCTTAATTTTCAGACTATTGATGAGGGTACCAGCGTTAATCTATATGATGAGAACTTCGAGAATGGTATCATGAGTTTTGACAAACCATATCTCAGCCTACAGCTTCATTTATATGATAATTCTGAAGGTCCGAATGCCCCAGTCAGATCAAATATATTCTATTCATTTCAAAATGAAGAAGTTATAGAAAAACTGAATGAGATTCGGAATATATCAAATCTCAATTTAGTTCTTATTCATTTGGATGGATACTATGTAAAGGGAACCGAGTTTATCCCAAAGAATCTTTACTTTGGTACTCCTGTATCAAATATAGGGTTCTATCCTGATATAGATGCTCTCTTTGCTGATGGGGAAAACTATGATGATATCGAATATGGCCAAGTAGATAGAGTAATTCATATAGATACAGGTTGTGGCTCTAAGGAGGAAATGGAGTCTCAGGGATACCGATATGTCGAAGCAAATCTTCGTGGCTATTGGGGTTCTATATTATCAGAGCTTACACCAATATATCCTCTATCTTCAGAACAGGATAATAGTCAGAAACTCGCACTAGATTCATTTGATCATGATGAATTAAAGAACACTACACAGACAACGGAACATTCTTCCATCTCCTATGACCATAATATAACTACATGGGGTTTTGATTATATCTCAAATGCTAATATAGTTCGACCTGATTCAGCGCTTACAAGTAAGCGACTTAATCTTGTATATAGATATGAGATTAACTTCTGGGATGAAATATGTTGGGATTATGGATTTCAAGATGAAACTATCCCAATTCTTGGTTGGACGAGAACTAACAAGAATTTCTTCATTACTGGCTGCCTAATCTCTGGACTTATGTGGATTATAATTACTGCAATCCTATCCACTCTGGCATATCAGAAAAAGAAGAATACATATGATATGAATATCTATCAGCGTGATCTAACCAATATTATGGCTCACGATCTGAAGAGTCCTCTCATGGTTATCAGAGGCAGCGCCGAAAATCTTCAGGACAACGGATCAAATGAATACGCAGAAACCATAATAAATGAAGCTGACTACATGAGCACGCTAATCAGCAGAATTCTTTCACTTTCTAAACTGGAATCAAACCAGGAGAAAATGAAATCTGAAGAGGTTAATTTCAAAGAGATACTTGAGAAAATAATTGAAAAGTATTCCGACGAAACAGACAGTCGAAATATACATATTAACGTTAAAGAAAGTGATAATATCCTCCCGGTAAAGGGTGATTCCTTCTGGATAAGTGAAGCTCTTTCCAATCTGTTCGACAATGCTGTAAAGTACAGCCCAGATAATAGCGAGATAAGGATTGAGCTAGATGAAAACCATATATCAATCCGCAACAAGATGAGTGATCCAGACATAAATGAAAAAGAGCTGGATATACTAAAGAAAAGCTTCATGCGTGGAGACAACTCCCGTAGCGGACAAAGCGGCAATGGACTTGGTCTCACCATCGCAGAAAACATCTTAACAAGAAACCACCTAAGCCTTAACCTGAAAAAGGAAGGGGACAACTTTATAGTATTAATATACTAGAATGAATGCTTACGCAAATGACTGCTGTGCCAGATAATCTCTGACCTCAAGAAGTGATCCCAGAACCTCTCCCGCAAGCCCTCTTATCTCATCGTCCGGCTGAAGAATATCCGGTACCATTATCGGGAATCCACCCGCTGCATGAGCAGCCCTGATTCCGTTGAATGAGTCCTCTATAATGTAGCAGTCTTTAGGATCTACCCCCAGCTCCTCCGCAGCCTTAAGAAAGCTGTCCGGTGCAGGCTTACTATTCTTTATCATATCTCCGCCGACTACCTTATCGAAGTAATCAAGCAGTCCCGCTTCACTGAGTTCTTTCTTTACTGTATCCGACTTTGTGGATGATGCGATAGCTATAGGTATCTTTTTATCCGTCAGATACTCAAGTATCTCAACAACTCCCTGCTTAACTGGAAGATTTCCTCCGCTGGTCTTCTCCTTAAAAAGACCTGACGTATACGCCCACATTTCATCAAGTGGGAAGTCTTCTCCCAGACACTCTCTCATTTTACGCAGCGTCTCCTCAAAAGTTATTCCGATACAGCTTCTTCCTAACTCTTCTACCATATCCATATCGGTTATTCCGAACTTTCGCGCTGCTTCCTTATTACAATCTATATATAGTCTCTCCGAATCGAAGATAACTCCGTCCATATCAAAAATTACTGCTTTAAATATCAACTTAAAACCTCCTGAAAACGCGCTACAATTTTTCATCTTTTCTGAAATGAAAATGAAGAAATGAAAGTATCCCAATCGGCAGAAAATAAACACACCACGCAACAAGAGTAAGCCGTCCGCCGATTCCATTACCACCAGAGGACACTCTCACGAACATTCCCGTAATTGGCATAAACGTACAACTAAAGTAAAACACTCCGTGTATCATCATTAGCGCTCTGAGCCACTTATCTATCTTATTCTTAGACTTTATTGATAATCCAGTAAAGAAGGTAGAAAGTGCCATAACACCGTAGCCAAGCAGATCGTAGTTAAATATAAGCCCAAAATTATTAAATTCTAATAGCTTTGACGCTTGTTCATTCAATTGTTCGTTATTTACTGTAGTCAGCTGTGTAAAATAAACAAGCATTATAAATGTACCATACACCGCCGCTAGAATCAAACCTATATTAGCAGCAACTTTGCGGTCACCTTCGCACTCGTTATTCAGACCTGCCGTCATCATGATAAAACCTATCGGCAGAATAAGGCAGACAAAATAGCCACCCATAGAAAAATTGATCAGCAGAAATATTGCGAATAGAAATACTGTCACTGTTACGATTGCTGAACCAACTTTAGAAATCATCTTGTTCATATTTACTTTCTCCTCGTATAAACACCATCTGTTTATTTCATTAGCTACATTATAGACTTGTGAAATTCTTCTTTGTAGTGAAAAAAGATATAATTACAATATGACTAAAGTCATATTCTTTAGAAGAAAAAAATACCCGCAACAAGACTTATACATCATCCTTCATAGCACTTCTGATTCTGCTTAAAGATTCAGGGGTAATGCCTAGATATGTCGCGATATGTTTTTGAGGAGCACGGCTATATACATTCGGAAATACCTTTTTGAAATGAATATATCTCTCAGTAGCATTCTCTACCAAAAAGCCATTCTCCCTATATAACTTATAACGAACGGAGCTCTCAAGAATAACTATCCATAAATCCTTGAAAGCTGCATTACTATGGATTAGTTCCCTCACTTTGGATGTCTCACAGAGCATGATGGTGGAGTCTTCCAAAGCCTCCCACATGCACATACGCTCTTCGTATCCGAAGAAGCCCTCATCCATTAAGAGCGATCCTTCTACAGCAAACCCTCTGGTTATATCATTACCGTCACTGTCAATATAATAAGAACGTGCCAGACCGTTTAACATTAGGCCACCGTACTCGGTATCATCACCGACTGACGCAATTAAAGCTCCTTTGGTAATAACTCTGAAACTGGACATAGCGATCAGTTCACCAAGGACTTCCCTTTCTGTCGGTATGTTATACTCAGTGGCAAGTTTTACTAATTGCTCAACTATGTAATCTTTATCCATTGTACACCTTCCTTAATTATTGTGGTTCCCATACCTCTTGCTGCCTGATTCCCGGTCCCACGCCCATGTGCCTATCATTACATCCTCCTTCATATCTCATGAAGACAGGATATCATCTATCGATAACTCTTGCATTGATGTATGTTAATTCATGATGTTTACTTTTTAAGATTAGCACATCGCATATCTTCTCATCCAGCTTTTCACGACACTTTCAAATATTTCCGGCTGCTCTATCTGCAGATTATGGCCTGCCTTTTCTACTGCTATATATGTAGCATTTGTATACTTCTCCATAAGATCGAACTGATCCTTATACCCTACTTCAGTATCCTGCTTCGCAGCGATAATGAGACAAGGTATCTGACACGGTTCCTCTAAATCATCCGGATTAAAGGAGAATCTACCTTCCAAATCATTATTTAAGAAGTCCCAGTCAGCACTTGCCAGCGCCGGCATCAGATATTTCTCATACCGTTCCCAGACTTCTTTAGTAAGGACTACGTTCATGAGCATAAAACTATCCCTTTCCTCTTTAGAAAGAAAATTTAATAGAGCATCGTCTTTCTCCATAACTGTTAGTGGTTCTACACGACCCTGTTTCTCACCGGGTATAATACAAGGAACCAGAAGAATGATTTTGCTTATCATTTCCGGGAACTTATTAACAAATCCCCTTGCAAGGAGACCGCCATAGGATTGTCCTATGATCATAAAAGGTTCCCTAATTACATCGGCAGCAAATTCATGCAAAAGTTCCAGAATATCATCAGAATTTCTAACATTTCCATGTTCAGAAGCCCCCATCCCTGGTAAGTCGATATAATAACGTCTGTAGCCCGAAACCTCTTCAAAAATCGGCTCAAATGCGCCTTTCATAGTGAGTCTACTAATTCCCCATCCATGTATGATCAGAACAGGTGTTCCATCACCTATCACTTCATAATCCATTATCCCGTATTTCATCTTACTTAAAACTTTCCCAATGTATCTGCGCATCATAATCTACATATATCTGCTTTGTAAGAGCAGCACCCTCAGCAGGTCGTCCAACTCCTATAAAGCATGGTATTAGATATTCATCAGGAATATTTAAAGCCTCTTTCGCTACAGTCTCTTCATTCCCCAATGGGATTCTGACATTACATCCGTAACCTTCTGACACAGCCGCAAGCCACACATTTTCTATACCGCACCAAATAGATGCATAACAGTTAAGATCCGACAAGCAGGAAGGATTTAGAATATCTACCTTCTTTTTCATCAAAGGAATTATGATTGCGGCAGCATCGATTAACATTCTGTATTGCTTTGGCACAGCAATCTGATAACTCTCCTTCTGAATGGGATCAGAAATAAATGTCATAGCATCCACATCCTTCACGGTCAGATTCTTAGGGACTCCTTCAATTACACTTTTCATAATCTCCTTATCTGTCACCACTATGTAATTCCAATCTCTGAAATGATCATTTGCAGGCGCCGTGTATGCAGCCTTAACTATTCTCTCCAAAATATCCTTGGGAATGCTCTCATCTGCAAAATCTCTTATACTATGTCTTGAATTAATCACTTCATAAAAATCCATTTATAATATCCTCTCCGATTTTAAATATATAATCCAAACGTAAATTTTGTCGCGATTCTCATTTACAGTTTTATCTTATCATCAAACTTATATACTGTGAAATGAATTTATGTTATTATTTATAAACAAATGGAATAAATAATTTTTCTCTGTTAACCGTGAATTGTGAAAACCAAGGAGAACAATATGACAACATCTCAGCTTGAATGCTTTATCAGCCTCGCAGGCACCCTCAATTATATGAAAACCGCTGAACAGCTCGGCCTTACGCAGCCCGCTGTATATAAACAGATTCAGACCCTGGAAACAGAACTCAACTGTAAACTCTTCAACAGAACCACCAGGTCTGTAACACTGACAAAGGCTGGCAGTGCATTTCTAGCGGATGCGAATACCATAATTGATACCTTTTACCACTCCAAAGAGCGTATATCAAATTATCAGGAAAGGGATCTCCACAGTCTTAAAATCGGCTATATGGATCCGCACACAATTTACCTTATAAGTCAGATTCTTAAATCTTTATTTATGTCAAAACCAAACGTGATACCGGAGTTTACTCAGGACCAGACAGACGCCAACTTAAGCCGTCTATCGAACAATCAACTGGATTTGGTAGTAGGCATAAAGGATGCAAAATTCAAAGATTCCAATATTCATTTTACTAAGTTATATGATGAAGAATTATATTGTATATTAAATAAAGACCACATTCTGGCAAAAGACTTAAAAGCACATAAAAAGAAGACGGTAACCACCAAAGATTTATGGGGCTACCGTCAGATTATTTCTGTTCCACCATACCTGATAAGGAACCTCTTTTCAAGAAGGCGATATATCGTACCTGTAAATGAAGAAGCAGATAATGCCATATGTACAAATGCCACCGAAGCATACGGCTTGCTTCTTGCAAACTATGGATATGCGCTCCTGGCAGGTTATGAAATACTGGAACATAAAGACCTTGTTACATTTAAATGGGAAGAATCACCTCATGCTCCTTTTGGAATCTACAGTAAATCAGCTGCTCTAAAGGATAAAAGCTCTATGGAATATGCTTTTATCCAGATTGCTGCAACTCTGGTGTAGCAATCTGTACTAACCTCTTCCATTTATTTTTTACCATATACCAATGCCTCTTGAATGTCTATTATTTCTTCGCCCGGTTCTCTATGCCCTCCCGGAACTTCAAATGTATCTCTGTCTCTATGCTTACAAAAGATATTTCACAGCGTCAACCGCATTTCTTCCATTCCAAGCTCTACCAACCCAGTATCTACGAATCCAACTGATTCATACAGTTTCTTTGCAACAAAATTACCAGGCACTACTCCGGTATATATTTCAGATGCATTAAATCTGTTTTGCAGATATTTTATTCCCAAATCGAGAGCCTGACGTCCATAGCCTTTATTCTGATACCGGATGTCTATCATGAATTTCCACAATGTGAAATATGCCTTTGCTTCGTAATACCCCATCATGATAAAACCCACAATTGTTGAATCTTCATACACAGCAAACGGATATGCTGTTTCCGAATAAACATATGCCTGAGCAAGCGAATCTCCGTTGGTAGATACAAAGGATTTTTGATTCTCATCCACTTTCAGTGCAAGAACCTCGTCTATGTTTTCTCTTGTAATTTTCTCTAATCTTATCAACCATCCATCCTCATTTTTAAATAATCTCGCATTAAAATAAATCATCAAAAATCGGTAGGGGAATCATAAAATCCCCATCCACATAATTCCAAATTTTCAATATCTTTATTCCCAATAGTTAAAGCTAGTTTTTCCAGATCAATTTTAAAATCAACCGGAACACCATTTTTTATCTTAAGTTCTACGACAATTTGAACCTTACCAGCCGATTCTCTTAGATCCCTTGCTACTATTTCATATCTTCTTCAAGTAAAAATACTTACTAAGCTTAGAATCACTATCCTTCCGGACAAATTCCAATTCATATCCTAGTTTTTTATAAAACTCTGGTGCCTGAAACCCAAATGTTGTAAGTGCTATTTTTTCATAGCCCTTATCTTTGTATGCATTCTCTACGGTCTCAACAAGTTTACTGCCAACACCATCTCTTCTGTAAGCCTTGCCAACAATCAGATCTCCGATATGCACCTCGTTATAGTATGCTCTACCAGTGATAACTCCCGCAATTTTGCCATCATCTTCTGCCACAAAACAAAACTCTTCGAAGTTAAGTGCTACACCACAATCAGCAGCATACTCTGAAAACGCTACATTTATGAATTCGCCTATTTTGTCATTCTCCCCAACTCGCCTGATTTCCACTTTTTTGTTCTCCCGTTAATCAAATATCCTGAAAGTTTCCAATCTATCTTTCAGCAACAAACCTATATAGTTCTACGTTCCCGTCTCTTTCAGTTGATTCAATATTAAAACCACATTTCTCAGTATAAAACTTAACATTTTCTTTCTTGTCTATCGGTGTTACCAGAGTAAGTCTTTCCCAATCTTCATAATATGACTTAATAAATCTTATCGCTTGAGTACCAATCCCTTTGCCTTGATACTCAGGAACAACACACAAACAGCCAACCTCATACACTCTATTCACAAGTTTTATACACGAAACACATCCAACGGGTTCTTTATCACATATTATGATATGTTTCAGATATTTGTTGATTGACTCTTGCATCTTTTCTTTTGTTTGTCCATATCCCGGGCAATATCCGTATCGAACGTAATCATCATAAAAAGAGGCATTATATATTTTTATCAATAGTTCTGCATCTTTTAATGCAGCTTGTCTGTATTCTATCGTCATAATAGTTCGTCTCTATTTAGAAATACTGTAAGTTTAAAAGTTTTCTTAACCTTCTATCCAGTCGTGGATATCCGTAAACATAAATCCCAAAGACTTAGCCTTATCTGAATTAATATTGAACTCAGGATCACCATTATATGGCGCAACATCCCCGTCAGCTTCAAGTATTGCCCTCTTCTTTGTCCTTTTCTCAATATATTTGAGAATCTCCCAAGGGAAATAGTACCTTCTGAAGCGCCATACCATTAAAGTCATCTTCAGTTGTATTTATTTTTTTACCGTACCCATTCTAAACTTTACTCTTTTGATTGGTATCTTTTTGAAGCATTCATATATTCAAAGACTTCATATGATTCCCTCAAATATGAAAGATTAATAAGAAACAGAATTAAGTCAATCACATATATAAGCATCTGGAGACTAAAAAAATCAGCATGAGCCTTGAAATGGAGGAGAGCGATAATATATGCGATCGGACATATAAATACAAAAATATAAGATAATCTGTAAAACTTAAGATATGATGGCTTCTTTAGAAGTATCAGTCCGTCTGTAATAAAGTGATGAAGAACAACTATTATACAGCATATGATACTTACTATCGTAAGATTTTTATTGTTTAAATAGTAAACATGATACTTCGTAGAGAATCGGGATAAATGCTCTATATCATCTTTCAGGATAAGTGAATTCACAACAAGAATAGCAGTCTGTCCGATACCTATGATCATATATAAAATCACGAAATACTTAAAGAATCCATGAAGTCGTCCGGAGGAACTTGTGCCCGTACTATAATCATCTGACGGATTGAAGAGATATACCAGCGGAATTATGATGAACAGTCTTACAAAGAACATAATGATGAATGTAATAGGATTGAAGAAGACATGTGAAGACACACCACCGCCCGGATCATCGGAAGTAGTAAGAGGATAATATGTTTCATGGATAAATCCTCCGAGAGTCAGCTTCACATCCATCTCCCCGCCGCTTTCCAATGGAATCAGTCCTATTCCTGCACCCAAAATCCCTTCGAAAAGAAATAGAATAAGAGTCGAGATAATAGCGATCAGCAATATTTTTTTAGTTCTGCTTAGTTTTTTCATAGTGTTTTTTCCTGTCATATTGCTCATATCAAGTATTCCAATTTATCTCCGAGATAACGTTCCACCGTTCATCTCGATAAATTCAAATTTGCGCGTTTCTACGAGCGGTGCAAGGATGCACCGAATTGGCTGTCGGGAGCTTGCTCACGGACAGACATATTCGTGTGCAGACTTATAGCGCGACAGCGCGACATGAGCATGAAGCGTAGCGGAATGCGAATGCAGTCACCGCTCAACAAACTCCGATTTGTTTAAGTAAGTATACTTTTAAGTTGTTGTACGAAGTGATACCGTAGCAATCTCTCTGGTTGGCCCAAAAGCACATAGATGCAGTTTTGCCTGTTATTTAGAGCAATAAATCTGTATTGCCTTATCGACAAACTCTCCCGTTCCCTTGCCTCCGGCCTTATCTATATTCCGGTTCATTTCACCTTCTGCACTGTAAGCATGTCCCAGACTTGAAAGGATTGTATTCGTACAGTTATAAAACTTATCGGTAATATAATCCTGAAGTTTCTTTACCTGCTTCTGAACTTTAGGCGAAGCTGGATCCATATCTTTCATACCGCCGAACTGAGCGAAGATCTTCATTAGCTCTGTATTGATTCCCGCATTTTCTTCCGATGTCCTATCTGCATTCTTTTCTTCAAACTCCTTAAATGCAGCCGTATCTCCCCAGTATTCTCTGGCTTTGGCGATATAATCATCTATCTTTGCCGTATCAAATGCAGTGAAATCCGTCATATCCTTTACTCCACTTTTCTTCACACCTCGTGCAAGATCTATCAGATTCTCTATATGTTCCTTCTTTAGTTCAAGGATATGTATCTGCTGTTCAAGAGCCTTCTCTCTGTCAAAATCGGGACTTTCAATAATCCTTCTTATATCCTTAAGCGGGAACTCAAGCTCTCTGAAAAGAAGGATGATCTGCAGCTTCTGAAGAGTCTCATCATCATAAAGCCTGTAACCGACCTCAGTATAATCCGCCGGTGGAAGAAGTCCGATCTTATCATAATATTGCAGTGTCCTTATACTTACACCCGTAAGACGGCTCACCTCGTTTACAATCATCATTTTCTTTTCACTCATAATAGTTCCTCTTAGAATATTATTTAAAATGTATCCGTGCTCCAGAATTCTTCAACCGCACCGAGTATATCCTCTGCCGGAAGTATCGTTGCATCTTCTATAGCCGTTCCTGTCTTTTCAAGATAATACCTGATCAGATAATATCCCGTAGCATAACCGGCACAGTAAGGAAGTCCTACTTTCGGATAGTGCTGCATTTCAGCCATCTCATCACCGTAAAGATAAGCGGTAATATTATCAAGACCCGTAGCATCCATTCCCTTATATATAATTTCTTTTATCAGCGGGAACAGTTCCTTATCTGTCTTAGTAACCCACGGCCCGAGAAATTCCTCACCGAATACAGTCGTTGCATAATTTTCTGCAAGTCCTTCACTTACAAGCATCTCTCCAAGTGTTATATCATTGGTCCATTTAATAAACTGATATCTGACATTATGATTTGTCTCATGTACGAGAGCCGCCGGAAGACGCCTTATCGTTTCTTCTCCCGGAACAAGCCAAGCCATTATATATCCCGGAATACCACCGTCTCCGCAATAGCCCTCATTCATAATAGTATAGGCACTGTCAGGATTAGCAAGAAGTATGGAATAAAGATATTCCTTTTCCGGAAGCTCGATACCTTTCTTTTCAAATCTTGAAAGAGCTGTCTCTATTGCTTTCTCACAGTCATTCCATAAAGAATTATCAGAAAGCATATCTATAGCCTTCTCCCAACCTTTATCTATGATATCAGGCGGAAGAAGGCCCATCATCTTATTCGCCATTATGATATCGTATCCACCTTCATATTGAGCCTTAAGCGGGATATGATAACAGTCCCATTTTCCCTTAAACGGCATCATCATTTCATAGCGATATATATCATCCTTCTTATCATATTCAGCATCCATGATCTTCTTATAAATGTCCGCCGAATATAAACGTTTAATGTTCATTATTTCATCCTCCGTAACTAAAATTTATCCTATCATAAACTATTACGTTACGTCAGAGTCAATACCGTTATAAAACCTGTACACGGAATAATTCGAGTACAGGTTTAGTTTATTCTTTACTATAACATATTTTAAATACTCTTAACACCGGATAACTTTTATTGTCTCAGTGTAATTATATGCACCCGTTACGTTTATTATTATTTCTGAATCAGAACTTCCTCTTAAAAATTCTAATCCAATAGAATCATGGTCTTGATTACCGGATTTAAATATACTTATCTCTATAGGAATAATACTATCTTCGTATATCAAATTGAATTTAGTCGTACCATTCTGCATAATAATCAACAGGTATATAACCGTTCTCAAATCTTCCACTAAATTTTGCTTTTTTTCTGTACTTTCTTTTAAACTTGGAATTGTTAATAACTCTATCTATAGCACGATTTTTCAAATATTTTTTGTAATACGATTCTAAATCGTTATTTGAAACAGCATTACACCATTCCTGCCAATCTGAAATTATCTCATCTTTTTCATTGTTAGTTACAGGCGTCAAATAATATTCATCAATATAATCATCCAAACCTTCATCAAATATTCTTTCATAGATGCAAACAATTCCATTATAATACGCAAGACCTTCTAAAGGTCCATCCCACCAATTACTGATAGTTATAACCTTTTCCATTTCAGAACCTCATATAAATCCCGTTTCAGCTATTCAGAAAAATTGCGATTTTTCTAAACACCGTTGGCACGTTATATCGCAAAATACCGATTTCCCATTTTAAATAAACCGACTACCTATTGCGTGTATTTATCAAATATAGTGCTGTCGGTTTGTATTCTTCAGTTATACTGTCCATTTAACACCGTCACCAACCCCAGCGTTCACTCTCGGGCAAGGCATAATATGCCTTCACACGATCTAATAAAGCACGTGCTCCGGAATGGTCTGAAACATGTATATTAATAAGGTTTGTACTCAAGTTTCCGCGATAATCAAAGAAATATCTACAGTATATTTTTCCTTTATTCAGGAAGTCTGCCAATATATCATTGTGTGCCAATATACATTTGCATTCGTTATGTTCATCACACTCAAGAAAAGCAATAGGAACTCTGTTATGCTCGATTCCCCAAATGGTATGCTGCCTTCCTGAATAACCAGGAACATATTGAGCTATCTGTGACAGTAATGATGATAGACTGATTCCGATTTCAAAGAGGATGTATTTACTATTAGGAGCCGTACAGTCGTCTCCCATACATACACTGTCTCTTTCAACCAATACTCTCATGTCTTTCATATGGTCAGCACCTTCTTTCTGATCCGTTATTTTCCGATGTTTCCATTTATATGCCTGATATCAACCCGTTATTCTTACGTTTTATGAGCCTGTTAAGATAAATATCTCTATTAATTACCATTTTATGTTTATGACAATTCTACCGTTTTTCTAAAATACAGCTGAGAATTTTGATATATTCATAATAAACTTTACTGAAAAATATCTTACTGATAATAATCAGAAGGCAATATCTTTATAACCGACTTCCGTTACTTCTCCATCTTCAATAAGCACAGCAACACCATTATCTTCCGTATCATCTCCGCCCCAGTCACGGTTGAACAAAATATATACGGGATTTTCACCCTTGGATTCCATAACATACTCTGACTCAATGACTGTCGAATCCAGATGTATCTTCTTCGTTATAATCTTTGTTATTCATAACATGATTTTACAACTGCATCATATTCAGAACGTTCAAAGGTAAAATTACATTCATTAAACCATAATATATGATTCTCATCCTGATATGATTTAAAGCAATAGTTTTTTAGTCTACGATATAATTCTTCGTTCCAGTTTTGACTTATCCATTCACGCCATGCAGGACTGTCAACTTTTTCTAACGCAATATTATCTCCATACCGTTGCCAATCCTCATCAGTGTATTCTTCTAAGCATAGTATCCCGCTTCGTTTTTCTTCATCAAGTGATTCATACTTATGATCAACCATACCTATTCTTTTCCAAATCACCTTATCATCACTCTTTCTTACATCTGCTACTATAACGATGCAAGAAAAATCAAAATCATCAGGGCAGCTTAGAATTGGGGTTATTGCATTATCCTGCTCAAGGACAAAACGCATAAAACGAGCTTCTCCTTCATAAGCATATTCATCAGTCCATGTAATCTCCAACATATCAGAATCTGACAGTTTATAACCCATATAATCCTTAGAATCAAACCACTCATTAAAATACTCGTATATAGGTTTTCCATCTATAAAATAGACCTTTGTTTTATACCCAGATGGAATTATATGTGTTTTTATTTCAATTTTATTCATAAAAATTTATCTACCTCGAATTATTGATGGTTTACAAAAACCACTTCGATTTGCTATCAGCTCTGTACTCCCCAAAGGCAATAATCTTCTGGTATAATGCTCATCCCAACAAACAGGAATTTGCGCGTTTCTACGAGCGGTGCAAGGATGCACCGAATTGGCTGTCGGGAGCTTGCTCACGGACAGACATATTCGTGTGCAGACTCCGATTTATCTGATACATATGCCAAAGCAAATTTGTCAGTCGCTAAATATACCTTCGAGTTTATCTACATTTACTTCATCAATGTCTCTTGCTGCATATACCCACTGAATATCTAAGCTTGAGAGTTCCTTCATTGTGTCATCAATCTGAATATACCCTTCATATTCTTCAGGCAGAAAAATTTGTCGCTCTCATTTATATATATTTTTTTCAAATATAACATCTCCATTACTATCTCTAATACGATTATCCGATATAATGCATTAACGAGTAATTTCATCTAGTGCATTATTAAATGAAATCATAGCTTTTTCTAAATCGATTGATGGAATAGAACTAAAACCAACTAATATTTGATTTTCAGCACACTTCTCATGTAATATCCAGTAACGCTCCGTTGAATATATACCGATTCCATATTTTTCCATTATTTGCATAATCTGTGTTCTATTAAGATTCGTATTAATATTCATTAAAAAATGCAATCCTGCTTCTGTTCCTAATAATTCAATATCCTCTCTCTTTAGATGTTCCAGAATATAATCATGCTTTCTTTTATAAAATGTTCTTATAGCTCTTAATCCATTTTCATATTCTCCGGATTCTATGTATTCGGCCAATGCCTCTTGAATGAGTGTTGGTACATTTGAATTTGATACTTTATATTTTTCTTTATAAGTCGACAATAGTTTTTCCGGTAGTACTAGATACGCTATTCTAAGATCTGGCGATAACGATTTTGAAAATGTACCAAGATATATAACTCTGTTTCCACCATCTAAAGATTGTAAAGATTGAATAGGATGTGAATTATATCTCAATTCGCTATCATAATCATCTTCTATAATATAACTATCTGTTCTTTTTGCCCAATCTATTATACCCAACCTTTTACCTATTGGCAGTATACACCCCGTAGGAAACTGATGTGATGGAGTCACATAAACTATTTGATGTTTTTTGTTTTGCAATTCATCAATAGATATCCCATTATACTCTACAATGATAGGCTGAGGATTAAATCCATGGCGTTCAAAAACAACTCTACAGCCATCGTATCCCGGATCTTCTATAGCAAATTCATATTTCATATCATCAAATAATGTGCAGATAATATCTATCGCTGCCTGATGTCCATTGGTAATAACTATCTGTTCAGGATTACATTTAACTGCTCGAGATGACAGTAAAAAATCTGCCACATTCCGTCTCAAGCATTTACTTCCATTAGACAATAAGTAATTAATGCTAGAATTCATTGATAATGTATTCATAGAATTCATAAGACATTTTCGCCATTTTCGATTTTGATAGCAATTATATTCGAGATTACCGTATCTAAAATTATATTTCGGTTCAACATTTTTTTTACTTGTCTCAAAGGTATTACTATTTGGTTTCTTATCTGGCTGATATGGAATTTCTATTTTTTCAACGTAATATCCTGAACCTATAACAGTTCTAACATAGCCTTCGACAAGCAGCTGTTCGTAGGCAGCAACAACAGAGTTCCTACTTATACCATATTCCTGCGCTAACCCTCTGGTTGCTTGTAATCTAGTACCTGGTTTTAGTTCGCCCGACAGAATCTGTTTTTTTATCTGCTCATATAGTTGTTCATAGATTTTTTTATTGTGATCAATCACCAGCATGCAAAATTGGTCCCTTCAAAAATGCTAAAATTGGTTCTTATCATAATGCCAATCCCGTTTATAATTGTATCATATGATGTGGGTGTCAAAAGTATCTGATTAACACCCAAATGTACTTTGACAACTGAATATAGTTATGGATGATAATGCTCTTATTTGGTATAATAAAGTCAATAAAATCAATGGTTTGCGAG
>Ga0129310_1001914_pt1 | contig 16764 bp, 8 predicted proteins | sample Go1ome_2_FD_94433 | JGI IMG/M metagenome (GOLD analysis project Ga0129310, IMG submission 94433) | Western lowland gorrila individual fecal microbial communities from Wisconsin, USA - Go1022A metagenome | ecosystem: Host-associated > Mammals > Digestive system > Large intestine > Fecal | place...
ATTTCCGGGCAGGAAACATTTGAGAGAGAATGCTCTCCTCTGCTTCAGATTCGAGATGCTTATCCGAAAATGATTATTGCCAGAACCAAACATCCCCAATATAGCTATGAAGGAATCGAAATTCACGATATAGCCGATTGGTTGCTACAAGAATAAGCAGGGCGAAATATCTCCGTCATTCTCTGTTGAAATGATGGAGAGATAAAGATATGAATAAAGAGAAACCTTAATGGTAAAAAATAACAGGAGCACGGTTTAATGAACTGCCTTCCTGTTATTTTTTATGTAATACGATCCGGGGCAAAAAGGGTCGGTTCCATAACTTGAATTTTCAGATTGCACAATGAAACTTGTGCAGCTTCTCCAGGAGGCAAAAGATATAATTCAGAAATGACTGTTGCAAAATGTGAGAAGGAAAATTTGCAACAACTTGTTGCAGATTCTGAAGTGGGTATAATTTTTAAAATTCCTTGGGGGCATCATATTCAGATTTTGACAAAATGCAAAGGCAATAGAGATAAGGCATTGTATTTTGTGAGACAATCTGTGTCGATTGGCATATAGCCAATGGGCGAAAGGACATAGATCTACAAAACAGCGGGTAAAATTCCCGCTGTTTTGTTATAAAGAAATAAATATAGTTGGCAAATTTAGAATGTAATAAAACTAAAATAAATGATTTCGAATATGTAGGATAGCATGTAGTATACCTAATTCGTTTTAATTCGTAAAAATGAATTAGAAAAAAATTTAACTCGACAAATGAGTTAAATTGAGTTAGACTATATTTGAGTTAAAAGATAGGAGGGATTGAAATGCGTACAATTCCTAAAGAGGAAAGTTTAGATATCGAGTTCAAGAGTGATTTAAAATGTTACCCGGATCACGATCTTATTGAAGAAATTGTTGGAATGACAAATACGATCGGTGGATGTCTATTTCTTGGCGTTGAAGATGATGGAACAATTACCGGTGTTCATAAAAAACATAGAGACCCTATAGGAGTAACTGCACTGATTGCCAATAGCACTGTTCCGCCTATAGCTGTTAGGGCAGAGATAATTACTGAAGAAGATAAGGATGTTTTGAAAATTGAAGTGCCAAGAAGTCGAGGGGTTGTATCTACTGCATCAGGGAAAATATTGAGAAGGCGGAATAAGCTGGATGGAAGCCCGGAAGTAATACCAATGTATTCATATGAGATTCCATCTCGTCTTGCAGAGCTTGGGATGCTCGATTATTCTGCTCAGCCTTTGGCAGGAGCTACTTTAGATGATTTGGACCCAAATCAGAGAGTAAGACTTCGGCGAATCATCCAGAATAGATCTGGAGGCGAAAAAACTTTACTTTCTTTACTGGATGAGGAATTGGATATTGCATTGCGCCTTATTACAAATGTTGCTGGTAACTATGTTCCAACAGTTACAGGTATGCTATTAATTGGTAAGGAGGAACGCATTGCAGAGTTGATACCAACAGCGAAAGCTGCATTTCAGGTTTTAGAGGGAACAGCTGTCCGTGTAAATGAGGATAGTAATAAACCTCTTCTTGAATTGTTCGAGAGCTATGAGACATATGTCAAAGCATGGAATCCGGAAAGGGAGACCGAGTATGGCTTATTCAGAATTCCAATCCCAGAATTTGACTGGGCTGCTTTTCGAGAAGGTTTAGTAAATGCATTTTGTCATAGGGATTATACTATGCTTGGCTCGGTAAGGGTTTTGATTGACGATGAAGGAATGACCATTAGTAACCCAGGTGGATTTATAGATGGAGTTAATCTGAAAAATCTGCTTACAGTAGAACCTCATGGACGTAATCCGGCCCTTGCAGACGCAATGAAACGAATTGGCTTAGCGGAGAAAACAGGAAGAGGAATTGATAGAATTTATGAAGGATCTATCATTTTTGGAAGACCTTGGCCAGACTATTCTGAGTCCACCAGTAGATCTGTTAAATTATTTATTCAAAGAGCAAAAGCAGATTTACCGTTTGCAAAATTTGTTGTGGATGAGCAAAATAGACAGGGAAAACCGCTATCAATATATGTGTTAATGATTTTATCGGTTCTTAATAATGAAAGAAGATGCACTGTTGAACGGATTGTTGAGTTGACAAATCTTGGAGAAAACAAGGTTAGATCGGCAATTGAATTTATGATTGAAGCTGGATTGGTTGAAGCATCCGGAAAAGGGAAAAACCGCACTTGTATTCTTGGAAAAAAGATTTATCGAGAGCACAAAAAAGCAATACAGTATGTTCGACAGACAGATATAGACAGTATTAGGTATCCTGAATTAGTAATGAAACTGGCAAATACTCAGAACGGAATTATAACAAAGCAAGATGTAGTTGAATTGCTGAAAGTAACCCCTTCACAGGCATATACAGTTATTAAAAAACTTCAAGCAGAAGGTCGTTTGAAATTGTTGTGTGGGGGAAAATATTCTAAGTACAAAGTGGTTAATCCTTAACGCAGTTAACTCAAAAAGAAACGAGTTAGATTTCTCAGATGAAAACAGGTTTTCTTATCTTTTCTGAAATTGACAGAAAAAGTAGTAAAATCAAGGCTTTGAATGACCTTGATTGACATAGAACGCAAAATAGAATGATAATGTAATAAAAGATGTTCGATAAGAGGATTTTATATAAAAACAGTAATTATTACTATTTTGTTGACAAAGAAGTTAGTGCAATATATAATCCTTATTAAGGATTATTCTTAATTAAAAAAATGACAAATAGGAGAAACACTATTCAAAAAGATCTTGTAAGAAATGCCGTATACAAAATGAGAAGACATGATACAGCAAATGAAGTGTATGAATTTATAAAAGAAGCATATTCTACAATCGGAAAAGGGACTATATATGGAAATCTTGATATATTGGTAGAATAAGGTACATTCAGAAAGGTTGAAGTCCCGGATGGATCAAACCGATTTGTCAAGCTGCAGGAAGTTAGAAAAACGGAGGTAAAAGAGATGACAGTAAACAAGTACACAGGAACACAGACAGAGAAAAATTTACAGGAGGCATTTGCAGGGGAATCACAGGCAAGAAATAAGTATACTTATTTTGCTTCTGTAGCAAAAAAAGAAGGCTATGAGCAGATGGCTGCATTATTTTTAAAAACAGCGGATAACGAAAAAGAACATGCAAAGATGTGGTTCAAGGAATTAGCAGGAATTAGCGATACAAAAGAAAACCTGGCAGCTGCTGCAGAAGGCGAAAATTATGAGTGGACAGATATGTATGAAGGCTTTGCAAAAACAGCCGAGGAAGAAGGTTTTCCTGAGCTTGCAGCAAAATTCAGGGCTGTAGGAGAGATTGAGAAGCACCACGAGGAGAGATATCGTGCACTTCTTAAAAATATTGAAACTGCACAGGTATTCGAAAAGAGTGAAGTCAAAGTATGGGAATGCCGTAACTGTGGACATATTGTGGTAGGAACAAAAGCCCCTGAGGTATGTCCGGTATGTAATCATCCACAGAGCTACTTTGAAGTACATGAAGAGAATTATTAAGAATCAGTTGATTCTTTGAAAAATTATAGAAACAATTCTCATTGCAAAACAAATTGCAAAAATGGTATAAGGTTCGTGAGGAAGAAATGTTTGAGGTGCCGGAGTGGGCAGCAAACAAGGTCGAGTATCAGATCTTTCCATCCCACTTTGCAGCGTCAGTGCATATATGTGGGTCATAGCCATGGGACTTCAACTGTTATTTTAAAAACAAGATCAAAAATTCTATGTCGGGCAATCTGTGAATATTAAGGATGACTGGTAAAAGTGTCCACAATTTGGCACTTTGAAATACAATTTGGCAGAAAGTATTGTTTTTTACAGTTGATACGTGTAATATACTAATATGCCGCCAGGGGGCGGTAGTAATCAAAAAAAGGAGAAAATTATTATGAAGAAGAAATTATTAGCAGTATTGTTAACAGGTGTTATGGCAATGTCCATGCTTACCGCATGTGGCGGTTCCGATGAGACCACCACAGGTGCTGCAACCGAGGATGTTGCTGCAGCTTCCACAGATGGAGAGATGTGTTCCGATGAAACCTTCTCTGCTCTGCAGGACAATTACGCAGCCATGACGGATGCTTACAATGCAGTAAAAGAGCTTTATGAAAATGATGCAGTCGCAGCAGATGAAGCTATTGAGGATGCTATGAATGAGGCTGCTGATGTGATCAACCAGATGGGTGAGATCTCTCAGGATTCCATTACCGAGGAGGATGCAGTTACTCTGAATTCTGCAATGGCTGACATTTTGGATGCACTGTCTTCTGTTGTTGATGGCATGACCATGACTGAGGGCGGTGAGGAAGCAGCTTCTGAGGCATGTTCCGATGAAACCTTCGCTATCTTACAGGATAATTACAGCACTTTATCTGATGTATATGACACTGTTGAAGCTGCTTATATGTCCGATGAAATTGCACAGAATGATGACATTGAAACAGCACTTACTGAAACAGAGAATATTATGAGTCAGATGGGTGAAATTTCCCAGGATTCCATTACCGAGGAAGATGCAGTCGTATTAAATGAATCTATGGCAGCTTTACTTGATGTACTGGGTGCAGTCGTTGATGCAATGTAATTTCAGAGTTCTTCTGTAAGCCACATGACACAAAAGGGAGTAATCTTACTCCCTTTTTGTGTACAATGAGTTATGCTTATCAGCAGACGGATATCCTGCAAAGCAGGGTGTAGAGCAGGATATGCTACAGATGCGCAGGAAAATGAGGAGGAAATATTTCATGGTCATTTTGTATTTTGCTGCCTTTGCATTCTCTGTATTGTTGCTGATTCTGACGCTTGCCGCCACCAGTCAGTATCGTAGAAATTATCATGTACTTTCTACCATGACAACAGCAATTGTAAACTTTGGTTACTGGCAGCTTGCCATGTCTCATAATCTGGAGGAAGCTCTTCTTGCAAACCGGATCGCATATTTGGATGGAACATTCCTTACCTTATTTATTTTCCTCGCCGTTGCCCAGTTCTGCCGGATCAAGGTTCCTGTCTGGATCATTACAGTCATGTCCATAGTCGGATTTGTTGTTCTTGGGCTTTCTTATACGGGTGGTTACAGTACCATATATTATAGCAGTGTTTCCATCGTCCAGAGGCATGGAGTTACTTTTCTTGTCACACAGGACGGACCGGCTCATATCCTTTATGATTGTCTGATCGTGGTTTATGCAGTAATAGACCTCGGAGTTATGATCTATGCCTTCCGGAACAAAAACAAAGTCTCTTATATGAATACGTTTTTCCTTCTGGCTACGGAGCTGTTCTGCATGGTGGTATATGCAGTGGAAAGCGTTACCGAATGTGAGATTCAGCTTCTTCCCTTTTCATATGTGCTGAATATGGTACTTTTATTTGTACTTTTTCGAAGAACAAATCTGTATGATCTATCCATCAATGCGGAGCATATTCGGGAAGAACGCCGTGAATACGGTTATATTTCATTCAGCCGCCATGGAAAATATATCGGAAGTAATGATGTCGCAAGAAAATACTTTCCGGAGCTGGAAAATCTCCTGATGGATCACAAAATTCCGCCCAAAGAGGAATTCCTTTATAAGGAGTTTGGCAGCTGGGTAGCACTTTTTAATCCGGATATTGATAAAACCCGTTACTATACCAGAAACGAGCGGATCCTCAAATGCAGACTCAGTTCTTTTACTATGGGAAAACGAAACAGCATTCAGGGTTATCTCATCGAAATAACTGATGATACCAATCAACAGCTTCATATCCAGGAGCTGAATGAAATGGCCCGCAGAGCAGAAGAGGCGAACCTTGCCAAAAGTACTTTTATTGCGAATATTTCCCACGAGATACGCACACCTATTCATGTCATATTAGGTATGAATGAAATGATCATGCGTGAATCCGGAGAACCTCAGATATGTGTATATGCCGGAAATATCAAGAAATCCGGCAACATCCTGTTATCTCTTGTGAACAATATCCTCGATTATTCACGTATGGAAAGGGGAAGTGTAAAACTCCAGCTTGTTACTTATGAAACAGGTAAGCTGTTAAACAATGCGGTGGATGCTATCCGGCTCCAGACGGACAGTAAGAATCTCCGGCTGGAAGTATATATTGACGAACATCTTCCTGTAAAGCTGATTGGAGATGATCTTAAATTTCAGCAGATTCTGTTTAATCTGCTGACGAATGCAGTGAAATATACAAATGAGGGCTATGTACGTTTGTGTGTTTCCCAGAAGAAACGCCAGGCTGATTCAGTAGCCATTGATGTATCGGTTGAGGATTCCGGCATTGGAATCCGTAAAGAGGATATTGCACGTCTCACCAATGCATTCTGTCGCGTGGATGAGAAACTTAACAGAAATATTGAAGGTGCCGGACTCGGTCTTTCCATAGCCAGCCAGTTATTACAGCAGATGGGAAGTCAATTAATGATTGACAGTGAATACGGTGTTGGCTCAATTTTCTCCTTTGAGCTTACGCAGCAGATTGCAGATGCAGCAGAAATAGGACCGTTTTCTATATTCCCGGACACAAATACAGAAATACCTTCTTCAATGCTTCCTTCCTTTACGGCTCCGGAAGCAAAGATCCTGGTTGTGGACGATAATCAGATGAACCGCTTTGTTTTCAAGGGGCTTTTAAAATATCTGAAGGTACAGGTTACTCTTGCGGCGAGTGGCAGGGAATGCTTAAGTGCCATTACAAAAGAGCATTATGACTTGATTTTTATGGATCATCTTATGCCGGAGCTGGATGGCATCGAAACGCTTCATCTTATGAAGAAACGCAGCGGACATTTTTGTACGGACAGTAAGGTAATTGCCATTACAGCCAATGCCTTTCAGGATGCACGGGAAGTTTATCTGAAAGAGGGCTTTGATGATTTTCTGGAAAAACCGGTAGAAGGAAAACAGTTGGAAGCGGTGATTTATCATTATCTTCCCAAAAACCTCATACTGTATGCAGATGGAATTTCCTGCGAAAAAGCAGAGATTCCTGCGAATCCGGGCATGAATGAAGATGTTGATCCTGCTTCTGCGGGAAGAGATGATCTTCTGGAGGAACAGCTTTCAGGGCTGGGAATAGATGTATCAAAGGGACTGTCCTATGCCGGTAATGACTGGAACTTCTATCTGGAGATATTGAATTGCTTTATAGAAGAATATGATGCCAAAAGAGAATTATTTCATACATATCAAAAAAATCTCTCCGAAGACACCTCTTTTGAAGCTTTCACACATCTAATGCACCAGTTAAAAGGAGAGGCACGGGGAATCGGACATGCAGAGCTCGGAGAGAAATTTTATCAACTGGAGCTGGCATCTAAAGCTCATAGGGAAGATATGATCAAGGCTCTTTTAGACGCTGCCCTGGATTTATGGGAACAAGTCGTTACTTCTTTGAAAAATTATTTGAATTAAGCTGCTGCCGGACTTCTTTTTGCAGACGGACGGGAATAGGAATGATTACAGAATTCATCATTTCAATATCTGTCTGAGTCACACTGCGGACATACAGACGATTGACCAGGTAACTGCGTCCTACTTTGATAAACTCCGGATTCTGTTCAAAATCTTCACAGACTCCGGACAGAACCTTTGTTACAGAAATAGTATTGGTAAGGGTATGGATCAGCGTCACATGACGGCCGGCTTCAAAATACAGAATATCCTTGAGTGGAATTTGTACTTCCTTTCCCTGGACATTCACCAGATACAGCTTTGAGGTATTTTCAAAGATGGATCTGCAGCGCCGGATTGCATTCATAAAGTCCTCATGATCATAGGGCTTTTGCAGATAATATAAGGCATCCACGTTATAACTGTCCATGGCATGCTCCAGGGAACTCGTTGTGAAGATCAGACCGCCGTTATAATGTTTTTCACGCAGCATATGTGCCACACTCATGCCATCCGGAGCATCCATATAAATGTCCAGAAAAATAAGGGACGGCTTATCAAGAGTTTCTTCATATCGCTGAAGAAGCTCTTTCCCGGATGAAAATGCTTCTATCATGATTTTCCGGTCAAGGTGAGACAGATATTCCTGCAGATGATGATGTAGACGTAGCAGATCACTCTTAGAATCGTCACAGATATAAATCGTCATTATGGTATCATTCCCCTTCCTCTTTGTCGTACTCCTTACACACAGTACTTTTCGCTGCCTTTTATACACGGACGGTATTCCATGCATCTCCTATTATAATCGTCTGTTCGTTTACAGTAAACTGATTTTTAAGAACAAAATTTGAAAGTTGTCTTCAAAACGGAATCTCAGATGACTATTGAGTGCACAATTGAGCCGCTTCGACGTATCAGGGTCGATTCATTACATTTTTGGGACGATTCATGCAAGCCTTCCTTTTTTTTCGACAAGCTGTTGTATAATAATGGTGGGGAAAAAGCCCCTGACTTCACTTTTATGCTTATATCGGATCGTGACATCCTTGTTCTTTGGCTGTAGTGATGTTCAACAATTAAATCATAAAATCGGAAAGGTGGAGGCTATGTTTTTTTTAAAAGACAAAGAAGTGAATGTAGGGCGGCAGAAGGAGCTTGATTTAGTAAAAGGCTTTCTGATGATCATGATCATCTTTATACATTCATTTCAGACGATAGCGGGTGCGGAAGCAGCAGAATCAAGTGTACATAAAATTATGTTTGCACTGTTTATGCCGACCGGTGCCTGCTTATATTTGTTTACCATGGGGTTTGGAAGTGTTTTCACACGGTATTCCCAACCGAAGGATATGGTTAAAAACGGTGTAAGGTTATTAATTTATCAGGGATTAAGTAATTTATGCTATGCTGCAGTGATTGTAGTTAGTTTTCATATAAGAATTTTAATTACGGGAGAAATAGCGGGAAGCAGGGAATTGTATGAAGGCAGTCTGTACTCCATGCTTACATTCGTAAATATCTTTTTTATCTCGGGAATGTGTTATTTTATACTTGCGATATACAAAAAACTGGGAGTAAAACCGGTCGGCTATATAATAAGTGCTGTAATAGTAGGATTGTTATCACCGTTTACAGCATTACTGGTTTCTGATCACCCAGTTCTTAACTGGATCCTGGACATGACCTTTGGAGGGAAGGGTGAGACAAGCTTCTGCTTCTTTCCCTATCTGAGCTATGTGTTTCTGGGATATGTTTTTGGAATGGTGATCCGGAGAATCCCCGAAAAGGAAAAGGGAAGTTTCTATAAAAAGACCGGAATCCTGTGTGGAATAGCAGCGGTAATATGGTTTGCCGGCTGTGTGGTATTACATCCGGGCGTTGAAGAATTCTTTAATTACATGATCGGACAATATAGAATACCGGGGTTAATAAAGGTAATAGGAAGCTTTTGTACCATAATGTTTGTATTCGCAATTGCATTTTACATAATGCCGTTAATAGAAAAATGGAAATTTGTATACAACAGACTGTGTTATTATTCCAAACAAATATCTAAGATGTATGCGGTACATATAGGGGTATTTTATTTGATTGGCGGTCTTAGTGCATTTTATGAATATAATGTGATCCAATGTCTGCTATGGGCGGTAGTGGTATTGATAGCGACTGATTTGATCGTGCAGGGATACCTTATCGTTACAGATAAGAGAAAAGCAGGAAAATAAAAGGGAGATAAAATGGCAGAAAGAAGAAACAACAGATTATTAAGTGCAAAACTGAATAAGTATATTGTTCCGGGAATCATGATGTCGCTGGCTCTTCAGCTGGGGAATATTGTGGATACGATTTTTGTGAGTAATTTAATTGGTGTAGAAGCAATGTCAGCGGTTACGATGAGTCTCCCGGTGGAAACCATTGTCCAGCTTACCGGTTACTGTCTTGGAATAGGCGGTTCCATAGCAGCAGGAAATATGCTTGGTAAGAGAGATAAGGAAAGTGCGTCAAAATTGTTTTCTGCTACGTTTCTGGTGACCTTGGTGGTGGGGATTATTTTTTCCATCTGTGCATTTCCTACAGCGGCCCCCATTGCCAGACTTCTGGTACCGGGTGGCGGCATTCTTCAAAATTATACAAGGGACTATATCCGTATCAGTATGCTGGGTGCACCGGTCATCGGCATCGGACTTCTGGTTGTAAATTATCTTGGCGTGGAAAATCATCCGGAACTTGCATCCGCATATCTGATTCTGGCTAACGTAATAAATCTTGTTCTTGATTATATATTTCTGCGATATACACCGCTTGGAGTTACAGGTGCATCTTTATCCACAGTACTTGGATTTTTGTTTGCAATGTCGGTCTTTGTGATTTATATCCGTTCCGATAAACGGAATATCCAATTTGTCCGGCTGAAAGGGAAGGACTTTGGAATCATGAAAGAAGCACTTGTGGCAGGGGTGCCGATGCTGGTCTTTATGGCAACTAATTTTATAAAAGCCCTTGGTCTTAACACGATCATCATCCATCAGACCGGAGAGGACGGAATGGCAGTATTTACGGTCTGCGATAACGTGCTTTTGATCGTTGAAATGCTGACGGGTGGAATTATCGGTGTAATACCCAATGTTGCCGGAATTCTTTACGGCGAGAAAGATTACATGGGGATCCGGGTTCTGTGTAAAAAGATGCTGAAGTACAGTTATATTGTATTGGCTGTGATATTCGTTGCTATTATGGCGTTTACGGAACAGATTACGATCCTGTTTGGAAGCGGTGGAGGAGAGCTTGGAAGACAGATGGTGTATGCACTCCGGATTTTTGCGTTGTGCGTGATCCCCTATCTTTGGAATAAATTTGTCATAAGCTATTATGAGTCCATTGAAGAAACGGCGATTGCAAGCTTTGTCACATTCCTTGAGAATGCAGTGGTAATTCTGCCGGCCACCTATGTGGGTATTTACATATTTAAGCAAATATACGGAACCGGTATTGATGGAATTGCGGCAGGCTTCGTTGCCACAGAGATCATTACAGTAATTGCAGGCTGGATCTTCAGAAAAATAAAACATAAAAATTCAACCTTTTATATTGTTCCGGACAAGAATCCCGGCGTGAATCTGGATTTTTCGATCAAAAGCACCATGGAGGAAGCACAGATTGTTAACAGAAGAATACTGGAGTTCTGTAAGGAAAAGGGAGTATCTGCAAATAAAGCAAATCTGGCAGCTGTGTGCGCAGAAGAAATGACGGTAAACATTATTCAATACGGCGGCAGGACATCCAACTGGATCGATATCAATCTCTGTCTGGAGGACGATCTGTGCAGATTAAGGATCCGTGACAATGGAGTCAACTTTAATCCTTTGGAGTACAGTCATGATTACGAGGAATTCGACATTCACGGAATAGAGCTTGTGAAAAAGATTTCAAAATCCATGGACTATATTCGTGCGATTGATATGAATAACACTATAATATCATTTTAGGAGGAGAAAAAATGTCAGCAATTAACGAAAAAAGCAGTTTTTCCTTTGTGTTTCAGCCGGTGACAAAGCTGTTCGAAGAGCAGGTAAGACTTCATCCTGACAAGTGTGCAGTGGTATCGGGAAAAGAAAAATTCACGTATGCCCGGTTAAATGAAAGGGCAAACAGAATTGCAAATGCTCTCATTGAAAAAGGAATTCAGCGAGAGACTATTGTAGGCATCATAATGGAGCGTTGCTGTGATTTTTATGCGGTACGACAGGGAATTTTAAAGTCCGGTGGTGCATTTGCGGTAGCGGCACCGGATTATCCCGATGACAGAGTACAGTATATTTTTGAAGATGCGGGAATCCCTTTTGTTATCACAACAAAGGAAATTGCAGAGGAACGCAGGGAACTGTTTGCAAAACTTTCCTGTACCGTATTGTTTCTTGAGGAATTGCTGGAATATGACAATACGGAAAATCCGGATACCGGGATTGAAGAGCATGACCTTTGCTATTGTATTTATACCTCCGGCTCTACGGGAAAGCCCAAGGGGGTTATGATCGAGCACATCAACCTTGCCAATTTTGTGAATCCGGATCCCAGGAATGCGGAAACCTACGGATATGTAAGCCGGGGAAGCGTCTCACTGTCCATGGCAGCCATGACCTTTGACGTGTCCGTTCTGGAAGAATTTATTCCTCTGACCAATGGACTGACTGCGGTAATTGCAAGTGATGAAGAGATTCTGAATCCGATCATGCTTGGAGAACTTCTCATAGAGAATAACGTCGATATCATGACGACAACACCTACATACCTGTCCAACATGATCGATCTGCCGCAGCTTGAAAAGGCTGTTTCACAGATCAAAGTGTTTGATGTGGGAGCAGAGGCCTTTCCTCCTGCACTTTACGATAAGATCCGTGCTGTCAATCCGGATGCTTATATCATGAATGGCTATGGTCCCACGGAAACCACCATAAGCTGTACCATGAAAGTGATCACGGAAGGTAAAAACATTACCATTGGTACGCCTAACGGTAACGTGAAGGTGTATGTGGTAGATCAGGACAATAAAGTGCTCCCGGACGGAGAAACCGGAGAACTGGTAGTGGCAGGTCTCGGCGTGGGACGCGGCTATATGAACCTGCCTGAAAAAACAGCTGCAGTTTTTATAGAACTGAATGGCGAAAGAGCGTATAAGACCGGTGATCTGGCAAGAATCAATCCGGAAGGTGAGATCGAATTCTTCGGAAGAATAGACAACCAGATCAAACTGAGAGGCTTGAGAATCGAGCTTGGTGAGATCGAAGAGGTCATCAACAGCTTTGAGGGAATCGTTACCAGCGTTACTGTGCCTGTAGATAATAAGTATCTTTGCTGTTATTTTATGGCGGACCGCAAGATCAATACCGAAGAACTTTCTAATTATGCGTCAGAAAGCCTGGCACATTATATGGTTCCGGATGTTTTTGTCCAGATGGACAAAATGCCGTTGACCCAGAATGGCAAAATTGATAAAAAAGCACTGCCTAAGCCTGTTTCCCAGCCGGAGAAGCTGAAAGAGCCGGAAACACCAATGCAGAAGAAAATTTTTGAGATCGTTTCCAACGTGGTGGAAAACGATTACTTTGGAATTGACACCAGCTTTTATAAAGCGGGACTTTCTTCCATAAGTGCTATGAAGCTGTGTATCCTGATCTCGGATGAATTTGGTGTTACCGTAAAAACCAGCGATATTCATGAAAATAATACCGTCGAGAAACTGGAAAAATATGTAATGCTTGCACCCAGGATAAGAACCTATGAGAAGCGGGAGGTGTATCCACTTACCGGATCCCAGAAGGGAATTTTTGCGGAATGCAGCAAAAATCCAGAGAGCACCGTGTATAATATTCCATTTTTGTTTGATCTGGAGAATACGGTGGATCCGCAGAAGCTGTCAGAAGCAATCGTCCGGATGGTAAATGCCCATTCCTATCTGCTTACAGAAGTATTTCTCAATGATAAAGGCGAAATGGTACAGCGTCCGGGTACGGACTCCTTTGCACCGGAAGTGATCGAGACCACAAATGAGCAGTTCGAAGATCTCAAAAATAAACTGGTACGTCCGTTTAAACTGGAAAAGGGACGTTTATTCCGTGCGGAAATTTATCTGACAGAAGACAGGAAATATCTCTTTACAGATTTTCATCATATTATTGCAGACGGCAATTCCTATGATATTATTTTCGAAGATATTGACAGAGCCTACAGAGGTGAGAAACCGGAAAAAGAATCCTATACGGGATTTGATGCTGCACTTGACGAAGAGCAGCAGATGAACGAGGGAAAATACAAGAAGGCGGAAAAATATTACGATAGTATTTTTGGAGAAGTGGAGACAGAATCTCTTCCTCTTCCGGATCTGTGCGGAAAAACTCCCGAAAAGGGGTATCAGGAAAGAAAACTGGATATTGCGGAAGACAAGATTTTATCCGGCTGTGAAAAGCTGGGGGTTACTCCCAACATTTTATTTACCGGTCTGTTTGGCATCCTTATGTCGAGATATGCAAATTCAGAGGATAGCCTGTTTGCAACCATCTATAACGGAAGAAATGATTCACGACTGGAAAATACAGTCTGCATGCTGGTAAAAACACTGCCCGTTTATTGCAGCTTTGATTCGAAAACTACGATTCAGGCATATATGACAGAGCTTTCCGAACAGCTCCTGTCATCTATGGCAAATGATATTTTCCCGTTCTCCGATATCTGTGCAAAATACGGATTTAATTCTGACCTTGTGTTTGCATATCAGGCAGAACTGAGTGACGATTATCCCATCGGAGATACCATTGCGAGGGGACATGATCTTTCCCTGGATATGGCTAAAATGCCACTGCTCATACAGGTAAGAGAGTATAATAATGAATATGTACTTACTGCAGAATACCGCAGTGATATGTACAGTGAAGCTTTTGTGGAGGGAATTCTGGAATCCTATGAAGCAGCAATGAACTCCCTGCTGAAAACAAAATATGTATCGGAGATCTCTGTTATTTCCGAGAACGCATTAGACAAGCTTGCACAGTTCAATGATACGGCCTGCGAATATGACAGAAGTAAGACTATATCCGATATGTTTGAGGAGATGGTACAGACCATACCGACGCATACGGCGGTTGTATTCAAGGATAAAAAGTACACCTATCAGGAACTGGATGAGATCAGTGACAGACTGGGCAAATACATAGCATCTCTTGGAATCGGTACAGAGGATGTAGTATCCATTCTGATCCCCCGCTGTGAATATATGGCGATCGCACCCATGGGTGTCATTAAGGCCGGTGCAGCATACCAGCCGCTGGATCCGTCTTACCCGAAGGATCGGCTGATGTATATGCTGGAGGATTCCGCAGCGAAGCTTTTGATTGCCGACAGAGAACTGTTACCGTTGGTGGAGGGATATCAGGGTCCTGTTTTATTCACGGATGAGATCATGCAGCTTAGAAATACTGATGGCAAATTACATAAGCCGCAGTTACATGATCTGTTTATTTTACTGTATACATCAGGTTCTACAGGTGTGCCGAAGGGATGTATGCTGGAATACGGAAATATAACAGCATTCTGCCATTGGTACAGAAAATATTACAGTATAGATTCCAATTGCAAAATAGCAGCCTATGCGTCGTTTGGTTTTGATGCCTCTATGATGGATATTTATGGAGCGATCGCCAATGGAGCAGAACTCCATATTATTCCGGAAGAGATCCGGCTGGATTTCATCGGACTTCAGCAGTACTTTGAAGAAAACGGGATCACACATTCCTTTATGACGACACAGGTCGGCAGACAGTTTGCACTGGAAATGGACTGCAAGAGCCTGAAATATTTATCGGTAGGTGGAGAAAAACTGGTTCCCTGTGAGCCGCCCAAAAACTATAAGCTGTTTAACGCCTATGGACCGACAGAGGCAACGATCTTTACCACCGTATTTGAAGTGGACAAGTATTATCCGAATGTTCCTATCGGAAAAGCGCTGGATAATTTCAAGCTTTATATCACAGACAAAGCCGGGCATCTGCTTCCGTATGGTGCCTGCGGTGAATTGATGCTGTCCGGCTGGCAGATTTCCCGGGGATATCTGAATAAACCGGAGAAAACGGCAGAAGTATATACGAAGAATATTTATGACGATACGGAAGGGTATGAAGTGCTGTATCATTCCGGTGATGTGGCCAGATACCTTCCGGACGGAAACCTTCAGATCATCGGTAGAAAGGATTCCCAGGTAAAGATCAGAGGATTCCGGATCGAGCTTTCCGAGGTGGAAGAGGTGATCCGAAGATACCAGGGAATCAAAGATGCTACCGTAGTCGCATTTGATGATCCCAACGGTGGAAAATACATTGCGGCATATGTGGTATCCGACAGCAAGGTGGATATCAATAGGTTAAATGATTTCATTAAGGAAACAAAGCCGCCCTACATGGTGCCTGCCGTTACCATGCAGATCGACAAGATTCCACTGAATCAGAATCAGAAGGTCAATAAGAAGGCACTTCCGCTGCCGGAGAGAAAGGTAGAGGAGATCATTAAGCCGGAGACGGAGATTCAGCAGAAACTGTATGACTGTATCGCAGAGGTACTTGGCTATACAGAATTCGGAATTACAACGGATATTTACGAGGCCGGACTGACGTCCATCAGTGCGATCAAACTGAATATCCTGATCGCAAAAGCATTTGACATTGTTATAAAAACATCAGATATCAAGAATCATCCTACGATTGAAATGTTAGAAGACTTTGTTCAGAGTGCAGGAAAAGCAACAAAGAGAGAGGAACAGGACAGTTATCCGCTTACCAATACGCAGGAGGGAATCTTCATTGAATGTACCGCAAATATGGGATCTACCATTTACAACATTCCCTACCTTCTGAAATTGGATAAAAAGGTGGATCTGGACAGGCTTGCAGCAGCTATTGATAGTACAGTAGAGGCACACCCGTATCTGAAGACCCGCCTCTTCATGGACGAAAACGGAGATGTTCTTCAAAAACGGGACGATCATTTGGGTTATAAAACGCAGATCCTGAACGAAATGAATAGGGAAACACTGGTCCGGCCCTATATGTTGTTTAATGAACAGCTTTTCCGGTTTGAAATTTACAGAACCTGTAACGGAAATTACCTGTTCCTTGATATTCATCATATTATTGCGGACGGTACTTCTCTTGGTATTATCCTGAATGATATCAATAGAGCTTACAGTGGGGAAACACTGGAAAAGGAGAAGTATACCTCTTATGATCTGGCATTGGATAACCGGGATGCATTGAAGAGCGATGCCTATGAAAATGCAGAGAAATATTACAGATC
>Ga0129310_1001915_pt1 | contig 16758 bp, 10 predicted proteins | sample Go1ome_2_FD_94433 | JGI IMG/M metagenome (GOLD analysis project Ga0129310, IMG submission 94433) | Western lowland gorrila individual fecal microbial communities from Wisconsin, USA - Go1022A metagenome | ecosystem: Host-associated > Mammals > Digestive system > Large intestine > Fecal | place...
GGCGCTGGTAAAGCATGGATTCAATCAGGTCATTGTATATCCGGAGCAGGACCGCAACAACCAGGTATGGATCATGAATGTGGGTAAGGCAAAATACCAGGTAATGCGCTCTTCGGAAGTGGCAGGACTGGGTAATGTGGTGAAGAATGCGGTACTGGATGACCTGACCGACGGATGGTCCAGCATGTCCGGCGCATTCGGCAACAAGAAAAAACGCTGCATGGAACTGGTGGACATTACCGCAAAACAGATCGAAGAAGCCGGGATCTGATGGCGTAAAGACTCCGTTAAGAAGCTGTGAAAATTTTATAAATTGTTCTAAAACGGTAGGAGCGTACCCTTACTTCATGTTAAGATAAGAAAAACTTGAAGAAAGGGTAACGGTGAAACATTGAAGTTATTACATCCAAAGATCAGGCAAAAATTTGCGGAATCCTTGAAAGCGGTCCTGCCGGTGGTGGGAATCGTGATCGTCTTAAGCTTTACCATAGCTCCCATTACCTCAAGCATCCTATTGTGCTTTCTGGTGGGAGCGGTGATGGTCATGGTGGGTATGATGTTTTTCACTCTGGGGGCAGAGATGTCCATGTCTCCCATGGGAGAAAAAGTGGGTGCCAGAATGACCCAGAGTAAAAATATTTTACTGATCGTAGCACTATCTTTTATCCTGGGAGTGGTGATCACGATTTCCGAACCGGATTTGCAGGTGCTGGCGACGCAAGTGCCGTCGGTACCGAATATGACACTGATCCTGGCAGTGGCGGTAGGCGTGGGAATATTCCTGGTCATTGCCCTTCTGCGTATGCTGATCGGTGTGGCACTGCCGCCCCTGTTAACTTTTTTCTACATAGTAGTCTTTGTTCTGGCTTTTCTCGTACCGGAGAATTTCCGGGCCGTGGCGTTTGACTCCGGTGGTGTGACCACGGGACCTATGACCGTGCCCTTTATTATGGCGTTAGGTGTGGGTATTGCTTCCATCCGAAATGACCATCATACAGCGGATGACAGCTTCGGCCTGGTGGCATTGTGTTCCATCGGCCCGATCCTGGCGGTTATGGTATTGGGACTGATCTATAAGCCCACCAGTGCAGATTATCAGCCTACAGCGATTCCGGAGATCTCGGATTCTGTGGAACTGGCGCAGCTGTTTGCCCATGGACTCCCGGATTATATGAAAGAGATCGCAGTCTCTCTGCTTCCTATTGTACTTTTTTTCGGATTGTTCCAGATCTTTGCCCTGCGGCTGTCCGGCAAAACATTAACGAAGATATTGATCGGACTGGTGTATACTTACATCGGACTGGTGCTGTTCCTGACAGGTGCCAATGTGGGCTTTATGCCAGCAGGTAATTATCTCGGTCAGGTCATGGCTGGCAGATCCTATAGATGGGTACTGGTGCCGGTGGGGGCTTTGATCGGATATTTTATCGTCAAAGCGGAGCCTGCGGTCTATGTGCTGAATCATCAGGTAGAAGAACTGACGGACGGCGCTATTTCGGCCCGCTCCATGGGCGTGAGCCTTTCCGTGGGTGTTTCCTTATCTGTGGCACTGGCTATGATCCGGGTGCTGACGGGAATCCCGATCCTCTGGTTCCTGATCCCGGGTTACGGGGTGGCCATCGGACTGTCCTTCTTCGTGCCAAAGATCTTCACAGCCATTGCCTTCGACTCCGGCGGTGTCGCCAGCGGTCCCATGACAGCGACCTTTCTGCTGCCGTTGGCGCAGGGAGCCTGTGTAGCGGTAGGAGGCAATCTGGTGGCGGATGCGTTCGGCGTGGTGGCCATGGTAGCCATGACACCGTTAATTACAATTCAGGTATTGGGAATGGTATACCAGATCAAACAGCACAAGGCAGGCGCGGGAATTGTTACCGGTACAGCAGATGCCTTTGGTGCGCTGGATGAGAATGCCATTATTGAACTGTAGGAGGTGCGCCCATGAGTGAATTATATATGATGGTCACCATCACCAATCGTCAGCTGACGAGAAAATTCGTGGAATGCTATAAGGAAAACGGCGCACAGGTCGGCGGGATCACCGTCGGCATGGGAACAGCAGCCAATGAGATCCTGGATTATTTCGGACTGGACGGCATGGAAAAAAGCATTCTGTTTCATATTGTCACGGACGCTTCCTGGCAGCAGATCAAGGCTGCCCTGCGGAAAAAGATGCAGATCGACCTTCCGGGAATGGGAATCGCCTTTATCATTCCCGTCAGCAGCATCGGCGGTAAGAAAGCACTGAATTACCTGACCTGTGGGCAGGAGTTCGTAAAAGGAGAGGAGTCCACATTGAAAGAGACGAAGAATGAGCTTCTGGTAGTGATTGCCAATCATGGATATACGGAACTGGTGATGGATGCAGCGAGAGAAGTACACGCAGCAGGCGGTACCGTCATCCATGCCAAAGGCACCGGAATGGAGAACGCACAGCAGTTTCTGGGTGTGACACTGGTGCCGGAAAAGGAAATGCTGTTCATTGTGGTAAAAAGTGAGCAGAAAAATTCCATCATGCGTGCTATAATGGAAAAGGCGGGACTGGAGAGCAAGGCAAAAAGCATCGTATTCTCCCTTCCCGTGACAGATACAGCAGGCATGCGCCTGATGGAGGAGATGGGAGAAACATGATAAACGGCTTATCCCGGCCCAGAAAACAGTTTCTGGATGTGCTCAGGGTACTGGCGACCTGTGCAGTGGTGCTGATGCACGTGCTGACAGGCGCAACAGACGTGACAGATGCGTCAAAAATGCCGGAATACCGGGGACTGCTGTTGGCAGTGATGGATCTGGTGACATGGTGTGTTCCTGTATTTTTACTGATTTCAGGATATTTATTTTTAGACCCGGAGCGGGAATTGACCTATCCGGTGATGATTAAAAAATATTGCAGGAGGATTGCCTTGGCAATCCTCCTATTCGGCGTCCCTTACGCCTGTTCCGAACTGATGGTGGCAGAGAGAAGCTTCCGCATGGGAATGCTCCCGGAGGCACTACAGCTGACACTGACAGGGCATACCTGGTCCCATATGTGGTATCTGTATCTGATCTTTTTCCTGTACCTGATGACACCACTGTTGAAAAAAGCTTTGCAGGTGCTTCCCCAATGGTGTATCCGGGGTGTATTATTGCTTCTTTTTGTGGGAAGCAGCATGATGCCTTTTATGAATAAGGTACTGAATAACAGTGTACTTCCTGTACTTCCGGATGGAGGTATCCATGTCCTGTATTATATTTGTGGATACTTTTTTGCCCAATGGGAGAAAACGGTGGATAAAAAAGAAAAAATGCAGAAGGTTTTTGGAACCATGGCAGCGGTACTGATGCTGGGAATGGCAGGCAGCAGACTGTTGGCAGATTTTCAGATCCAGATGGCGTACAATTATCCTTTTACTGTACTGCTTGCCCTTTTACTGTTTGCCGCAGGATGGAGTGGCAGCCCCGAAAAACGATCCGGCGAAGAAGTGCAAAAGCACCGGACCCTCTGGCAGGCGGCAGGCACTTTGAGCTTTGCTGTATACCTGGTACATCCGGTGTATGTAAATCTGCTCTATAAATTTATGAAGATCACACCGTTTACGCTGTTGGAGCAGAGCGGCGTGCAGTCTGTGGCCGCAGGCCAGGTACGGCTGCTTTTCCTGCTGCTTGCCTTCTGCCTGCCGGTACTGGCGCTTTCAATGGCAACCGCATGGCTGCTTCGTAAGATTCCGGTGCTCAGAAAATATGTGTTGTGAACAGCTGTCGGAAGGACTGGAAACGTCTGTGCAGACTGGCGTTTCAATCTGTTATAGGGAGAATTTATGATAGAAATTAAACCAGAAGCGAAAAAAACGGATGGTATTACAAATGATTTAGTTAAAATCGTTCAACCGTCGATTGAAAAAATGATTTATGTTATTAGAGATAAGCAAGTTATGTTGGATAGTGATCTTGCCGTTCTTTACCAGGTTGAGACAGGGGCATTGAATAGAGCAGTAAAAAGAAATATCAGTAGATTCCCAGAAGATTTTCGTTTTCAGCTCACGAAGGAGGAATATCAAAACTTGAGATGCCAAACTGGCATTTCAAGTTTTGTGCAGGACGAAAATAATTATGGTGGTCGCAGGACTCTTCCTTATGTATTTACAGAGCAGGGAATCTCTATGTTGGCGAGTGTGCTGCATAGTGAAGTGGCAATTAAGGTAAGCATTGGTATTATGCGCGCATTCGTGGAAATGAGGCGATTTATTGCTAATAATGCCTTGCTTTTTGAACGTATCAGTAATGTGGAGTTAAAACAACTGGAATATCAAAAGCAAACGGATGAAAAATTGGATCAGATATTTGAATATATATCGGACCATGAGGAATCAAATCAGAAAGTCTTTTTTGACGGCCAGATATATGATGCTTTTAGTCTGATTGTTAGCCTGATTCAAAAAGCGGAAAAGGAAATCGTTTTAATTGATGGCTATGTGGATGTAGGAACGCTGAATCTTCTCGCAAAAAAGAATGAGAATGTGGCTGTTGTGATGTATACATTGAAAAGAACCAAGTTATCTCAAGAAGATGTTGATAATTTCAACAGCCAGTATCCTTTACTGGAAGTGCGGTACACGAAAGTATTTCATGATCGCTTTTTAATCTTGGATAAGAAAAATGCTTATCATATAGGAGCCTCCTTAAAAGATGCAGGAAAAAAGTGTTTTGGAATTACTCTGATTGAGGATGATGGTATTGTGAGAGACATTCTTCAGAGATTGGAGATTGAAACAGAACTCCTCGGCAGCGTGTGAAAAACGGATCGTTTAGAATTCAATCATCAGGCGGTAGTTGTTGCTTTTGTCTGCAATTAAGAAGGAGCCTCGACCAGAGGCTCCTTCTTAATTCTGCTTATGATGTTAGTTAGATGAGTTCCGCTGCCAGCGTCCGGAAGCACCGCAGGGTAGTATCAGACCACTCTCAGTGACGGGGAGACCAATCTCCCCGGCTTCCACATGACCGCCGAACTTTTTCGTCAGGGTGGAATTCATCATATAGGACAGCACGGCGGGCTGCAATCCTGTGGTGTAGGAATTGATCAGGAAGAACAGCGCATTATCAGACAAAAGCTGTGCGGTCAGTCCCACAAAATCCCAGATATTGTCTTCTATTTTCCAGATTTCCCCCTTGGGGCCTCTGCCGTAGGAAGGAGGATCCATGATGATGCCGTCGTATTTATTGCCGCGGCGGATCTCACGCTCCACGAACTTCATACAGTCATCCACCAGCCAGCGGATGGGCGCATCCGCAAGCCCACTGGCGGCAGCATTCTCTTTTGCCCAGCCGACCATACCCTTGGAAGCATCCACATGGGTCACAGCAGCTCCCGCAGCTGCGGCGGATACCGTGGCACCGCCGGTGTAGGCGAAGAGGTTCAGCACCTTTACAGGTCTGCCTGCTTCATGGATCAGGGTGGAGAACCAGTCCCAGTTCACCGCCTGCTCCGGGAACAGGCCGGTATGTTTGAAACTGAAGGGCTTCAGATGAAAGGTCAGAGGATCAGCCTTACCGGGAGCTTCCTTCTGGAAAGGCAGAGTGTAATGGATCGCCCATTCATCCGGCAGATGGAAAAATTCCCATTCGCCGCCGCCCTTGGCACTCCTGTGGTAATGGCCGTTTTTCTGTTTCCAGCCCTTATGATCGTGAGGCGTCTTCCAGATGACCTGAGGGTCCGGACGCACCAGAATATAATCTCCCCAACGCTCTAACTTTTCTCCGCTGGACGTATCCAGCACTTCGTAATCTTTCCAATGATCTGCAATCCACATATATAAAACCTTTCTGTTGTCTATTCGAATATGTTATTATATAGCATATAATAGAAGCATTTATTTTTCAAGATTTACTTGAATAAGACCGGCAGATTTACGGAATCTGCGGAAGGGATAGCAAAAAATAAAAACGTAAAAAACGTTGATAACTTATAAAAATGGTGATACACTACTCATATATAAAAATAAAAACGACAAATCTGTTTATAAATTTGGAGGAAGATATGAAACTTCTTAGTATCACAGCGGAAGGCTTACCATTATTCAAAGAAAACCTTGATTTATCTTTTTATGCACAACAGAGAGTTGCCGAAGAACAGAAGAAAATTTTATATCCTTTATTTTCCAATGTTTATATGAATGCTGCAACCGGTTTTATAGGTATCAATGCATCCGGAAAGACATCTGTCTTAAAGGTCATTTTACTTGCTTTAAATATCATCAATAATGAACCGATCAATCACATAGAGACAAAAGAGATATTGGGGGATGCAAAAGAGGTTAAATTGAACATGTATTTCTATTCCGGAAAGACCAAAGAGATCTGTCGTTTGGAAACAATTATTACATCCCAAAAGAGTAAGTCAGAAGGAATCAGTTATAGTATCGTTTCGGAGTTTTTGTGGACAAAAGGGATAGATGAAGTGACTACCCGGAAAGCAATGCTTAATTTCGAAGGAAGAAAGCCGATCATGATCAGAAGTAATCATGAGGATTTTTTGCCGGACGATGTGAGCATTATGATTGCGCGAAATAAAAAGACGAAGGAATATGTACGCATTGTAAATCTTCTGAAATATACAAATGAAAATATTCTTCCGTTTTCGGAAGATATTCCGACAGAGGTCATTACATTTCTGGATCCAACGATTGAGAGCTTGCATTTTGACAAAAATGATAACAAAACATTGATCCATTTAAAATTTAAAGGTGAAGACGAAATCCTTCTTAATAATCCGGTGGAACTGAATAACTATCTGTCATCAGGTACAATAAAGGGAATGATTACTTTTACACTGGCACAGGAGGTATTACAAAGTGGTGGATATCTTGTTATGGATGAAGTAGAGAATCATTTTAATAAAGAAATTGTAACCACATTGATGCGGTTCTTTATGGACAATAAGTTGAATAAAAATGGTGGAACCCTCATTTTCTCTACGCATTATCCGGAATTACTTGATGAGTATGACCGTAATGACAGCATATTTATTACCAGAAACCGTAATGGGATTACAGTGGAGAACCTATCAAATATACTGACAAGAAATGATATTAAGAAAAGTGATGCGTACCAGAGCGGCTTCCTTGAGGGGACGACTCCGACATATGAGGCTTATATGCAACTAAAGAAGGGCATTGCCTCAACAATCGTGTAGGAGGTGCCATGGAATTAGCAAAATATAAGGCATGTATTTGTGAGGGTGCGGCTGAAAATGCCATTATAGATATACTTCTGGATCATAGGACGTCATTAATGTAGTGACCGCTCCGGAAATAGAGATGTTGATCATCTTTAGTGAGGATAAGTACAAGGAATTTAAGAAATCAGGGAAAAAGCCCAGTGACTTCTGCAAAGAAAATTTAAGGATGACGGAAGTAAAGTCATATGATTTTGTAAGGAACTATTTTCGTGATCCGGAGGTCCTCGTAGATGCAATAAAAAAACATCATGCAATGTCGAAAGTACCAAAAGGAGAATACTCATTGCTGGACTTGTTACGACAGTAATATACAGAAAGAACGCACCGATCATATCGGTGCGTTCTTTTGCCGTTACAGCTTTATGGGAACGGCTATCTGCGTGATATAGTCCTCGGTATTTTCTCCCCGGCTTGGCGGACCTTCGAGATAAATTGAGCGGAACGGTCCCGTCATGCAGACATGATTTTCTTCCACGTACTTTGCCAGGGCGTGAAATGCTTTGGAAATCTCATCATAAGCGCCACGGAAATAAATACACAGTGCAGGCGTTTCCGCAAATTCCATCCGCTCAGGCCCTGTGAAGCTGCTCTCCACAGGGATACAGCACATCAGATCAAGTGTATCGGAATCCTGCGACAGCCGCATGGTAAACATCCGCGCAACCATAGACATCATACCGGTTCTCGCAGCAGCAATATAGGTTTCACGCAGACGATCCGAAGCATCGGCAATATCCCGGCATTGATACCGGCGGGCGTAACACACCTGCTGTGGAAGCGTCGTGCTGCGAACGGTCAGATCCCCATACCTGGCGGCACGCACCTGCAGCAGCTGAATATTGCGGTCAAGTGCCGCCCGCAGATCCATCAGCCTTTGCAGATGGGCATCTATATTATCCGTACAGTAATAATAGTCCGCAATTTCATTCAGGGAGAGTCCCAACGTCTGCAGGGACTTGATGGAACGTATCTGCGTCATATTATCTGCGGTATAGTAACGATATCTGGTGTTCTCATCCTTCACGGCGGGAGTCAGCAGCCCCTTTTCTTCATAGACCAGAATTGTTTTTCTGGTCACACCGAGTATTTTTGCTATTTCACCGATCTGAAACAGATTTTCATCTTTTTGCATCGTACTTTTCTCCGTTTTTTGTCGAAACTGTTTGACTCGTCCCCTAGGGGACGATGTACCATTAATATAGCAGAATGTAAACAGACTGACAAGATAAAAAAGCCGGTCTGTCTATCAGTGTATCTGTCAATGCCGGTGCAAAGTCTGCCATCAAGCCCGGAAAAAGTGCCACCTTATGTGTGGAAAGGTCGATTCACGACAAAATCGGGTCGATTCATGCAAAAAATAGTTTTTTGAGGTAAAAAACAGTTACACTGTGTATAAAGAATGGATTTATGATATACGGAATAACAGGCGTAAGGCGCCAACCAAGGAGGAACTTATGAAGAAACGAGTATTGAGTTTGTGCATGGCATTTGTTCTCAGCTTTTCCATGATGCCCATGACGGCATTTGCGGAAGGAACAGATGCAGTGACGGAACAGCAGGAGACACAGGGCAGTGAACTTCCTGGGACCGTGGACACCACGGACGGCTCCGCCACCGTTGAAGACATCAGCGGCGGCAATGCTGGCACAAAGGATGCAGCGGTGGAAGCAGTACAGGCCCTCATCGATGCTCTGCCGGAGGAAGTAACCGCAGAGAATGCGGACGGACTCCAGGCACAGCTGATGGCGATTGACGAGGCTCTGGCGGCATTGGACGAAGCGCAGACTGCCAGGCTGAATATGACCCGTCTGGAGAATGTTTATGCTGCTCTGAACGTGGCGGTGGCGGCACAGGCTGGGGAGCATCAACATCCCTTCTGCGGCAAAAACTGTACCGATGGGGAGGATCATTATGGCCAAATATGGACTGCCATCAATAAGGAAGAGGATTTGAAGAATGTTATTGCGAACAGGTACTATTACCTGAACACGGATATAAAGTTGACCGAAACATGGGAAATCACTGTTGACAAAATATATATTTGCCTGAACGGTCACGACATCATAGGTCCGAATGGCTCCGATACGATTATTGTTAATAAGCAGCTTAGACTGGTGGACTGCAAGGGCGACAGCACAGACGGTGAATATGGTAAAATCACCCACAACTCCGGAGAGAATGGCCGTGGTGTGAAGGTAAATAAAGATGGTATCCTCTATATGTACAGTGGCGCAATCTCCGGCAATACCGTTGTAGGAAACGATACAACGAGTGCCGCTGGCGGCGGTGTGTGGTCCAACGGCAAATTCTGTATGTGCGGTGGCGCAATCTCCGGCAACACTGTTGAAAAAGGCAACAAAGAAAGTGCGACTGGCGGCGGTGTGTTTGTAGATGGTGGCACCTTCGAGATGACCGGCGGCAGGATATTCCAAAACACAGCTGAAAGTTCCGGTGGCGGTATAGCCAATATAAACGGATACGTCACTATGACTGGAGGTGAGATAGCCCAAAACAAAGGTACTTCAGGTGGCGGTGTGTATGCGAAAAAAAACTTCACTATGTCCGGCGGTAAGATCTCCAATAACGAGGCGACTACCGGTGATGGCGGTGGCGTGTGTCAGACCGGCGGATCAGGACATTTCAAGATGTCTGGTGGTGAGATCTCTAACAACACGGCTGCAGGCAGCGGTGGAGGCGTACAGGCAGGGTCGTATGTATTACTGATGTCCGGTGACGCAAAAATCAGCGGCAACAAGGCCGGAGTAAACGGCGGTGGTGTGAATGTGTCAGGTAGCTATGGACTTGGAGTTGCCGGTGCCGCTTCGGTTCTGGGCAACTCGTGTAACGGCAAGGTAAACAATGTCTATTTGTCCGCCGGAAAGACCATCCAGATTACGGGCGAACTCACCGGTATTAAAAGTATCGGCGTGACGTTGCCAACCCTGCCGACAGCAGAGAATAATTCTGTTGTCTTCGCCAACGGGTATAATTCTGGTGTCTTCAGCGGGTATAATAGTTACTCGGTGAATGAAAGCGATGCGGCAGCATTTTCCATCGATGGATACGAGGATGATACGAACTATAACGTGCGGTACGGCGGTGATAATTTGAAGCTGTATTATGGTAAGGTGCATAGGCACACTGTCTGCGTTGGCACGAATTGCACCGATAGTCATGCCGAGGTGATCTGGTAGCCGATCGGTGACGAAACCGCACTGCGTGACATTAACACAACGAAGGGCAAATACTACTATCTGACAGGTGACATTGAGCTGACTGGTGACAACCCATGGTACCCTGCAAACGGCGTTGTCCTTGACCTCTGTGGTCACAGTATCATAGGCGATTTGTCCTATGTCATTCAATCTTATAAAAATGTTACCTTCACGCTGACTGACTGCAAGGGAGACACAGGAAATTACGGAAAAATCACCCATCCAGAAGGAGGAGAAGGAGGGCCTGGTATCTATGTGGATCAAGGCACCAATTTCCATTTCTATGGTGGCTGTATTACAGGCAATAATAGTACTTCGGGTGTCGTGAATGTCTTAGGTAATTTTTATATGTATGGCGGCGAAATCAAGGACAATGCTGACACTAGTACATCCAATTCCGAGGCTGCGGTATATGTTCAAGAGTGTGGCTCGTTCGACATGTCCGGCGGTAAGATTACCGGGAATAGTGTTAAAAGAGGTTGTGGCGGTGTATATGTGAAGGGTGCCATTAAAGTAAGCGGCGATGCACAGATCACCGGCAACCAGGAGGATGGAAAAACGAGCAATGTATATCTGAAAAACGGCAAGTCCATCACTGTCAGCGGTGCACTGAGCGAATTCGCAAGAATTGGTGTGACGAGTGAAGATAGCAAACCGGTGAAGATTGCTACGGCAACGACGGATAACTGGATCAAGGATGGTAATTTCATTACTGACAGCAGCTTATACAAGGTGACTGTGTCTGAGGGCGGCAAGACCGCGAACCTCGGACTGCATGACCACCAGTGGGGCGTGAAAACGCTCTACGTCTCCAATAGACTTCAAGAATGCTGTATCCTGGAAGGCTGCAAAAGCAATACACCCGGCACACTGATACTGACAGCGCTTGATCAGAAATATAGCGGTGCGTCCTACGATGCCGCAAGTTATAATAAAACGGGTGATTGGAACCATGATCCAATTGTGGGAGAATACTACTATACGAACAGCGAGGGCAAGGAAATCCCTGCGCCTGTCAATGTCGGCACTTACAATGTCAACCTCGATGTGGACGGCGTAACTGCCACGCAGAAGTTCACCATCTCTGCGGAGAATCTGTACTCTGGCGACTTTACATTCCAGGGACCTAAGAACCTGACTTATGATGGTAGTCCCAAGGAGGCAACGGTGACAGTGCGCCCGGGCAAGGCTGATGCCGTAGGAAACATCACCGTGAAGTACTACAAGGACGGCGCACAGGTTCTAAACCCGACAGATGCCGGTACCTATACGGTGAAGATCGATGTGACGGCAGGTACTGGATATAACGCCGTGTCCAACATGGAAGATTCAACATGGACATTTACCATTGCACCGAAGCCGGTCACCATTATAGGTATCTCGGCGCAGAACAAGGTCTATAACGGCAACGCTGACGCTGACATTACCGGAAATCCTGAGATCAGCGGTCTTGTAGCCGGAGATGAGAATTATGTGATGGTTGAGGACGCAAATGCTAAGGCAACATTCGCAGACAAAGATGTGGGCACTGCTAAGACGGTTAACTTCTTCGGTTATAAACTTACCGGTGCAAAGGCAGGCAACTACACTCTTTCCGCACAGCCCGCCAGCGTGACAGCAGATATCTCCCCTCAGGAGTTGACGATCACAGCTGTGACGGTTAAGGATAAGACTTACGATGGCACAACGACAGCGGATGTCACAGGCGTGACATTCAATGGCCTTGTGAACAGCGAGTCCCTGACCAAGGACAGGGATTATACGGTAACCGGTAACTTTGCGGATGCAGCTGTCGGTGAAAATAAGGATGTCGCTGTCACAGTTAAACTTGCGGACAGCGTTAAGAACTACACTCTCAGCGACGCAGGGTATACGAAGAGCGGCTGCAAGATTGTAAAGGCTGCCGTAGCAGCTCCTGCTGCCAGGGATCTTACCATTATCAACGGCAGCACCACAATTTACACGGTGATGCTTCCGCAGCTGCTGCCGTCACCGGTATCACCCGGAGAATATGGTAGTCTTACTTATGATCAACCGCAGCTGACGATTCTAGACAGTAGCTATCAGGGCACTGCATTAGTCAGAAAAGGTATTGAGTATGGAAAGCTGGCACTGCAATTCACACAGACTGGCAATACAGAAGGTTCTATAGGAACTATTACGGTGACGGTTCATTCAGACAATTATGAGGACATTACCCTGAAGTTCAACATCAAAGCAACAGCTAAGATCGTTCCGCAGCTGGAAGGCACACTGAAGCTTACTCCTTCCGAGATCACCTACGGTGAAAAGCTGTCCAATATCACTATTTCCGGCACAATGACGGCAAACGGCAAGGAGATTTCCGGTACATTCGCATGGGAGAACCTGGACAAGATTCTGGATGCGGGTAATCAGGAAGCTAGATGGAAATTCACACCGGAGGATACACAGACCTATGCAGAGACCACCGGTACTACAACCGTCAAGGTCAACAAGGCACAACAGAGCGGTGTGGTCAGCATGGATAACTACACTTATAACGAGACACCGAAGACACCGGATCTGACAGACCGGAAGGGCGACCTTAACGCTGCGGTGACCTACTATTACAGCACTACCAGGACCAACAGCGGCGGTACGGAGTGGAAGAGCATCGGATCCACCACGCTGAAAGCCGGTACTTACTATATGTACGCAGTGATCGGTGAGACTGGGAACTACAATGCATACACCACAGAGGCTAAGGCGTTTGAGGTATGGAAGGCTTCGCCGGTCTACACCAAGCCTTCGGGTCTGACGGCGAAATATGGCCAGAAGCTTAGCGAGATCACACTGCCCAAGCCTGCGGGCAATATGCCCGGTACATGGAGTTGGTATGCACCTGATACAGTGATCGACAAGACCGGCACAGTAAAGTATGACGCTTATTTCACACCGGATGATACGAATTACAAGAATGTGGTCGGCGCTGCAATTGAGATAACAGTCGCACGGGGCGACGGCAGGAATCTTGCCACGGAGGAGCTGACACTGGCATTCAATGACAGTGCTGATCATACTTATACACCGGACTGGTCGGGTCTTCCTGCCGGACAGACATGGAATTATAAGTGTGGATCCAGCATCAGCAACGGATCCAATGCCACATTTACCAAGCTGAATGTGTCTGCGGCAGACGGTGGACTGACCTATGCGGTCTCCAATGGCAAAGCAGGTGACGAGATTATTGTCATTCTGAAAGCATGCTGCAACAACTATGAAGACTTCACCATTACGCTGAACATCAAGATTACTAAGGCAATGCCCACCGGTGCGCCGAAGTACACGCTGATCACCACGGAGGGCAAGATCCTGGCGGATGCAGGACTGACGCTGAATGGCAGTACCCTGAATCCTGCAGACGGTACCCTGGATTGGGTAGATGCGGATGGAAACGTGCTGTCCGATGACACTGAGGTGAAAGTCAACACGATTTACAAGTGGAGATTCACCCCTGCGGATACTAATTACAACATTGTGACCGGTGAGATCGAACTGTACCATGTGGATGCTCCTGCTATCAGTGCACAGCCTAAGAGTGTATCTGTGATAACCGGGGAGAGAGCAATCTTCGAAGTAACTGCTACTGGTACAGCTGTAACCTATCAGTGGAAGATCGACAGAAACGACGGAAATGGATTTACAGACATCCCCGGAGCTACCGGTGCGGCATATACCACAGGGGTAACGGACAAGGATTGCGATGGATTCAAGTACCAGTGCGTCATCCGTAATGCGGCCGGTGCCGTTACAACGGATACCGTAGTATTGACGGTGAAAGAAAAGTACACCATTTCGGCTGCCGCAGGAGCACACGGAAGTATTTCCCCGAGCGGTAATGTAGAAGTAGTGGAAGGCAGCAGCCAGACCTTTGTGATCACAGCCGAGGAAGGATATGAGATTGAGAGCCTGACTGTGGACGGAACCGCCGTAAGTGCTGTTGCAGACTATACCTTTGAAAATGTGACAGCGGCACATACCATAGCTGTAACCTTCAAACAGCAGTATAAGATCATCGATGGTGCGAACAGCTCCTGGACCCAGAGTACGGACGGAAGCGGAAGTATCAGGATCCGGGGAAATGGTGAAATTTCCAAATTCGTGAATGTAAAGGTGGATGGAACGATCGTTGATCCTGTGAACTATACCGTTACAGAAGGTTCTACCATCATCGAATTAAAGGCAGATTACTTGAAGACATTGTCCGAAGGCACTCACACCTTTGAAATCATCTGGACGGACGGCACCGCAGGCACCAGCTTTACGGTGGCAAAAAATACATCCGATGCTCCCGGGAACGATGATAACAACAAGGATGAAAACAACGATAATAACGGCAATGGCAATGACAGTAATGACGGCAGCAATAACGGCAGCAACAACGGCAGCAGCAATACTGCAGGCAGTGACAACACGGTAGTGCAGATTCTGGACGGTTCTCCCAATACCGGAGATGCTTCCGGCATTTGGATCGCACTATTTGTGGTATCCGCCGCAGGACTGGCAGCCATGCTGGTAAGAAGGAAGAAACAATAGTTTCGCATTAGCGGCCCCTCCGCAGGGACATAACTCTGCGGAGGGGCTTTTTGCGGCTTTCACACATTACAGCGATAGCAAACTAATTTGTTGACGAATCAGAGGTTCTTGTATATAATAAATCGTATCACTGTATACAATTTAGAAAATGTACAAGAAGAAAACTGTGAGGAGGATATTATGACAGGAAATACGCTGGGCTGGGTAATTGTGGCATTTGTGCTGTATTTACTCATGATGATCGCTATTGGAGCGTTCTATGCAAAGGGAAACAATAATTCCGAGGATTACTTTTTGGGAGGCAGAAAGCTGAATGGCTTTGTCGCTGCACTGTCCGCACAGGCATCGGATATGAGCGGATGGCTGCTGATGGGACTGCCGGGAGCTATTTATTTAACCGGTGTCGGCGGTGACGGCTGGATCGCCATCGGTCTGTTTATCGGAACGACGCTGAACTGGCTGCTCATTGCCACAAAGCTGCGCAGATATACGATCCGCGCCAACAATTCCGTGACGCTGCCGACTTATTTTGAGAACCGTTTCCATGATGATAAGAAGGTATTGATGACGGTCTCTTCTGTTACGATTGTGGTATTTTTCCTGGTGTATTGTGCTTCTGCACTTTCTGCCGGTGGCCAGCTGTTTGAGTCTGTGTTCGGCATTGATTATCATGTGGCACTGACCATTGGCGCACTGGTAGTACTGGTTTATACCTTCCTGGGCGGTTTCACCGCAGTATGCGTAACGGACTTTATCCAGGGGATGCTGATGCTGGTCGGTATTCTGGCAGTACCTTTGTTTGCCTATCATTTCCTGACCGGCAATGGAACCACACTGGCAGCAGGACTGGAAGCCAGCGGCGCTGACAGCACTAATTTCCTGAACCTGATGAAGAATGGTGACGGCAGCAATAATATCGTCAGCGTGATCTCCGGTCTCGGCTGGGGACTGGGATATTTCGGTATGCCTCATATTCTGGTGAGATTTATGGCAGTCCGGGATGAAAAGGAAATGACCAAGTCCAAGGCAACAGCCATCAGCTGGGTGGCATTATCCCTGGGATTTGCAGTGTTTATCGGTATCTTGGGCAGAGCTTATCTGCCGGAGCTGGTGAACGGCAATAATGAGAAGGTATTTATCGAGATGATCAAGAAGGTATTTACCGTAGAGGTGCGGGCTCCGTTCATTGCAGGATTGTTCCTTTGCGGTATCCTGGCGGCGATCATGTCCACAGCGGATTCCCAGTTGTTGGTCAGTGCCTCCAGTGTGGCGGAAGATATCTTCAAGGGACTGCTCAAGAAGGATGCGGATGACAAGACGGTCATGAATGTCAGCCGTGTCACTGTACTGGTGGTAGCTGTGCTGGCTTACATCATCGCATGGAACCCGAACAACACCGTAATGGGACTGGTATCCAATGCGTGGGCAGGCTTAGGTGCTGCTTTCGGACCTCTGGTAGTGATGTCCTTATATTGGAAGAGAACCAATTTCCCCGGAGCGGTAGCAGGGATTGTCACCGGAGCCCTGGCTGTTGTCATCTGGGATTACATTCCGCTCATGGGCGGACAGACCCTGGGCAAGGCTACCGGATTGTATTCCCTGGTAGTAGGCTTTGGGCTGGGACTCATCGCTATCATCGCAGTCAGCCTGGCGACTAAGGCTCCTTCGGAAGAAATGCTGCAGGAGTTTGAGGATGTGAAGGCGAACAGACTGTAATTTTTCAATTTTGTATGATTCTGAAGCTGCCCGGGCGCACTGGATTGCGCCGGGGCA
>Ga0129310_1001916_pt1 | contig 16757 bp, 13 predicted proteins | sample Go1ome_2_FD_94433 | JGI IMG/M metagenome (GOLD analysis project Ga0129310, IMG submission 94433) | Western lowland gorrila individual fecal microbial communities from Wisconsin, USA - Go1022A metagenome | ecosystem: Host-associated > Mammals > Digestive system > Large intestine > Fecal | place...
GTTCGTTTGTTGGAGAAGCTGCCGGATGCTGTTCGTGCTGCTTTCAAAACGATTTCTTCGCATGACTGTTCTGGATGGTTTCGCTTTTGTGGCTATTCACGCTAATTTATCGGATTGCTATAATACGGAGGTACAAGCCTATGAAACTGACTTTTGACGAAAAGAAGTTGCTCTACGCCTACGGTAACCCCGATCTGGCACTGACCCGCAAGCGGCTGTATGGAGTTGCCGGGCTGACGGTTGACCCCGACCAGAACAAGCTGGTGCTTGACTTCTGCCGGAAGCTGGAGGGCGAAACGCTGGCAGACTGGTACGACCAGATGTTCTACTTCGTCCGTTCCGAGATGGAGCATTATATCATGATGAAGAAAATGTCACGGGACATCGAGGAGGACGAGGACTGGGGACCGACCATCTTTGACGAGTCTGAGGAGGAAGAACTGATTGACGATGTTTAAGCTGGAAACCATGATCTACGCCAGCGAGGACGGAACAAACAGTGTGTTCACGCTGAATCCCGCCTTGCAAAAGCAGCTTGATGCCCTTGCATCACAGCACCCGGAGGTGTGTCAGAGGAAAGCAAGGGGCGAAGCCGGTGGGGTGACGTATCAGGTCAGGAATGCAGCGGTGCTGATTCGGCCTGCACTGCTGTCCTGAGCGTAAGCCCCTCTGCTATGGTAGAATAGAGCGCAACGGCCAAAGCGTCAGATTGATGCTTTGGCTGTTTTTACATAAAGAAAAAATCATTTTTTGCAGAAAGGGGCGATTTGTTGGGAAATTTATATGGCTATATCCGGGTCAGCACCCGTGACCAGAACGAGGACCGGCAACTGATTGCGCTGCGGGAACTGAAGATCCCGGAGAAGAACATCTTCATTGATAAGCAGTCCGGCAAGGACTTCAACCGCCCGCAGTACAAGCGGCTTGTTCGGAAATTGAAAAAAGACGATCTGCTCTATATCAAGAGCATCGACCGTCTTGGACGCAACTATGCGGAAATTTTAGAACAGTGGCGGCTGCTCACCCAGACAAAGGGTGCTGACATCGTGGTGCTGGATATGCCGCTGCTGGACACCCGGCGTGGCAAAGACCTAATGGGCACTTTCCTGAGCGATATTGTTTTACAGGTGCTCTCCTTTGTGGCTGAGAACGAGCGCACCAACATCCGGCAGCGGCAGGCGGAGGGCATTGCAGCGGCAAAAAGCAAGGGAGTCCGCTTTGGACGTCCGCCCAGTCCCCTGCCGGAAAACTTTCACAGTGTCTACCAAAAGTGGCGCTCCGGCAAAATGACAGGTACAGATGCCGCTATCTATCATTTGTTCGTGGAACAGGCTATTGTTCAATGAATCGATAAGTCTCTAATCGATTTCCTTTGCAAAGAATGCCGCCGCTTTTTTTAAGAAAAGCTTTTCCTTACGAAGTTCTTCGTTTTCTCTTTTGAGTCTGAGCATCTCCTTCATGTTATCATAATCTTCTTTAGCTTCCGGGCTTGACAGGCATTCTTTACTAAACTCGCCACACCACTTAGAAATGCTGGCTTTCGATACCCCATACTCAGCGGTGATGCTTTTGTTGGTACGACCTTCTTCTTCATGAAGACGTACTATTTTTTCTTGAATTCAGGTATGTAACTTTGTGGCATAATAATTACCTCTTTTCTCTACTGGATTTATTATATCTTATTAGCCACTACTGTTACAACGTTAGTATAGCACTTCATTCGAAATTTTAACTGTTGACTTTTCTCCTCAATTTCGATATGCTGTTCTTGCTTTATCCGTTTCATTTTGCACTGTTAACATTAAAGCAAAAGACCAGAGTTGTAAAGCCTTTTGGCTAAATAACTCTGGTCTTTTTGTTGGGCTTGTGTAACAGCCCCTTTTTTGTTTTGAACCGCAGTAACAACGGAGCAGGATCACGCGTCCTGCTCCGTTTTTACGCCCACAGGCTCCCAGAAAGAGTCCTCGTTTTTCCAAAGTTGCAAAATCCGGTTCCGGCCGGATTCCCATCCGAACGCATCGTTGGCCAGAATCACACAATCTTCTTCCGGGCTGGACAAATCCGGCGAAATCTGCAAACTGAGGGAGCACGGCTGCACATCGTCCAGCTGCAGTTCCAGCGAAACCTCGCACTCCTGTCCATTGCTGATCTGATGCAGCTGCGGATGCTGAATCTCATATGCCTCGCCCACTGTTCCCGCCGAATCTTCCGTCAGCAGATACAGGTGAAAGCCGGCCGGAAGAGCCGCGTACCCGCTGTTTTTCAGCGTCAGGCGAACCTGCACCGTATCAGGGTCACACAAACGGGCGCTGACCGATGCCCCGCTGGCTGAAAAGCGGTAGCCCAAATGGCGCTCGATAAAGGAAAAAGCACTCTCGCCCTCTGCACCGGGCATTTCGCTTTCCCGCCAGCTGTCCAAAATTTTCTGATTGTACATCTGGTTCAAATAGCCGATGTGCAGGCGCTGAAACTCCGCATGGGCATTCCCCGGCTCATTCCGGGCGCCGGGCGACGGCATCTCGCCGCCGTTGTACTGGTCCGCCAGCTGCTCATCCACCCACTGCAGCTCCTCAGAAAAAGACATTTCCGGATCATCGTACGTTCCCATATCGCTGTCGGTGGACAAAAGTGCATCGTTGTGCAGGCACAGCCGACCGGTCAGAATGCCCTGTTCCTGGGTCTCACGCACAAAACGGGGCCGGCGAACCGCCACCGGGATCTGCTGTTCAAGCACTGCTTCCCACTGTTGCAGCACATACAGGCGGCTGGTGCGCTGCGCACTTTCGTCTCCCTGCAAGAAATGGCCGCCGTGCCACTCGCCGTACTCACCCAGAAGCCCTGCCTGCACCGCCAGAAAGTTCTGCGCGTGCGAGTTCAGCACCTGCGCGATCTGCGCAATGTGGGCGCCCACCGTCTCCAGATCATCCGGTTCGCGCACCGACTCGTCAAAGCCGTAAGCCGCCCGAAAGACCACCGCCACATGTTCCTGCTCTGCAGCGCTCAGCGCCTGTTCCAGCTCCTGCATCGTTTCATCCGGAATCGCCTGCTCGGCAAAATCGCGCAGGTCCAGCGTCAGCAAAATCACACGCACATCGCCGCTGATCTTTTCAATTCTCTGCCAGCGGGTGCTGTCCACCTGGATATAAAACCCCCGGGCAGGGTTGCGAAGCGTGCGGATCGATTCGGAAAAGTTCCAGCTTTTTTCCCACCGGAGCCGGGAAAAGGCAAAGGCGGCCGCCAGCGCCAGAACGACGAGAAGGAGAACGGCCGCCTTCCACTTTTTACTCAAAATAGTCGCCCGTGAATTCCACGATCACAGCGCTTTCCACGCCCGGGCAAGCGGAAAGCCGGTTGGTGAAGGAGGTGTTGTCCCCGCTGAGGCGCACTTCATACGTCAGCTCGGTATAGCCCTTGGTAACTGTTTTGTTTTTCAGCACCTTTTTGATGGGCTCCAATTCGCGCAGCACCGTATCCGTCGCCTCATCCGCATATTTGACGATCAGCAGATACAAATGGCGATGGCTGCGGATTTTCACCAGCAGAATGTACACCAGCGCAATGGCCACGGTGCCCATGAGCGAAATCAGATACAGGCCCGCGCCGCTGGTGACGCCCACTGCCACGGTCCAGAACAAAAAGCCCACATCCAGCGGGTCCTTGACCGCGGTGCGGTAACGTACAATGGACAGCGCACCGACCATACCAAGAGACAGAACCACGTTGGAACTGATGACGATTACGATGAAGCATGTGACCAGGCTGGTCATCACCAGCAGAATGTTGAAGTTGTTGTTGTAGATCACGCCTTTGAAAAAGAAGCGATAAACCGCATAGACGATCATGCCGCACACGAATGCCGACAGCAGAGACATGACAAAGCCCTCGGTCGTGAGGTTGCCCGTCTCCTTCAAAAAGCTGTTTTTGAAAATATCAGAAAAATTGGTCATCGATACAATATCCTCCTTTTATCTACCCGGCACATCACATATTTCGAGATGGCACACTTATTGGTCATCGCCGTCTGCAGAATCTCAAGCACAAAGGACGGGATGAAATCATCGTATTTCACTTCCAGAACGATCAGGTCTTTTTCCAGCACCCGGCTGGTGACATAGTCTTCCGCGAACATGTCAAAGCAATCGGTGGAAGCGGAAATATCCTTGTCAAAGGTGATCCGCACATTGCCCTGCGGCAGGACGTAAGCCTCCCGCAGATACTCCACCGCAACCACCGGCTGCAGAAACCGCAGATTGTGATAAGCCAGCAGCTGCCGGCACACCTCTTCCCGGCGCGACGCCAAAAAGCCATAGTCGTTTCGAAGAATGGCGTCGTACTCTGCGCGGGAGAGCGTTGCACTGGTTTTGGAGATGTACTCGTCGTACTTGTACTTGCATTCCAGCTTGATCAGCGCGTCGCTGCGGTCATAGCAGCGCATCCGGTACTTTTTGCGGAACCGGATGCCGGACTGCTTTTCGTTCAGCGCCGAATGATGCAAATCGTCAAAATACAGGCTGCTGATGAGATAACCGTCCTCCCGTTTCATGTTCGGGTCCGGCTTGAGCACCACCCGCAGGCGGTTGCGCAGCGTATGATAGACGCTGGCGTTGATGTAATATTTCAGCTCATGTCTGAGCGTATGTCCCTGATACTGCATGCCGGCCTCCTCTATTCGATTACGAATTCCAGCAGGCCGTTGACGTTGTACCCCTTGACGTCCGTCAGCATCGTTTCAAAGCGCTCCATGCTCAGCTGCTCGTGGCCTTCGCTGTCCACGGCGGTCACTTTCAGATAATAGGTGCCGGGCTCCAGTCCATCCTCCTTGGTGAAGGTGGTCTGCACCAGGTCCGTTGCCTCGAAGATCATGTTCTGCATGTTGTAGTCTGTAAACACCTGCAGATTGTACGTCACAGGCCGGCCCTGATAGGAATAGGACGTCTCCCAGGTAAAATCCACTCCGCCTGCGGCATTCTGGACCGGTTTCGCCACGTACATAGGCGTGGGATACTGCATGGACTGCTCAAACATCTCGTAGTTGCTGAGGATTCCATCGTACAAACTGTCCAGATAGGCCGGCATCTCGCTGGGCGTCATGTCCAAAAGCTCAATGTCCGGTGCCAGAGGCAGCGTTTTCTCCAGAATGGGCTTGTAGGAATTGACCAGTTCCGTGACCCGGTCCCGGGTGATGTAGTTCTGCAGCAGCTCCTGCATTTTCTGCTCGATCTTTTCGATGCTGCCGTCCAGCCGCAGATAGCGGCGGTGGAGAACCGACTGGTTCAGCTTCTGCACGCCCCGCAGGGAGACCGGAAGCTTCATCAGCGAACTCTCATACTCGCCAAAGCGCAGGGTTCCGTCAAAGTCCCAGGGGACAAAGTACCATGTCTGAGAATTATCGGGATTGTAAATGATGAAGTTATGGTTAATGATGTCGTTATTGCCCATGAGCAGGTTGAAGGCAAGCCACGTCAGATAGTTTTCTTCGTTGAAATACGTGTAGAAGACCTCTTCAAAATCCGTGGTCTCGTCGTTCACAGCCTGCAGCATCTCCAACAGCTTTTCGTGGTCCTCCGCCTCGCGGATGCTCAGGACGGTCTCAAAGGCCTCCTCGTCGTAGCCGGGATCGTCCACGTCCTTCAGAACGTCGCTCAGCGCAAAGCTGAAGTCCCTCGCTTTGTACATGGAGCCGTTGCTGCTCAGGCCGCGCAGTTTAAGATACGTTTTGTTGGGCTGCTCGATCTGGGTGAACAGGCCGTAATACTTGAACTCCTGCTGGTCCTGCGGCACCGAAGTGTCCCGGATCCACACCCGCATAAAATAGGTGCGGTAGCTGAGGATGTCCGGCACCTGGGTCAGCAGGTCGGTCTCCAGCTTGGTGGCGATCTTCGTGACGTCTTCGGAGTGCTTGTTGATGTTCAGATTGCTCTGTCCGAAAAAGGTCTCGGCCTCTTCGTCCAGTTTGACCTTATAGCTTTTGTATTTATCGCCGCGGGAAGAGTTGCCGCGCACGCGAATGGTGGCGTTTTTCTGGTCCAGGCTCATCAGCGGGTCCATGGTTTCGCCCTCATTCAAAATCTGAATGTTGCAGTTCAGCGTGGGGTTGTACGTGTGGTCGCGGGAAGTATGCTTGTCAAAGGCCGAAAAATCCAGCATGTTGCCATCGCTGTCCTTGGTGGGGAACACGCTGATGTACACGTCATAGATGTTGTTGTTCTGCTCATAGATGCCTTTGTCCTCTTCCAGCGGCACGCCGTTCAGCGCACTGCCTTCCAGCGTCCAGTCCTCCAGCGAAGAGGGCTGCGTCTCGGGCACTTTTTCCACGGGAATCTGGTTTTTCACATACAGCACCGCCAGAAGCACCGCCGCAACCAGAACCACCGACACCAGGATGCCGGCGTTTCTTCTTTCAAACTTGTTCACAAAGAGTTCTTCCTTTCCTTATTTGCACATGAGAAATACGTTGAGATTTTTCAGCCTGCGCTTCAGGCACAAGAATGCCGCGATCCAGCCGGCCAGGCCGCCGATCAAAAGCGGCAGCGGATAGAACGGTGTGCCTGCCACCGAAGCCACCAGCGCCAGCACCGTGGTGACCGCCAGGAAAATGCACGGCCCGATGCAGGAGGCTGTATGGTCCTCGAAATAATACAGGAAGATGACGGTGAAATACATGCAGAACACACAGTACAGTCCCATGCTCAACACCAGGAAGGTGTTCAGGATGCGGGTGCTCACGTTCAGATACGGGAAGAAGATGTTCACCAGAAACACCAGCATGACCGTAATGATGAGCTGGACCTCATACACAAAGAACAGCTGATAGCGAATGACGTTGCACATGTTGTCCCGCTCTTTTTCAATCATCTCGTACGAACCGTAGTTCAGGGCGGACAGATAGCGAACGTATTTGTCAAAAAAGGCGGTCTCCGTCTTTACCACAAAAATGACCAGCGCCGGCATGTTCACCACAATTGCCAGGAACATCGCCATATCGTATTCCGGGGTGGTGCTGAATATGCTGATGGTCTGCTTCATGTCTGACAGCGCCCAATAGACGATGGTGGCGGCATAGAAGCCCAGCATGTAGCAAAAACCGCTGCAGAACAGCTTTGGGAACTGCCGGAAATAACTTACAAACGCAAAATAGTTCGTGCTGGGCCATCCGAACGCGCGCACGCAGAGAACCACCAGCAAAAAGTCGATCACAAAGAAGCCGCAGGTCAAAGCCACATACACCGCAGATACAATGTGCATTCCCAGCAAATGCCGGCATAGAAAAAAGGCCGGGATGGCCACCACCAGGCCGGACAGATAGCTGACCGTCACTTCCTTGTACTCCTTCAGCGCGGAGACATAAATGATCAGATTGTAGGCATTGGCCGACAGCACGCCCAGCAGATAGTAGACCACCAGGAACGGAAGACCGATGCCGCTTTTCCAGGCCATGCCCGCGCACAGCACCAGCATATAAAGCCCCGAAATCACCGTGCTGAGCGTCAGCACGCCGAACACCGAGGCACAGATCTCGCTTTCCCGCTTTTCAAACACGCAGTCGGAAATGTAGCGGGAGATGACCGTGCTGAACAGCGCCGAAATCAGAATAGCGCCCAGAAAGATGTACGAAAGCGATGAGATGAAAAACCGGCTCTCCAGCTCCGGCGTATGGGCGCTGTCTACAAACCATTTCAAGAACAGGATGAGCACAGCAAACAGCAGCGAGGGGCCAATAGTGGTCATGGTGGCATAAATGGTGCCCCACACATTGGCCGCAAGCGTCTTTTTACCGAAGATTCTTCTCAGTTCAAACCCGATTCCCGCCATGTTGTTCCTCCCCCAGCTGATTGTACAATGCTCGATATTCCTTCAAGAAGAATTCCTTGCGATAGCGCTCACACACGCGTCTGCGCCCGGCCTGCCCCATTTTCAGCCGCTCTTTGGGGTGGGTGTAGAAGTACACGATGGCATCCGCCATAGTGGCGCTGTCCATCACCGGCACGATCAGACCCGCCGGCTCTTCCCCGTTTTCGCCCTCCAGCAGGCCGCGGCAGTCGCCCACATTGGTGGCCACAAACGGCAGTCCTGCCGCCATGCCCTCCAAAATGGCCAGCGGCTGGCCTTCACTGATACTGGAAAGCAGCAGAAGATCCATGTCGGCCAGATGCTCCATCACATTGACCTGGCCCAGGAAGGAGACGTCCTGCACGTCCAGCGCCTGGACAAGCTCTTCACACTCCTGATAATACTCCGGATTTTCACCGCAGTTGCCCATGATGTACAGACGGGCGGCCGGCACCCGGTCCTTCACGTCGGCAAAGGCAAGGATCATGGTTTTCACGTCTTTGATGGGCACCACGCGCAGCACCGCGCCGATATTGAACCGCGCGGGATCGCCGGTGCGTTTGGCTGCCAGCTCCCCGAAGGTCTCCACGCTGACACCGTTGGAGATGATGCGGATTTTTTCCTCCGGGCAGCCCAGTTCCACCTGAAGGGTTTTGTTGACCTGGAACAAACTGGTGACCACCGTGGCCTGCTGATAGGCAATGAGGGACATCTTCTTGAAAAAGTCGATCCAAATTTCCTTGAAATCCTCTTCCACCCACTGGGCGCGGATGATGTCCTCTTCACGCTCACGGGTGTAGATGCCGTGCTCGGTCAGCAAAAACGGGCGTTGCATGGCATAGGACACACAGCTTCCCAAAATGCCGGCGTATCCCGTGGAAAGCGAATGATAAACATCCGCCTGCGGAATGTCGTCGGACAAAATATTCATCAGCGGGAAGTACATATTGCGGAAATTCCACAAGAACTGGAAAAAGACCTTTTTGGATTCCCGGCGATCGTATTCCTCCAGGCAGATCTGATAGAAGTCCTCGCCCATCAGAATATCTTCCAGACGGGTGCGGTACTGTTTGACAAATTCCAGCGTGCGCTTCCAGTCGATCTCCTCCGGCTTTCCCGCCACCAGTGCCTTCAGGACCTGATGGTCCTCCGCCGTCATCTGAACGCTGCGGTACTTTTTGTTCAGCGCCACTTCGCCCAGGTAAAAGGTGCGCAGTTCCTTGATGTTCTCCGGCATTTTGTAGCGAACTTCGGACATTTCCTCACGGTTGGTCGCAATGGACCAGATGACAAATTCCACATCGGAAAACTGTGTGCAGAGCATCTGCACCCAGCTGGAGACGCCACCCGGTATGTACGGATAGCATCCTTCGCAAATTAAGCAAACCCTCATGTAACCACCTTTATCCCAACTCAATCACCGCGCTGCTGCTTTGCAGTTTCAGACAATAATACCCGTGACCGACCTCTTCATAGGAAAGTCCTTCCGCGCTTTGGATCTCCCGGCCGGTCTTCAAGAAGAACGCCTGGTCCGGAATCGCGCCCCGGCAGTTCAGCCGGATCTGGTTTCCATCCTGCTGCCACTCGTACTCCAGCGACTGGTAACTGTTCACGTAATTCTCCGTATTGGACAGAGTCTTGGACGTCAGGAAATGCGTTTCGTCCAGAATCTGGTCCTCGAAATAAGCAATTTGTTCTTTGTCCAGATCCCAGCTGGCAGTCTCGTCCTGCGCGATCAGCAGGTTTACGTCAAAGGCGTGGGACACCATTCCGTAAGCGGAGAGCACGGATGTGATCTCGAACAGATTGCCGTCTTCCATGTTGTTGCCCTGGCTGGCACAGGGGAACGCAAAATAGTCGTCCTGAACATGGAACGCCTCTTCATCCGAAAGGCGGCTGCGCACGGCGGAAAGGGTCACGCCCGGCGGCGTCAACATAGCTGGGTCAAACTCCGTCTGCCCCATCAGGGCCAGGCCGTTTACCTGATAGTGTTCAAACACACTGGAAAAGGAGTTCAGCAGTTCTTCGTTGAACACAAGCACATCGTCCCGGCAGTCGGCCGCGTAAACCAGCTCGCCGCCGTACTGCAGGGCGGATTTTCCGATGCTGGTGAACAAACTGTCGCTGATGCCGGTGAACATTCCCGCATCCGAAAACTCTGCCAGAATGGCGGAGGTATACGCCACTTCGCCCCGCAGCGCCATGCCCTGGAACTGAGGCCAGACCACGTCCCGGACGAAAGCCTCTGTGGAGCAGCCGTACAGCTTCATGCAAAGCTTGTCGTTCACATAGGTGACCATGGGGAAGTTGTCGAGGAAAATCGTCTTCAGCCCCACCACCGGATACAGGAAGGAGTCGGCCACCGTACCGATGGCGCCTGTCAGCAGGCCGCAGCAGTTCCGGTCAGCCAAAAACGTGCCGTTGATGACACAGCTGGTCCCCTGGCCGTAGGGATACGTGTACAGAACCGGAACTTCCTTTTCCGCATCCTGCACATAGATCTTGGCATCGGGGCGCACGCGGACCCACGTGGACGCGTTGTAACCGTCGTAGGTCATCTCCTCCGGCTGCACCGGGAACAGATCTCCCACAAAGGCCAGCGTGTTGTAGTTTTCCTTGATGGTTTTTTCCATAATGCCCAGGAACGGATTCAAATAAGAATCGATGCTTCCCTCGGGCAGACCGGCGGCAAAAATCACGCGTCCGCCGTTTTCCACAAATTGCCCCAGCTGATACAGATCCGCATAGTCACTGATGGCGTCGCTGCAGAAGATGACGATCGTGTTCGTATCCAGCGAAGCAAAATCCACAAAGTCTGTGGCTTTCACAGGCAGCTTCAAGTCATCCAGCAGTCGGCGGACATTCTGGTAAAGATCGCCGTAAATCTCGCGTTTGCTCTCGCCGGTCAGCACGAACGTAAGCTGCTGGGTGCCTTCCCAATTCTGGTCGGGCATGGCCGAAACCACCGGGTCCGCGCTGCGCTCGATGCTGATGTGGCTGGCACGCTCTTCGTTGATGTTGTACAGCATGAAAATCGTGCTGATGACCAACACCACCGATATCACATAGAGAAGTCTTTTGGTCGATAACATGATTTAAGCCCTTTCAAGCCAGTAGCGCAGGCTCTCCAGACCGGACGCGCTCAGACGAACGCCGGCGTCTGCCTGAAGCTCCCGGATGCACTGGTCAAACTGCGCCTTGTCGCGCTGCGCATAAAACATGGACAGCATTTTCATATAGCAAGCCTCGCTGCGCAGCGCCGGGCGGTGCGTTTTCCAAAGCTGGAGCGCCTGCCCGTACTCCTTCAAATCCACAAGGAAGCGCAGATAGGTTTTCAGGATCTCCCCGTTCAAACCGGCCAGATCCTCGCCGTGGGCCTCCCGCACGAAATCGCAGTACCTTTTTTTGTAAATGGTCTCCTCACGGGCAGAGAGAAGGTCGCTGTCCAGAAATCGTTCCAGCTCGCCCAGCATCTGCTCGAAAAGTTCTTCGTTGTTCGGGTCCTCCTGATGCGCTTTCAGCGCCTGCGTCCACTCCTTCTGGTGGGCGGCGTAGACCTCCATTTTCGCCGCGGCTACATAATGGGCAGACTCGGAGTCCTCGTCTGCCTCGGCAGCCAGCAATTCCCGATAATTGCTGTGAATGTCCTTGCGCAGCTGGTTCAGCAGCAGCGACCGCTTTTGGAAGTTGTCGCTGACCGCCATCGCGTCTTTCACAGGCACTACGTTCAGCTCTCGTTCCACATCCATCTGCTCGGTGTTTTTGGGAATGGCCAGACGCTTCACCAGCGAATCGCGGTCATAGTGCTGTTTCAAAAACGTTTTCTGAATCCACTGGGGCGCAAAGTAAAACACAAAGCCCAACCCCGGCAGAAACAGGAAAAACAGCACCAGTCCGATGGATTCTTTCCGCTTTGCGCGATACAGCGCATAGGCAACCGTTCCCATTAGGTTAGCCAGTAAAAAGAGAATCAACCACTTTGCCATGTGTCACACTCCTGCCTCTGCAAAGCGGCTGCTCACCTGCGACGAGATGCCTTTCTGCTGCAACCGCTCCTGAACAAACTTCACCGCGTCCGTTCCCGTATTGTTCAAAAGCACATAGTAATGCCCTTCACCGTCTGTTCCCATGTAATCGGCCGTGCGGAACAGCGAGCCCAGACGCTCGCTGACAGCCTGGGCATTGCCCGCTGTCGTCAATTCCAGAACACAGAATTCTGCCACGCCATGCTCCTGCTTTTCACGGGCGATGCGCACCATTTCCTGGAAGGCCTCTTTTTTGAGCACCATGGAACCGTCCACGTAACGTGCTGACCGGGTAATCTGCTCATAATCCAGCGCACGCACCATGGACTCGGAAACCAGAAGACCCATGGTTTTCAACAGATTCATGTGATACAGCGTGCAGTTTTTATAATCCAGCGAACGGATGACGATCACAGCGATCGTCTTGGAATGACACTGCACCGGCAGGACCACGGCCGGCTCCCCGTTCCAAACATCGCCCTGATACAGATCACCCCGGGCAATGGCTGCTGCAAGAGCTGCGTTGGAAGCAATGTTCCAGGACTTTCCGCCCATGGAAGAGGCGTCGTTCAATGCATTGACCAGGCGCAGATACGTACTTTTGGGGTTGACCGTGTACACAGCCACGGTGTCGGTTTCCACCAGCTGCGCCACCACATGCAGAATCTCCAGGAAGATTCGGTCCGGAGACAGAACCATCAGCCGCTCAATCAGGCTGTACAGATGGGGAATGCTCTCCTTGGAATCCAGAAGACGTTTTTCGTATTCGTTCTTGATCACAACGTTCTGCGCATTGATTGCTTTCAGTTCACGGAAGTCATTGGACACCATCTCGTAGCCGCGGCGTGTATCACGCACTTCTTCACGCAGCATATCCACCGTATAGCTGACCGCCACACCGAAGAACACGAACTCCACCACGGTGAGAACGCTTTGAGCGTACGAATAGAAGTTGGTCATTTCCAGCAGACTCAGATTCTGGGTGGCCAGATAAGCGCCCGAAGCCAGAATGACAGCCAGCGCGCTTTGCCGCAAACCATAGAACAGGGAAATGAGCACCACATAGACCAGCATCCAGTTGATCTGTGAAAACAGCGAGTGGGAAGACGTCAGCAGATACAGCGCCAGGAAAATGGCAAACACGACCACGTTTTCGCCCACACGCCGCACCCCGGCCGGGATGCCGCCTTTTTTCTCCGGCTTTTTAGCCTGGTGTTCCTGATAGGCCAGCTGTCGGTTTTCAAAAAAGGCTGTCAGCTTTTTGAAATCGGTCCACTCCAGTTCCTTTTTAAGCCGCACATTATTGATGAGCGTGCCCGATTTTGTAGCGGAATCCGTCAGTTCTACAGCCGCATCAAAATACTTTTTCAGCGCTGCACACAGCGTTGCGGCGGAAACCGTAAAGCTTCCGCTGACATTGTACAGGTGCGCCGTACCGGTCTCGATGATGCGTTTGAGCGCCTCGGCCAGGTCGCTGACGTGCAGCGGCTGGAATACCTCACCCTCGCCTGCGGGCAGGGAGGACTCGGTTTTTACCTGCCGGATCAGGCGGCTGAGAAAGTCCCGTCCGTCGTCTGCGCACTGCTCGGAATAAATCTGTGAAGCGCGCACGATCACCGTTTCAATGCCGTAGCGCTTGGCAAACTGTGCAACCATGTACTCGCCCTGGGCCGTCAGCATTCCCTTGGTGGTCACGGGGTTCACGCGGTCCGTCTCTTCGAACACCGTTTCGCCCTCTCCGTACACTTCAGAGGAAGACATATAGACAAACTTTTCCACCTTCATCTGCGCAGAAAGACCCAATACCCGAGAAAGCAGCGTCAGTTCCTCTTCGTCCCATGCATTCAGCCGGCTGTTCATGGCGTTTTTCCCTGTGAACACCACCACCTGCGGCGAAATGGATTCAAACAGATTTTTCATAATATCCGGATTTTTGCTCAGCTGAAAGAAATGATACTTCACAGCCGCAGAGAAGTTTCCGTAAAAATCATTTTCCGAGAGAAAATAGACGTCGTTTCCCTCTTTTTTCATCTTTTCCAAAAAAGCCTGCGCCAGAGCGTCTCTCTCGCCGATCAAAGCCACTTTCATTTTTGAATGATACCTCCTTTATCACTGCTCAAGTTCCGTATCTCGTGCGTTCAATGAATCAGATGCAGCCGCTGTGCCGCGGCTTTTACCTCGCTGCGGCGCTTTACGCCCAGTTTGCTCAGAATGTGACTGACATGCGTTTTCACCGTAGGAAGCTTGATATTCAGAATCTGGCCGATCTCCGCATTGCTTTTGTTGGCACACAAAAGTCGCAGCACCTGCAGCTCCATGGCGGACAAAGGCGCCGTCATCGCCTTGCGCGGCAGCAGATAGTCCGGATACAATGCTGCCTGCTGCCGCGTCAGGCGTGTCAGCTTTTCCAGAAATGCCGCGTCACCATCCCAGCCGCAGCTTTCCAAAAACGGCAGAGCCGCCGCGCCATACTGCGCCACCGGCCGGAAAAAGCCGAAAGAAGCGGCAATGTCCAGCGCATCACACAGTTTCTGGCGCCATCGCTTATCACCCAGCCGGCAAAATGCGATGGATGACAGCACATCCAAATGAATGTTGTCAATGTATCGGGAACAGATTTTACAATAGGGCTCCAGCGGCGCCAGCGTCAAAAGTGCCGTCTCTTCATCGCCGAAGGCCAGTTCCACCATGGCCTGTGTAAAATACTGATACCGCTTCATGATCCAGAACTGCTGGGGTTTCCGGGGCGCCCGCTCCCGGTACCACTCATCCACCGCTTCATCGTTGTCCATGCGGAGGTTGGCCCGGCAGATCATGGCATCCAGATTCGGAAGGAAGCGCGTCTCGCCGCATGCCTCAAACCGCTCGCGCAGATTTTCCAGGCTTTTCCGCGCGTCCGCCGAGTGCCCGCTGTCCATCTGCATCCGTGCCAGAAGACCCACGGCCCCAAACTCAATGTCCGGTGTTCCGTCCCGCCGGATGCGGTCGATGTTCTGCAAGATCCACACGATCCGGTCCCGGATGTCCTCGCCTTTTTCAAATTCGTTCTCAGCCGCAGCGCAGTCCAGCATACACACGCCATCCCGGCCCAGCACGGCTTCCACCGGTGTGCGCATGATGCTGTACAACCGTTCGCTGTCTTTGCCCCAGGGCGAATAGTCCTTTCCGCCGTTCAAAAGGCTGGGCAGTGCATCGGTGACGGAAAAGGGTGGAAGGTGGATCTCCCGGGCTGCCAGCTGCCGAAACAGTTTCGGAAACAGTTCAATGGAATTTTCCACTTTTCGTTGCGGCAGCGAAATGTCCAGCCAGGCCAGACGGCCACGGGCATCCCGTGCATCCGCATCTCCGGGCTGCCGGGACTTTTCAAATTCAGCCAGTTTCCGGTACCATACTTCGGACTGCTCGTAATCCATGCACAGCGCACACAGCATGCTCATGGCCTGCATCAGCGCCGGGCTGGACAGGATTTCTCTTTCCGGCAGTGCGCGGTAATAGGGCTCCATGTCACGGTAATGTCCCATTCCGGGATGCATTTCGGCGTTCTTCACCAGCAATTGTGACACCTTGCTGTAATCTCTGATGCGCGAATAGCACTCCAGCGCCCGGCCGTACTCCTCCCGCAATTCGTAGTAAAGACCGCCTCGGCCGTACAGGTTTCGCTGCTGCTCCTCGCTGTAGTTCTGTTCCAGTTCCCACATCAGAAACTGGCGGAACAGCGGCCAGAAATACCAGCAGTCCAACCGCTTCTGAATCATCATTGTTGTGCTGCGCTGCAGCGGAAGCAGAATCTCTCCTGCATGGCTGCTTCCGCTGACGATTTGGGCCAGTTCCGTGGTGATGGACTCAAAGGGAGCCAGTTCCATAAGCAGACGCCGCACCGGCGGTTCCAGACGGCGGAAAACTGCCTCTTCATAATATAGAAAGATATCCTGCCGCACCAGATCGGAAATAGCCTTGCTGTAGGCCTCGCCCCGCATCATCCGGCAGGCCAACAAGCTGATTGCCAGCGGATAACCTTCGCTCTCCCGATAGATGGACGTCAGCATGGCATCCGGGACCGATACACCGTACGCTTCCAAAAGCCGGCCGATGCTCTCTCTGTCCAACAGCAGATCCTGCGCGCGAAACACCGTCAGCATGCCGACGACTTCAAAGGGTGCCAGCCATCCCGGCACAATGCCGCGGCTGAGAAAGACAAAGCGCCGACGGGGATTCTCCCGAATCATTTCACACAGTGCCCGCTGCAGTTTTTCGTCGGTCAATTCCTGCAGATCATCCACCACAAGCAGGTCCCAGCGGTCTGAAACGTCCGGTAACTGAAAATCGTGAGACCCGGCCGACACCTCAATCATGCGGTTGCCTGCCAGAATCGCCCGTATTGTTGTGGTCTTTCCAAATCCGCAGGGCGCACTGAACAGAACTGCGCGTCCATTTTCCAGCGCAGCCTGCACCTGTTCTTTCAGCTTTCTTCGAAAAACAACGGGTTGTGCCATCTCTCTTCCCCCTTCGCAAGTGCCTAAACTATTATCAAAATAGAACAACACAGAACCCGGTGGCCCCCTCATGCCACTGGATGTTTTGTAAAATTTATGCAAAGAGACCGTAAAACAAAATTTAGTTTATCTTATCTTATCAGCTATTTTTCACTCTGTAAATCCATCCAAAGTATGAGTTGTTTCAAATCAATCGTTCCATCGCATATTTTAAAATTGTTTTTCTTCACAAAAATTATTCCCTCTATGCACGGTTCACAAATCGAATGTGGGCGGCTCTTCTACATTTTTATAGCAGTCCGATCAAATAAAGTTACAGCTTGACAAAAGGTGTAAGATTGAGTCAAAGAGGCGATTCAAATGTTGCACAATGAAGCAAGAAAACTTCTGATTCAGGCATTGGAGAAAA
>Ga0129310_1001918_pt1 | contig 16733 bp, 18 predicted proteins | sample Go1ome_2_FD_94433 | JGI IMG/M metagenome (GOLD analysis project Ga0129310, IMG submission 94433) | Western lowland gorrila individual fecal microbial communities from Wisconsin, USA - Go1022A metagenome | ecosystem: Host-associated > Mammals > Digestive system > Large intestine > Fecal | place...
AAGGACAGGTTGGTACTTGAATGCGTCAGGTTGTAAAGCACAACTTAATAATTGCTGCTGTGGCTCAGTCGGTAGAGCGTCGCATTGGTAGTGCGGAGGTCACGGGTCCGATTCCCGTCAGCAGCTTAGAGAGAAGTCCTTGATTTTCAAGGGCTTTTTTGTTGTAAAAATCATACCTTTTTCATACCTAAAGATAAATTGTTAAGATAAATTTATTTGTAGTGCCGATAAGATTGAAATTAGTCGATTGCTATTTATACAAGTCAAATGTATAATATAAATAAAAATGCAAGCGTAGGTGTGCAAGTGAAAACAGAAAAAGAAAATAATAATCTTATTTTAGATAATGACATAAAGAAGATTATCTCTGAAATATATACTCAAATGTTTTGTCGTTTTGAGGAGCAGTATATCATTGTGTTTCTTTGTGGTGGGGCGAGCAGTAAAGGAAAAAAGTCTTTGCGAGATAAAATTCGTGTATTACTGGAGAAAGAAAAGGGAAGATATTATTGGCAGTTGCCTATAAAAATATTTTATCCCGAAGACTTGCTTATAGAAGTACTAAATAAAACTAAGGATGCTGATTTGTTAAGCTATGAACAGTTATTGGCGAATAATTCAAATGTCATAGCGATTATCTGTGAAAGTGCAGGGTCTTTAGTTGAGTTAGGAGCTTTTACTAATAATGATTATACTGTCAATAAAGTAATTGCCGCTATTGATAAAAAGAGAACAAAAGACAAAGGCTTTATTATGATGGGACCTATTAAATATTTAAAAAAGAAAAATAAGTTAAATGTTGTTGAATATGGAAGTGATGAGCAAGAATTTTCGAATAGACTAGCAAAGAATATTCGTGAAAAATATATTAAAGAAACTAAAAACAGAAATATTAGTTTACAAACTATTGTGGGCATGCATTACTTTGTTCAATTGCTATTATATTTTTTTAAAACATTAAACTCAAAGGAGTTGGCAGATATAATACATTATGTTGGGCGAGAATTTAATATAGATTTTAATGATTTTAATGTAATCTTTAATGCGGCACTTAAATTGTTATTTCAAGATAAGCAGATTGTTAAATTAACAACTCCACGTTATTCATCATATCAATTAACCAAAAAGGGGTATAAGTCAATGGAAACGGCAATTTTAGACTGTACAAGAAAAGGTGTTTGTGATAAAATTAGGATTGATATTATGTACTATAAATTCTATAAATCACCTCGTTCTTAGAATTGTCATTTACATGCATTACATAATGACTAGGGGTTGCTTCGACTCCGTAAGATGAATAAACACATGGACTTAAATAAATCAACGGTGAACTTCCACGACAGTGAAACTCCCCCGTTGATTTATTCAAAAACATACTGGGTAAGGACGAGGTGATTTATTTTGAATTTTAGTAATAATGTTATTCTTAATACCTTAAAGGTACCAATCATTAATAGTTTTGAACATTTGGCAGAACAATTATCGCTTTCTCAAGGAATGCTTTATTTTCTGACGTATAAGAAAAAATATTGCTATTTCGAAGAAGAAATTCCCAAAAAAGATGGAACCCCAAGAACTATATATGTACCGTGTTTATCGCTTAAAGTAGTACAAAGGTGGATATTAAAAGAGATATTAGAAAAGATTAATGTATCGGAACAATCAATGGCTTTTGTACCAAATAGAAATGGATTAAAAGTAAATGCAGAGTATCATAGAAAGAATATTTTCCTGTTGGAAATGGATATCTCTAACTTTTTTAGCTCTATTCCTGAGGAGAGGGTGTTTAGGTTATTTTGTAATATAGGATATAATGCAGATGTATCTGCGGTACTTACAAATTTGTGTACATATAAGGGCGTAATTCCTCAAGGGGCTGTTACCTCTCCATATATTGCAAATCTTATATGTTATCATTTAGATGCTAGATTAAATGGGTTTTGTAGCAGGAGAGATGTAGTATATACTAGATACGCTGATGATTTAAGTTTCTCATCAAATATAAGGGCGCAATTGAATGGTATTGAGAAATTTGTAAAGTATATTATCAAAGATGAGGGATTTGAAATAAATGAGAAAAAAACAAGGTATTTGTCAAATGATGTAAGGAAAACTATCACAGGAATAACGATAAATAATGAAGAAATGCATGTTGATAAGAATATAAAAAGAAAGCTTCGAGCTATGATAAATAATTCTATAGCTCATAAAGATTATAGCCAAAATGATAGAATACGTGGTACGATTGCTTATATAAATTCGATAGAAGAAGGTTACAAAGATAAAATATGTAAGTATATCAATTTACTTGTCAAAAGACCTGTGTTTTATGCAAATAAGGAGATTGTAGAAGCTTTTAATAAAAATAAGCTGTATAAGGAAATTCACGATATGGTATATGATGCTAACATGGAAGAAGCGCTTGAAGCATTCTCTTTTTTCGGAATGAATTAAAAATAGAATATAGAGTTGGCACGTATTGACATTTCTAAGATTTTCGCATAAGATAAAAATATAAAGAGATGCTACCGATAGACGGTTAGCCCATTGAAAAAATTAGCAAAATAGTCGCTCGTTTTCGCAGGACGGGGCGGCTATTTTTGTGATTTATGATTATCTTTACTTCCTATTGAGTATCCAAGTCCGAATGCTGTCAGACATAAGCTGATAACAGCAATCAGACCTTCAAGTGTCAACATTGGCAAAGCCCTCCTTTCCCAGATTTCTGCAAGCAGATTTCTATGTATCAAAGATACATTGGTATCGGAGGGTCACAGTCCCTCCGTAGAAGGACTAACCGCCTACCGTGAATGGTAGCATCCCATGTATATAGTGTAATGGTATGTTTTCAAAATTGCAATAATAATTTTCTAAAATAGAGAAAAAAGATTATCCTGTTTGGGAAGCAATCGCAATATAGAACGGTACTTCTTAAAATAAAAGCAAAAGTCTGTGGGAAAAATACGTTACCATAAAAAGTTGAAAAAAGCTATTGTAAGATGTGCTAAATTGTCCTTAAAGTTGTAGATGCAAAAACGCAATGCAGGGCACAGACTGTTGCAGGTCAAAAATTATATCCTTCAGTGAAGAGTTGTATTCCACCATGCATGGAGGAGTGGTATAATACAATATATGGAAGCTTATATACTTAAGATAACGGAGGTGCTTGTTATGTGGTTTGTATTTGCATTATTGTCGGCGGTTTTTGCTGCTTTGACATCTATTCTTGCAAAGGTCGGAATAGAGGGGGTAAATTCTAATCTTGCAACGGCGATTCGCACGGTAGTTGTTTTGGCGATGGCATGGGGAATGGTGTTTTTGACAAATGCGCAGGGGGGGATTTCGGACATCAGCAGGAAGAGCTGGACATTTCTGATATTGTCAGGCTTGGCGACAGGGGCGTCTTGGTTATGCTATTATAGGGCGTTACAGCTTGGACAGGCGTCTAAGGTAGTGCCTATTGATAAGCTGAGTGTTGTCATAACCTTAATACTTGCGTTTGTTTTTTTACACGAGGACTTTACGGCGAAATCGCTTATTGGAATTATTTTGATTACACTGGGTACATTGATGATGGTTTTGTGATAAGGACATTACAAGTAATTATTCTGTGATTTCCGAAGGAGGAATCTCACATCATAACCTGATTCGTCACAGATGGAGCGTACAATATTCTCAGCAGCGTCCTTAGCATTGTCATTAATGCAGATAATGCAGCTTGCTTTCTTACGTCCAAAAAAGGAAGGCTTGGTCCAATAGATATAATAAGAAATCTGATGCTTCAAAAGCTCACGCTCAATCTGCTGCTTGCAGTTTAAGTCGGATATTTCGCATAATTCAATTTCGTTATTAACCGTCAAGGTGGTATATAATGGTTGCATAAGTAAATATCTCCTAAGTATAGTAGGGTTTGAAAGCACTTGCCTTTTCACACATAAGTATATCACAAATAATGGTAGATGTGCAATGAAATACTTGCTACTTTTGGCGGAAAATTATATACTAAAAAGGAAGCAGCTGTTGTGTGGCAGAGTGCTATATGGAGAAGAAGGAGAATCAAATTATGGATTTTTTTGAAAAAATAGGTGATACCATTAGTGTCAAGGGAAAAGAGGCGGTGGATAAGGCAAAGGAATTAGCTGAAATAGCAAGCCTAAAGAGCCAGATTTCTACCTGTGAGGAGGTTATAAAGAAGAACTATATGGAGCTTGGCAGACTTTACTATGAGCAATATGCCGATATGCCCGATGCGCCCTTTGAAAAGCAGTGTCAGGCTATCAGAAATGCAAAGAACGGTGTGGAGGATTTGCAGCAGAAGATTAAGGATATAAAAGGCATTTAAAATATTTTAAGAGAAAAGCCCTCTAGAAGGTGTACAAAGTAGATACCTTCTGGAGGGCTTTTGTGATTTGAATTATTATTGTCCGCTGTTTGCAGCAGCGGCAGCCGCATTTCGCTGTTCTATTGTCCAGCGCTGTTGATTAATCAGTGTTTCATAGTCAGGATTCGCAAAGAAGGTAGCATCATGCTGACAATGATTGGAGGTGGGCGGCAGCTGTACAGTTTGTGTGCCGTCCGGATTTTCGATGATAGTGGTGGAACCGCTTATCAGCGCAGCGTCCTCTATCAGAGGAAGCTCAATCGTACCATAGTATTTAAAGGGGCAGTCCGCACAGGCAGGAAGGTGGTCATAGGCACAAATATCACCCTGATAATGAATGTCACAGCTCTCAACGGGCACTGTACCCTCCGTAAAATATTCGGTAACGACACAGTTTAATGCATCACAAAGCCCGGGGATAGGCAATTTGCCTGATTTGGAGCATACCTGAGCCTGCACCAGCCCGCTGGGAATAGGGAAGCTTTCATTGGGAAGATTCTCATGAACCCGCTCCATAACCGCACGCCAAAGTGTTTTGGCAACAGCAGATTCATCATTTCCCTTGCTGGTACTCATGCCGATATTATTGTCATAGCCTGCCCATGTGGTGCAGGTGTAGTAGGGAGTGAAGCCTGCAAACCATACATCATGGTAAGCGGTGGAGGTACCTGTCTTTCCGGCGATTGCCATACCCTTCTTAAAATTACATCTTGTACCTGTACCGGTAGTGACCACGTCTACCATGGCATCGGTTAAAAGGAATGCAGTAGTATCCTTGATAACCTGACGGGTAGTAGGGGCGGTATTATCTAAGATAACATTGCCGTCAGCGTCAGTAACTCTGGTGTAGAGCTTAGGCTGTACATATAGTCCCTGATTGGCAATGGCGGCATATGCGGCATTTAACTCGTAGGGGGTTACACCCTTGGTCAGACCGCCTAATGCAGCTGCCTGAATAATATCGGAATGCCATTCCCCGTTGATTCTTTCGCCTTCTACAAGAGTGGTAAAGCCGAAGTTAAGGAGATAATCATAGCCTACCTGAGGGGTTACCACGGTCAGCGTTTTTACTGCAATAATATTTAAGGATTCGCGAATTGTCTCACGGAGAGACTGAATACCACGATAGCCGGTTTTGTACCAGTTGTTGACGGGAGTACCATCAGCATAATTGAAGGGAGCATCGTTGTAAACGGTGGCAAGGGTCTGCCCTGCGCTGTCCAGAGCGGGAGCAATAGCTGCCAATACCTTGAAGGTGGAGCCGGGGGAACGGGTTGCAGAGGTTGCTCTGTTCAAGGTACGTCTGCCCTCCTTAGAGCCGCGTCCGCCTACCATTGCTACCACATATCCGGTACTTTGATCCTCGATTACGAGAGCAGCCTGAGGCTGAGGGGTCATAGAGATATTTTCGCTATAATTATCTTCATTATCCTCGACACCAAGCTCGGTAAGCATTGCAGTACGATAGGTTACAACAGCTTCGTTTGCCTCGTCCTGAGAGGAAAATATTAAGTTAAAGTTTTTATTTACATTTGCCTTGAACCAGCTCATCATATTTTCTTTGCTGTAATTATGCTTTTCTTCGTTATCGTCGGTAATTGTCAAGGCGTAATTCAAATACCACTTTACATTTTCGGGGTAATTGTCCGGATTGGCAAATTCCTCATCGGCAATCGCCTGAATCGTAGGGTCCATGGTGGATTCAATGCGCAGACCCCCGGCGGTAAGCATAGTCTCTGCCAAAGTGTCGGAATAACCTGCAGCCACCAAATCCTCTTTTACCTGTTCGTAAACAGCATCAGAGAAGTAGGAGCCGGACGTGGTGTTGCTTACGCGATAGTCCGTATCATAAAGTCCGATTCTCTCATAAACGGCATCTGTATCTGCCATTGCCTCGTCAAATTCTGCCTGTGTAATAAACTCAAGCTCCAGCATTTTCTTAAGACATTTTTCCCGACGCTCAGCATTGTATTCGGGGTGGCGGATAGGATTGTATTTTGACGGATTCTGGGTGATACATGCGATTACGGCACACTCGGACAGGGTCAGCTCGCTGCAGGATTTACCGAAGTAGCGCAGAGATGCCGCCTCAACACCCAAAGTATTCTGCCCCAGATTGATAGCGTTCATATAGCGTAGCAAAACCTCGTCCTTGGTGAAATTCTTGGTGATTTCCAAGGCAAGATACTGCTCCTGAAGCTTACGCTTGATTTTTTTGATATAATTATCCCCTTCGGAGGTCCAGTCTGTAAAAATGGTATTTTTAAGTAGCTGCTGGGTAATTGTGCTGGCACCCTGCGCCTCATCGCCGCCTGTTATAATAAACTGGTAGCCTGCACGAAGAATACCCTTTACATCAATGCCGTTGTGCTGGTAGAAGCGCTCATCTTCGATAGCGACAAAGGCTTGTCCCAAATGCTTTGGTACCTGTTCCATGGAGACTTCAATTCGATTGGAATTGGTGCTTACATATTGATCCAGCTCATTGCCCATGCAGTCGTAAACAATAGTTGCCTGACCGGAGGCAACCACATCGCTGAGGCGTATGTTTGGAGTGTTGGCTAAGATGCCCCGAAAGGCGCCGATGCCGGCAGCAACACCGCAAATTCCTACAGATACGATTGCTATAAGAACTACCTTTAAACCGGTAAGTGCTATTTTTCTTCCCCACCTTTTAGATTTAGAATTCAGTGCCTTTTGCTTTGCACGGACACCTTTTTTTCCATAATTCATATTGTCAGTCCTTTCTTTGTGTGGTTACAGACTTTATTATTATAGCAAAAAAAAATATGTAAATAAAGGCTTTCTTTCCTTTATTAAGAATTGTTTCACATTTTAGGGAATTTATGCTAAACTAATATTCATAAATTGGAAGAGGAGCATCACAATGCAGAAAGACAATATAATCGACTCCTACCGCGTGCTGCTTTCCGGCGGCGAGGGAGAACTTGTAGAAAAGAAATCCCGCTTTATCGCCACTGTGCGCAAATGTGAAACCGAGGAGGAGGCTGTCTCCTTTATAGAGGAAATCAAAAAGAAGAACTGGAACGCCTCCCATAATTGTTCTGCATTTGTAATCGGCAGCAGAGGAGAGCTGACAAGGTGCAGTGACGATGGAGAGCCCGGCGGTACGGCGGGGCGCCCTATGCTGGAGGTGCTTTTGGGAGAGGGTATCCGCAATGCTGCGGTGGTGGTCACAAGGTATTTTGGCGGGACTCTCTTAGGAACGGGCGGATTGGTGCGCGCCTATACGCAGGCAGTGAAGGAGGGGCTTAAGGCATGCCGCATCGGCGTGATGAGCTATGGCTGTGAGGTCAGCGTGTCAACAGACTATAACGGGATAGGGAAAATTCTGTATCTTTTGGGGCAGAGAGGTATTGAGCCGGTGGAAAGTGCTTATACGGATACAGTAGCATTAAAATTGTTAATTCCCTATGGTCTGTTTGAAGAGCTTCAAAAGGATATGGTAGAAGCAACTAACGGTAAGGTGACTATTGAAAGGCTCAGAGAACTGTATTATGTCAGTGAGGAGAGCTGAGGCTGATTTCTGCGAATACAGCGTAAAGAAGGGGAAAATGTTTGGTGACAACGTAAATTCCCACGTTGACAAAAAAATAATACATGGATAAAATATAGAAGGAACCTAATTAGGGAAAGATAGCATTTTAGAAAGGTGGTGGTTTTTTATGAAGAGTAGTAAGTGCAGTTCTGACAATCCTCTCCCCGGGCGAAGTAGGGGCATAAAAAATCATCAAAGGAGAAAATGCTATGGAAGAAATCAAGGAACTGGAAGAAGTTGTTGAGCTTCTTGCATCTAAGCAGTACACCAAGCTTCGCCAATATCTTGCAGAGCTGAATGACGCAGATATCGCGGGTCTTTTGGAGGAGCTTCAGGAAGAGGATATGTTAAAAGTATTCCGTATTCTTCCCAAGGATTTGGCTGCGGATGTATTTTCCTATCTGGATGTGGACAATCAACAGTTGATTATAACCTCCATGTCAGATAAGGAAGCTGCCAATATTATTGATAATTTGATGGCGGACGATGCTGCTGACCTGTTAGAGGAAATGCCCGCCAATATTGTAAAGAAGCTGCTTGCCAATGCAAGCACGGAGACGCGCAGGGATATTAATCATCTGCTGCGTTATCCTGAGGATTCCGCCGGCAGCATTATGACTGTGGAGTATGTGGATTTAAAGGAAAGTCTGAATGTGAGGCAGGCGATTGAGCGCATACGCAAGGTAGGCGTGGATTCCGAGACAATCAATATCTGCTATGTTTTAGATGCACAGCGCAAGCTGGTGGGAACGGTGGCGCTTCGTTACCTTTTGTTAAGTGACGGTGATGAGATTATCGGCGACATCATGCATGAGAATGTCATTGCCATCAACACCCTGATGGATCAGGAGGAGGTTGCAAAGCAATTTAAGAAATATGACTTTACCGCCATGCCTGTTGTGGACAATGAAAATCGTCTGGTGGGTATTATTACCGTAGATGATATTGTGGATATTATGGAGGAAGAGACAACCGAGGATATGGAGAAAATGGCTGCTATCGTTCCCAGCGATAAGCCATACATGAAGACCTCAGTTTTTGAAACCTTTAAAAAGCGAATCCCATGGCTTTTGCTTTTGATGGTCTCTGCCACCTTTACCGGTGCCATTCTCAATTCCTTTGAGGCATCGCTCAGCGTATGTACGGCATTGGTTGCGTTTATTCCCATGCTCATGGATACAGGTGGGAATGCGGGAGGACAGGCAAGCGTGACGGTTATCCGAGGGCTTTCTTTGGGAGAAATCGCCTACCGGGATGTACCCAGAGTGGTGTGGAAGGAAATCAGAGTGGCAGTTTTATGCGGTGCTGTTTTGGCATTGGCCAATTTTGCAAAGCTGATGGTATTTGACAGAACAGGTCTGTGGATTGCGTTGGTGGTGTGCCTGACGCTGATGGCGGCTGTGCTTATGGCAATGCTGGTAGGCTGCCTTTTGCCCATTGGAGCCAAAAGAATCGGCTTTGACCCTGCTGTTATGGCAAGTCCGTTTATTACAACCATTGTAGATGCCTTGTCTCTTTTGGTATACTTTCAGGTGGCAAGGGCAATTCTTGGAATTTAGTAAAATACATTGCGCCGGGCGGCAGGTCCGGCGCATTCCTGCATTTTAGAGAAAATCTTATGCTCAGACTGATATTTTCGGAATGGAGACTATTATGGAAGAACAAAATTTAGAAAATCAAACAACACAGGCGCAGGAGCCTAATAAATTGGCGGTAATGCCGGTGGGAAGGCTGTTATTATCCTTGGCGCTGCCTGCCATTGCCGCTCAGATTGTGAATCTGCTCTACAATATGGTAGACCGTATTTATATCGGACATATTCCTGAGGTGGGTTCCTTAGCACTGACAGGGTTAGGCATTACCCTGCCGGTGATTACGCTGATTTCCGCTTTTGCGGCGCTGATTGGATTTGGAGGCGCTCCCAGAGCTTCTATTGCCATGGGAAAGGGCGATAAGGAGAGGGCGGAAGAGATTCTCGGTAACTGTATCTTCACGCTGTTTGTTTTGGCGGCAGCTCTGACATTTATTTTCTTTGTGTTTGCCAAGCCCATTCTGTATGCGTTTGGGGCAAGCGAGGATACCATTGCCTATGCATATCCCTATATGCGTATTTATGTGCTGGGTACTCTGTTTGTACAGATTACCACAGGCTTAAATGCCTTTATTACTTCACAGGGCTTTGCCTCGGTGGGAATGAAGACGGTAATGATAGGTGCCGGATTAAATCTGATACTGGACCCCATATTTATCTATGGCTTTTCTATGGGAGTGCGGGGGGCGGCATTAGCGACTATTCTGTCGCAGGCAGTTTCGGCAATGTGGGTGCTGCGCTTTTTGTGCAGTGAAAAGACCATACTGCGTGTTCGCCGCTGCAATTTACATTTTTCACCGAAGGTTATGCTGCCGGTGCTGGCGTTGGGAATTTCTCCTTTTATTATGCAGTCTACGGAGAGCATTTTATCGGTCTGCTTTAATACCTCTCTGCAAAAGTACGGTGGAGATATTGCGGTGGGTGCCATGACCATTTTGGCAAGTGTGATGCAGATATCCATGATGCCCCTACAAGGGCTTTCTCAGGGTATGCAGCCTATAGTCAGCTTTAATTACGGCGCAGGAAATCTTTCCAGAGTGCGCAAGGCGTTTCAGCTGACTCTTACCAGCTGTCTGTGCTACTCCATGCTTTTGTGGGCGATATCTATGCTTTTCCCGCAGATGGTGGCGCGTGTTTTTTCTACTGATGAAGCGATGATACAATATACTGCAGGTGTCATGCGCATTTACATGGCGGCAGCAGGTATTTTTGGAGCGCAGATTGCCTGCCAGCAGACCTTTGTGGCATTGGGGAAGGCGGTGCATTCCCTGTTTCTGGCAGTTTTGCGGAAAATTATTCTGTTGATTCCGCTTATTTATATTCTGCCCATGTTTTTTGAGGATAAGGTGTTTGCTGTCTTTTTAGCAGAGCCGGTGTCGGATACATTGGCGGTATGCACTACAGTGACAATGTTTGCTTTGACAGCTTGGAAGCTGATGAAGCCGAAAAAATAGACTTCCCATCTCCAAAAAGCATTTTACAATTTTGGCGGTAACAGTTAAAATAGATATAGATAAGACAACCGTTTGACGGGCTGACATGGTAGATAGACGGGAGTAGGGATAATGAGTGGACAAAAGAGAATTACAGTAGAAGATTTGAATCCTACCTTCCTTTTTACATGGAAGGGAACCAGACATGAAGATGAGGCCAGCTATCACAGTCATGATTTTTTGGAGGTTGCTTTTGTGCTGTCCGGTGTGGGTAAATACCATATTGAAGATGATATTTATGACATACATGAGGGAGATTTGATTATTCTCAATCCGGGAGTTAAGCATCAGGCATTGTATGTGAAGGAGGCAGAGGTGCCGACTACCGAATTTTTTGTGGGCTTTTCCGATATTCAGCTGCCGGGCTTTCCGGCAAATTTCCTGCCGATTCCTGACGGAGCATATATGATACACACAACCGGTGAGCTGCGTCAGAAGCTGTTCAAAATCTGCTCTGCTATGGAGGCGGAGAAGGCAGTGTGCAGAGAGGGCAGATACTTTATGCTCAAGGCATACCTGATGCAGATGCTTCTTCTTATTATCAGAGAACAGTGTGAGCCGGTGGTTTCTGCCGGTGGTTATGCCTTCGAATCCATGAATAAGAAATATGTGGTGGAGCAGCTGGTGAATTATCTGGAGGACCATTATAATGAGAAGGTTTCCTTGGACCAGATTGCTGAGAATATGTATTTAAGTCCCTTCTATATTTCCAAAATATTTAAGAGTGAGACAGGGGATACGCCCATACGGCATTTGATTAATATTCGTCTGGAGAAGGCAAAGGAGCTTTTGGAGAAGGGATATGGCGGAAGCATTCAGGAGATAGCTGCCATGGTGGGGTATGATGATGCCTATCATTTCAGCAAGCTGTTTAAAAAGCACTACGGAATTACACCCTCACAGGCAAAGAAGGGGATTTAGGTCTGATATTTTTTTGACACAATGTTTTTTTTTCAGTACCTGTGTTAAAACTGTTTGCAAGGGCATTATAATTTGATACAATGATGAAAGACATTGTAAGCGGTTACAAACAGTGCTTGACAAAGGCACAATGAATGAGAGGTATGTATGAGGTATTTTTTTGAATCTAAGCTGGAGAAGAAGGAAAAGGGATATATGATTCAGATTCCCTTTAATGTGTGGGAGGTATGTAAGCTCAGAGATGTGATTCAGGGAGAGATTGTACTGGATAACAAAATTATCAAATGTGAGCTTCTTCCCAAGGATAAGGGCAATTATGAGATTCACATCGAGGACGAGGAAGCTGTTAATGTGGAGGTGGGTGTAACTCACAAGATTTTGCTGCATATCAATGGTTCTTTGATTCGTATGGATCAGAACAGTCCGTACACCTTTGAAAAGCCTATCCGAAGGATAGACAGTATGCAGGTTATCATTCAGCCGGAGGACGGACTTTGCGGTCAGGCATGCGTTGCCATGCTGGCAGGCAATACCATTGCTGAGGTGATAAGCGTGATGGACTGCAGGGAGTGGCAGGCAACCATGGGACGTATGATTTCAGCCTTGAATTATTATGGTATTGACCACAGTGACGTTCTTGTGTACACTGAGGGCAGAGATGCGGTGCTGCCTAAGTGCTGCATTATGATGGAGAAGATGGGGCGGTTCTGTCACTATCTGATTCACTATGACGGTAAGTATTACGATTCCAATTTGGGCGTGCTTGAGGAGTATGATATGAGCAAGCTGCTGGGATATTTGGAAATTAAGTGCTAATATAGAAGCCCCTTCCGCAATGAAGGGGCTTTTTTATATGCTGTTTTCCCATAATTTGGAGCTAATTATAAAGTAAATATAAAATCGAACGCACAGGGTCAAAGTGAGAAATCAGGAGAAAAAGTTAAAAAATGGAAGAAAACATGAAAAAATACGTTTTAAATAATTCTGCATACGTTTGCAAAGACCTACATATAAAACTAATATATGTTTTAGTGATTAGCACTCAAGTAGATTGAGTGCTAACAAAAGAAAATAATAGCATAATATAAGGAGGCAGAACTATGAAATTAGTACCTTTAGGAGACAGAGTGGTATTAAAGCAGTTAGTTGCAGAAGAGACAACAAAATCCGGTATTGTTTTACCCGGACAGAATAAGGAAAAGCCCCAGCAGGCAGAGGTTATTGCAGTAGGCCCCGGCGGTGTGGTTGACGGTAAGGAAGTCAAGATGGAGGTTAAGGTTGGAGACAAGGTTATCTACTCCAAGTATTCGGGAACTGAAGTGAAGGTGGACGAGGACGAGTACATCATCGTAAAGCAGAATGACATTTTAGCTATCATTGAGTAAAGCAGAATTTAAAAATCATTTAGGAGGCATATTACTATGGCAAAGGAAATTAAATATGGAGCAGAGGCTCGTGCAGCATTAGAGTCAGGTGTTAATCAGCTGGCAGATACCGTGAGAGTAACCTTAGGACCTAAGGGAAGAAATGTAGTTTTGGATAAATCCTTTGGCGCACCCCTTATCACTAATGATGGTGTTACCATTGCAAAGGAAATCGAGCTGGAGGACGCATTTGAAAATATGGGTGCGCAGCTGGTTAAGGAGGTTGCTACCAAGACCAATGATGTGGCAGGTGATGGTACTACAACCGCGACTGTTTTGGCACAGGCAATGGTTAATGCCGGCATGAAGAATTTGGCAGCAGGCGCTAATCCCATTATTTTGAGAAAGGGTATGAAGAAGGCTACCGACTGTGCAGTAGAGGCGATTGCCAAGATGAGCCAGAAGGTAAACGGCAAGAATCATATCGCAAGAGTAGCAGCTATTTCCGCAGGTGATGATGAGGTTGGTCAGTTGGTTGCAGATGCTATGGAAAAGGTGAGCGGAGACGGTGTTATCACCATCGAAGAGTCCAAGACCATGCAGACAGAGCTTGATTTGGTAGAAGGTATGCAGTTTGACAGAGGTTATATCTCTGCTTATATGGCAACCGATATGGATAAGATGGAGGCAACTCTTGACAATCCTTATATCCTTATTACAGATAAGAAGATTTCCAACATTCAGGAGATTCTTCCTCTGCTTGAGCAGATTGTACAGTCCGGCGCTAAGCTGTTAATTATTGCTGAGGACGTTGAGGGTGAAGCTCTCACAACCCTGATTGTAAATAAGCTGCGTGGAACCTTCAATGTAGTTGCTGTTAAGGCACCCGGCTACGGCGACAGAAGAAAGGCTATGCTTGAGGACATCGCAATTCTTACCGGTGGTCAGGTAATCAGCTCTGAGCTTGGCTATGAGCTTAAGGATACCACAATGGATATGCTGGGTCGTGCAAAATCCGTTAAGGTACAGAAGGAGAATACCGTTATTGTTGACGGTGAAGGTGACAAGACTGCTATTCAGAGCAGAATTGCACAGATTAAGGCACAGATTGAGGAGACCACCTCTGACTTTGATAGAGAGAAGCTGCAGGAGAGACTGGCTAAGCTGGCAGGCGGTGTTGCCGTTATCCGCGTAGGTGCTGCTACCGAGACAGAGATGAAGGAGGCAAAGCTTCGTCTGGAGGACGCTTTGGCAGCAACCAGAGCAGCTGTCGAGGAAGGTATTATCTGTGGCGGTGGTTCTGCATATATCCATGCTTCCAAGGAGGTTGCAAAGCTGGCTGACTCTCTTGAGGGAGATGAGAAGACCGGTGCAAGTATTGTCCTGAAGGCATTGGAGGCTCCTCTGTTCCACATTGCAGCAAATGCAGGCTTGGAGGGAAGCGTTATCATCAATAAGGTTCGCGAATCTGAGGTTGGTGTAGGCTTTGATGCTTTGAAGGAGGAGTATGTGAATATGGTGGAGGCAGGTATTCTTGACCCTGCAAAGGTTACCAGAAGCGCACTTCAGAATGCTACCAGTGTAGCAAGTACACTGCTTACCACAGAGAGCGTTGTGGCAAACATTAAAGAAGATACCCCTGCAATGCCCGCAGGAGGCGGAATGGGCGGTATGATGTAATTTCAAAAAGCCATAATAGAACCGCATCTGAGGATAAAACCTTGGATGCGGTTTTTTTGAAAGGAAAAGATATTATGAATCGATTTGAATATGTTGTTGTGAGTATTGACGGTGATTATGCCAATTTAAAGAGAACAGACATTGATACTGAGGAGTTGAAGCTGGTGGCGAGAGCACTTTTGCCACCGGAGATTTCGGAGGGCACCAGACTGCTTTATGAGTGGATGGAGTACTCTATAATAAAATGACTATTGAATAAGCGAAATAAACTGCTTACCCATGAAAACTTACCACTTGCGCAAAAGCTATTTACAGCGGGTAAAAATTCACTATACTTAAATTATCAAGCTTGATAAATGACAGCCAGTACGATTTATTATGATAATTGAGGAGGAACGGCATGAAGGTAAAAATAGAAATTGATGCCGGAATGGAGGAGACGGAGGTCACAATACGCTGTAGGGAATTAAATGATTCTATTGTTACTCTGCAAAATTACATACAGGAGCAGAAAGGCACAGGGCAATGTCTTCCACTCTATCGGGGTGAGACAGAATATTATGTAGAGATAAAGGACATCTACTTTTTTGAGACAGAGGGAAGGAGAGTGTTTGCCCATACAAGCAAAATGCATTATGAAGCCGGCTATAAGCTCTATGAATTGGAGGAACTGCTTCCTCACAGATTTATGCGGATATCCAAGTCTACAATAGTTAATTTGGATTATATTTATTCCATTACCCGCAATCTGACAGCCTCCAGTGTTGTGGAGTTTATGGGAAGCAACAAAACAGTTCTTGTCTCCAGAGGCTACTACAGAGCATTGGTGGAGGAACTGAGCGCACGAAGGCTGGGAGGGCAGAAGAGAGCAGAGAGAATCGGAAAGCAACAGTAAGAAGACAATACAAATTAATTTTTAGGAAAGGATAAAGAAAATGAAAAAAGAGAGAAAATGGTATTGGGGTATTTTGTTTATTTTGGGAGCTGTGGCGCTTATTGCGGGAGCTATGGGCTACATGAAGGAGTTTGGATTTTGGAATATATTTTTATCCGTAGTTCTGATTGGCTGGCTGATAGAGGGAATCTATAAAAGAAGCTTTGGTGGGATATTATTTCCCATAGCAATTTTTGTGATTATAAATGACGAATGGCTGGGGCTTCCGGAAATTTCACCGTGGCCTGTAATGGTGGCTGCAGTATTGGCAACGGCAGGGCTCAGCATACTTTTCCCCCATGTAAAGAGGAAAAAGCACATATATCCGGAATTTGGCTGTAAGGAGGAGCATGTGCGTGAGGGAATGGAGGGCGAGGAGCTGCATTGTGAGGTGTCCTTTAACGAAGCAGTAAAATATGTGAATAGCAGCACCTTAAGCAGTCTGCATACGGAATGCTCCTTTGGCTCCATGAAGATATATTTTGATAACGAAGCACTGAAAAACGGCGTGGCAACGGCGTATGCGGAGACCTCCTTTGGCTCCACCATATATTATGTGCCGTCTACATGGCGTGTGGTGATGAATGTGGAAACTGCCTTTGGCTCCGGTGAGGAGAAGGGGCGTTGTAATCCTACGGGGGAGAATACCCTGTATATCAATGGTGAGGTGTCCTTTGGCTCCATGGTGGTGCAGTATGTTTAAGCCCGAAAGCCGTTCCCTTTATTGAAGGGAACGGCTTTTTTAATGAAGCAGAAGGCGTTTCATTTCAGACATTGTAAAATTTTGTTGAAAAAGCGTTGTAAAAAGGT
>Ga0129310_1001921_pt1 | contig 16707 bp, 14 predicted proteins | sample Go1ome_2_FD_94433 | JGI IMG/M metagenome (GOLD analysis project Ga0129310, IMG submission 94433) | Western lowland gorrila individual fecal microbial communities from Wisconsin, USA - Go1022A metagenome | ecosystem: Host-associated > Mammals > Digestive system > Large intestine > Fecal | place...
TACGTCAACGCCGATATGCGGGAACGCCTCCAGAATAACGGCGCCGAGTTCCTCCTGTATCTCCGGAGTTTTCATCGGGAACGCCTTGTCGCTGCGCTTGGACTCCACCTTGAACGTCCTTGCGCCCTCCAGCGCTTCCCTGAGGTATTCCGGAGCGTTCTCAGCGATCACCTTGAAATCCTTCGGGAACACCGCGCAGCGCTGTATCGCGCTTATGCCGAATATCTTCTGGAGCCTGTTTATCACCTCGTCGATATCCGCGCCCTCCGGCGGCGTGATATAGATAGTTGACTGTCTGCGGTAAAACTCGAATGTGCCGAGCTTCTTCAGACGGCGTTTTATATTCTTCTGGAGCATGTCCTCGAATGTGGACTTATTAAGTCCCTTGAGGGCTATCTCTCCGTATTTTACAAGTATTATCTCTTTCATCTGTTCAGTTCCTTCATATTATTTTCTGCGGAAGCGCTGGATACCGGCGCTTATGCCGTCAACGAGCGCGTCTATGTCCGCTTCTGTAGTGTCCGCGCACATGCTGACCCTGACGGCGCTGTCCGCGAGCTTGTCCGCGATACCGAACGCCGCGAGCACGCCGCTCGTCTTGCCGCGGGAGCACGCCGAGCCGCTGGAAACGTAAATCTCGCGCTCCTCCAGCGAGTGAAGCATGATCTCTGAGCGAATGCCGTCAACGCTGAAATTCACGATGTTCGGCAGGCAGTCGTCACCGGAGTTCACCGTGATACCCTCCAGACCGGAAAGCCCGTCCAGCAGGTGCTTTTTCAGCGCCGAGAAATGTTCCTCAGTGCCGTGGTAAGCGCGCACAGCCGCGTCAAGTCCGGCGATATGCTCCACCGGCTCAGTTCCGCTGCGGAGATTCTTCTGCTGACCTCCGCCCAAGAGCAGCGGCGAAATGCGGATACCTTTCTTTATGTAGAGGGCGCCAATGCCCTTGCTTGCGTGTATCTTGTGTCCGGAAATACTGATGAGGTCGCCCTCCAGCGGGACTTTCAGAAATCCCTGCACCGCGTCTATATGCACGATGGTTTTGGGATTTTTCTTCTTTACCAGGCGGTACAGCCGCTTGACGTCCACCGCATAGCCCGTTTCGTTATTAACAGCCATGCAGCTTATGAGCACCGTATGCTCGTCAACGGCGTCCGCGAGAGCCTGCACAAAATCCGGGTGATCCTTCGGCGCAAGACGCACTACTTCAAATCCGCGCTCCTCCAGGCTGGTCATGACGTTTGCGACGGACGGGTGCTCGATAGCCGTAGTGACTATCCTGTTCCCCGTGCGGCGGTAGGTTTCCACGGCGCCGCGTATCGCGGTGTTGCTGCTCTCGGTCGCGCCGGAGGTGAATATTATATCTCCCTCGCCGAGCTTTGAAAGCAGCGTCTTTTTCGCCGAAGCGATTATCTTTTCGGAGCGAATGCCCATTCCGTGGAGCGAGCTTGCATTTCCGAAGCTGTCGCGCATGGCGGCGGTCACGGCTTCGACTGTTTCAGCGCAGGGCTTTGTGGTAGCGGCGCTGTCAAGATATATCATGTTATTTCTCCCTTTTCTGTCTGCACGCGCAGTGGTGCATTATATATACTATAACAGTATATCACAAAATCCCCGGTTTGAATAGTCTTTTTTCGAAATTTTCACTTTTATTTCACTGTGATTACGGTCGGATAACAAAAGGTTACAAAACGGTTACAGAATTAACGAAAAGGTTACTGAAAAATGACAATGCAGGGAAATCCGGTTACAATCTTGTCATATATATTGATTTTTCCGGCGGGAGGTGCTACAATATGTACAGAAAGACAAATCAACGAAAACTTCTCCATATTATTTCATGATAAAATATATGATCCTCCAATTCCAAAAGCCCCCGGTAACTCCGGGGGTTTTTGGTTTTCTGTGCAGAATGCCGTTGAATTTCCAGTTAATTACCCGCACCGGGTGTTAAGATAACGTTAAGAACACGCCGCACATAAAGTTGGCTTCTGCCGGGGAATGTCCGGAAAATGCGGCTGTTATCGCAAATACGGCAATTCGGCGGTACATTGTGGCGTAGAAAATCACTTCAAATATTTTCCATGAACCTCTTGCATTTTTATCCAGAATATGGTATTATTGATTTACAGAAAAAAACAGACATTCCACATATGCCGCCGAAGGGGAAAATATCCGGGCGGAAAGGAATGACAAAACGGAGGTAAATCATGACAAACAGGATCAAGGTACTTATCGGCAGCGACACCGCAGAATGCGGCATGGCATGGGCAGGCGCGCTCAAAGGAGCGGGAATGTACGCGATAACCCGCCACTGCGACGGAAACGCAGTCCTCAGCTCCATCAAATCCGAGGCTCCGGACGTTGCCGTACTGGAAGCGAAAATGCCCTTCTGCGACGCGGTGGAGGTTATCCGCCGACTCAAGACGGAAAAGAAATACTGCCCGAACGTTCTGATAGTTTCCAGCACCGACGACCCACGGCTGGAACGCGACGCTATAAACGCAGGCGCTGCCGGAGTTATGGTGAAGCCAGTAGACCCGCAGTACCTTGTAAGCCGCGTCGAGCGCCTGTGCACTCCGGCGGAGGAACCGGAGGCAGTCCCGGACGAGACCGACCTGGAATGCGCCGTGACTGAGATAATCCACCAGGTGGGTATCCCGGCGCACATCAAGGGATATCACTACTTGCGAACGGCGATAATGCTCTCCGTAAATAACGATGAGATGATAAACTGCGTGACAAAGCTGCTCTACCCGACGGTTGCCAAGCGCTACCAGACCACCAGTTCCCGCGTTGAACGCGCTATCCGCCACGCAATAGAGATCGCGTGGGACCGTGGGGACATCGATGTGCTTACGCGCATTTTCTCGTACACAGTGCACACCTCCCGCGGAAAGCCTACTAACTCGGAGTTCATCGCGCTCATCGCCGATCATCTGCGGCTGAAATTCAAGACCCGCAGCAATGTTCCTGCATATCAGAGATAATTTTAATATGGATAAGTCCCCTGCCGGAAACCAGCGGGGGACCATTTCTATACGCTTCTGTACTGTTTAGGCGTCATTCCGGTGTGGGTGCGGAACAGCTTGCAGAAGTACGCCGAGCTGCTGAACCCGCATTCCAGCGCCACCGCCTCCACCGTCATGTTGCTGTCGCGCAGGAGCTGCATGGAGCGCTCCACGCGGTATTTCAGCAGGTAATTCACCGGGGAGGTGTGCAGGTAGCTCTGGAAGCACCGCGAAGCCTCGCTGCGGCTTATGCTGGCGGAATTCGCGATGTCCTGGAGCGACACGTCCTCCGCATAGTGCGTCTGGATAAATCCTATCATTTTCTGCATGCGTATCTGAAGCACATGCTCGTTCTTCACCGCCGGAGCAAGCTCAAGCTCGTTGCGGTGCTCGTAAAGCTCCGCCCAGGCAAGGCTTATCTCACAGAGTACGCGTATCTCAAAGCATTCCCGCCGACCCGGCTCGGAGGCGAATTCAAGTACCGGAGTTTCTCCGTAACGCCCGATCTCTCCGTACTCCTGGAGCATGGAAAACACTCTGTCCAGCCGTGCCAGCACCGACCGACTCCAGTCCGTCGAACCGTCGAGTATGACGTACGGCAGCTGGGAGTTCAGCGTCAGCGGCATGACGTACTGCATGTTGATAACGCTGTTGACAGGCGCGATGAATTCAGGCTGGAAAACCACGTTCGGGCAGTAGCACGGGCCGCTCTCCGACTGGTTCTCGTAACTGTGCAGGCAGTTCGCGTTAAGGAATATCCCCTGCCCCTGCTCAAGGGTAACTATGCTGTTCCCGGCGTGTATCTTCACCCTGCCGCAGTGCACCACGAAAAATTCAAGGTTCGGGTGCCAGTGCATGGGAACGTTGTTCCCGGCAATGTGCAGCGAGTTTACATAATATTGTATAGGGAAGCCTGCCTTCCCGTGCTGAACCAGCTCCTGAAAATTTTCCTTCAGCGGCATGCGGAATTCTTCCATCTACTTACCTCCCGATTGGGTAACTAAACTCCAGGTTGACCCCAAAACAAGAAAACAACCTTTGGGAATATTATAATATAAATCGGGAATATTGTCAATTGTTCAAAACGATTATAGAGAATATAATAATATTATACAGAAAAAGCAAAAATATTTGTGCATATCTTACAAAGATAACGATTACACATTGTATGAAATGTCTAAGGCAATTTAGGTAAAGTTCCTTATAAAGTGTTCTGCAATGCGATTTACCACTTGTCAGTCCGGATATTACAAAATTCAGACGGCATTGAAAACTATTGACAAAATGCACAAATAACATATCTGGAAAGGGAGAAAAAATGTCAGCTTTAAGAAAAACACTCGCATGTGTATTGTCCGTGGCTGCCGTTGTCGGACTGACCGCCTGCGACGATTCAGCGCCCATTCAGTCGGACGCTTCAAACGCTGCCCCGGCTGTAAGCACAACGTCCACACAGGCTTCCACGACCGTTGACCCGGACGCGGGCATTGAACTGACAGACAAGGAAAACAAGGTGATCGACACCTCCGCCTGCCCGCCCAGCGGCAACGCCGGAACTCTGAAATACCTGGGATTTTACAATATCACCACGGATCAGAAGGGCACCGAGCAGTGTCTGATATTCCAGTCGGATCTCTACGGCGGTAAGATCGAATACATAAGCGCTCCGTTCGGCGCAGCGTATTACGACAAGCTCGGAAACCTCATCGCCAGCGACGACTCCCCCGACCTTGTGACCAAGGACGCGATGCTGCGCCCCGGAAACCTCGGCAAGAACCTCTTCGAGCCTCTGGACGACAGGATCGACCTCACCTCACCCGTGTGGAAGGACATCGCGGATATCGTCGATGATTTCAGCTGGAAGAACGTACACTATTATTACCCGCACAGAACTTCCACGCTCTACGCGCTTAACTACAGCAAAAAGACCATCGCCGACAACGACCTAATGGATCCCTACGATCTCTACAGGGACGGAAAATGGACCTGGGACGAATGGCGCAACCTTATGATAGAGTTCTGCGACAAGAGCGATGATAACGTTGGCTTCTACACCACGAACCACACCATCACAAGCTTTATCGCCACCACCGGCACCACGATGATCGACGTACAGCCGGACGGCACGATAACGAACAATCTCCTTTCCGCAGATGTTTCCCGCGCGATGACGTTCCTTGAGGGACTGTGCCGCGACGGGCTTACATACGACAAATCCTTCGGTGACTGGATAGACCCCGGTCAGTTCCCCAACGTATGCGACAAGCTGCTGTTCACCTGCACCGAGCCGGAATGGACATACATCGCAGCGACGGAATCCGTACAGAACAAGGAGGGTGTTGACAACGACATCTTCGGCGAGGTCTCCGATTTCGCATTCGTTCCGTTCCCTAGAGATCCCGTAGCCGACAAGTACTACACTGAATACGACACCTTCGGATACCTCATCCCTAAGGGCGCGAAGAACATAGACGGCGCAGTTGAGTTCATCAACCTCAACAGAATGTATGATATCGACCCCGATATCCAGGCAAAGGTACGCGAGGATCACATCAACCCCAACAAGATCTACTACGAAAAGGGCAAGTACGAAGGCTATGAGAAGTGGCAGATAACCTGGGGAGAACGTGAATACGACCTCTGGCGCGAGATGTGCGACCCGTCCAACTTTGAGTTCATCAACGAGGACGCCGAGGGCTTCTCACTTGACTTCACCGACCAGATCGGCAACCTGCTGATGGGCGTCGTTGAGCGCAGCGAATCCTGGACGCAGACCAGTGCTGAGTTCTCGCCGATTGCTGACGCAGTGATCTCCCAGTTTACTTAATGGTAATACTCTGAGCTTTCAGATATTATATTATTCATTTCAGAATTCATTTAAGGAGGAACTTAAAAAATGAATAAATCCAAAAGACTCCTCGCATGTGCGCTCGCTCTCACAATGACAGCAGCCCTCACCGCATGCGAAGATGAAACTCCGGTAAACTCCGGCAGCAACAGCGGCGCTTCCAATGCACAGCCCGGCGCTGTTACAACAAGCACATCTGCTTCTACCACGACCGACCCTAACGACGCCCTTGACGCAACAGACAAGGAGAGCAAGGACTTAGATACTACCGTATACCAGCCCTCCGGCAATGCGGGAACCATAAAGTACCTCGGCTACTATGATATCAGAAGCGACCAGAAGGGAACCGAGCAGTGCCTGATCTTCCAGTCTGACGTTTACGGCGGAAACATCGAGTACATACAGACTCCCTCCACCACAGACGCCCTGCTTGAAAAGCTCTCCAACCTCATCGCAGCCGACGACTCCCCCGACCTGGTAGAGAAGTCCGCAATGAGATACCCCGGCAACATCTCCAAGAACATGTTCGAGGCTCTCGACGGCAAGATCGACATCGACTCCGCACTGTGGAGCGACATGAAGGACGTTGCCGAGTCCTACGCATGGAACAACAAGCACTATTATTATCCGCACCGCATCACCACTTCCTTTGCACTGAACTACTCCAAGAAGACCATCGAGGAGAACGACCTGCCCGATCCTTATGAGCTGTACAAGAACGGTCAGTGGACCTGGGACGCATGGCGCGACATGATGGTCAAGTTCTGCGACAAGGACGACAACAACATCGGATTCTACGCAACCGATACGACCATCGACGCATTTATCCTGACAACAGGTACTTCCCTGGTTGACACTCAGCCCAGCGGTCAGATCACAAACAACCTCGCAAATCCGAACGTAACAAGAGCAATGCAGTTCATCGAGACTCTCTGCCGCGACGGCGTTTCCTACGGCAAGGAACTCGGCGACTGGGTACCTCCGCAGACCTTCGCTACAGAGTGCGACAGACTCCTGTTCCTCTGCATGGAGCCTGAATGGACTTATATCGCATCAACCGAGCAGCTCCAGAACCCCTCCGGCATTGATAACGATATCTTCGATACTGTTTCCGAGTTCGCATTCGTCCCGTTCCCGAGAGATCCCCAGGCAGACGCTTACTACCAGGGCTTCGATACATTCGGCTATCTGATCCCGAAGGGCTCTAAGAACATGAACGGTGCTATCGAGTTCATCAACCTCAACAGAGCATATGATGTTGACCCCAATATCCAGGCTCAGGTAAAGAAGGATCACATCTCTCCGGAGAAGATCTACTTCAACGAGCTCAAGTCCGACGGTACTCCGAACCCGAACGCAGGCAAGGAAAAGTGGCAGATCACATGGGGCGAGCAGGAATACGACCTCTGGAGAGAGATGTGCGATCCCGCAAACTTCTCCTTCATCAATGAGGACGCTTACGGCTTCACTGCTGACTTCAACACTCAGCTTGCTACTGTCGTTATGGACGTTGTTGAAAACGGCGCTTCCTGGACTCAGACATCTGCTGAGTTCTCACCGGTTGTTGACGCGACCATCTCTGAGTACGCTCTCAGCTGATAAAATCTACGCATAAGATGATTTCCCGCCAACAGGGGCATCAAAGAGATATAGTCGCAAACCCGCATTACAAAAAGATTTGTAATGCCGCATAACCAACGCAGACCATACCTTAAACAATAAAAGGACGCTTTTCACTGAAAGGCGTCCTTTTTCTATATCATGTATTAAATTCAGACAAAAACCTTGGCACACCAGCCAAAATAGGTTTCACATTATACCCGCACATGCTTCCGATTTGTGACGCCAGGTTCATAAAAATATGTTATAATTTTATTGAGGAAATTTTGAATCTGATGTAGTATTTGCCGCTGAAACCGTAGTATATAGTTGAAGCCGAAAAGGAGGCGATAAGATGATAGAAGATGAAAAAATCGTTGAATTGTTTTTCGAACGTTCAGAGCGAGCCATACGGGAGCTTGACAATAAATATGGCAAGGTCTGCCACAGGCTGTCATACAACATCGTGAACAACAGACAGGACGCAGAGGAATGTGTAAACGACGCTTATCTGGGGGCGTGGAACGCGATCCCTCCGGAAAAGCCTGATCCGCTGCTGACCTACCTTTGCAAGATCGTTCGGAACATTTCGCTGAAGATGTATTACAGGAAAACAGCCGCCAGGCGAAGCAGTTCCTACGCAGTTGCTATGGAGGAGATCGAAGCATGCATAGCGGCCCCGAACACAGTAGAAACCGAATTTGAAGCAAGGGAGCTGGCGCGTATCATAGAAAGTTTTCTTGATACGCTGACCGCCGAAAATCGCGTTATCTTCATGCGGCGGTATTGGTTTTCGGACAGCTGCAAGGATATAGCCGGGTCAGTAGGGCTTACGGAGAAAAATATTACTGTCCGGCTGACGCGCATACGTAAGAAAATGAAAAAGTATCTGATCGAAAAAGGGGTATTAATATGAACTCGAAGAAGTTTACCGAAGCCATGAACGAAATCGACAGCAGGTATGTCAGTGAAGCAATTTCTTACAGCAGACCCCGTTTGATGAAGAAAAGTTCTAAAAGAATCGCAGTTTTAGTCGCCGCTGTCATAGCCGTATTAAGTCTTTGCGGATTTGCCGCATATGAATTCGGAGCGTTTGACCCGTGGCTGCAAAAGCCGTCTGCCGAGCCAATAGAAACCCTCCGGAGCGCAATCGAGGGTCAGGCTGACAAGGAATATACAACAGCCCTGCGCGTTGAGGAAATAAAGGTCGATGAAGATGAAACGGCGCGTGTTAAAGCTATGTACTCCGGCAGTGAGCTTGCAGCGGCAAGAGGGTGGACAGATGAATATCTTGAGGAACACTTTATTGTCGTATGGGCGAAATATTATACGGAGTACGACCATACCAAGACATTTCTGGACGACGGTTATACCGAACAGTATTTTTACCTTATCCAAGATACAAAATCCGGGGAATGGACAATTATTGATAATACGTCTCCAAACACCAGAGCTTACTGAAAAGTCCGCAAGACTGGAGCCGCTCAACCGTAAACCTGAGGTTTGCAAGGCAGAGGACGTCATTATAAACGATGAGCAGGAGCAGAGCGCACATTTGAAAACCGAGGGAATCACTAAATCTTCTCCGAAACAGAAACGGTGATTTTTGCCTAAAAAGAATACATTTGCAAAGCCGCTGTATGAAAATACGGCGGCTTTACTTCTTTATTGAAAAAATCGATTTGTTGTGATATAATACATATGAAAATATATCGGGCGAATTGCTCGACAAATGGGAATTTGTGGGGTATCTGTCTTTGCGGAACATAATATGGTATAATCATTTAGCAAATGCCAGTAATAGGAGGTGTGTCATGAATAAGGAAATTGTGGAAAGCAATTTATGGGAAGCCTTGACCAGGGATTCCCTGTATACGTTCACATTTGATGTTTCAGCTGATCTTGTGAAAGAGGAAATTGTCAGCAGAAGCGGCGTGAATTTTACAGATGTATTAGGGCTGGAGATTCCCTGTTCCTTTGATGACATGATACAAAGAGCCTTCGGAGAGGCATTACAGTGCCGCTACACTTCCGAATCTGCATTGACTAATATATCAAGAAAGACATTGTTAGACGCTTATGAAAAAGGGAAAACAAGGTTAGAAGCCAATATCTATTATGCTGCACGGAACAAATATGTAAGAATTACGTATCTTCTGTTCCGTGAACCGGAGAACGGTCATGTGCTGGCTTGTGTAATTTGTGATGATGTCACAAAGCTGGAGGAGATGAGAGGAGATTCTCTGAACCTTGACAATGAACCTAAAACGTGAAAGGGATGCTCTGACCCAAAGAAACATTGACTTGACAGCGGAAAGAGATAACCTTACCCAGAGAAACAGCGACCTCACTGAGGAAAGGGACAACCTTACCCAGAGGAACAGCGACCTTACAGAGGAAAGGGACGACCTTACCCGAAGAAACAGCGACTTAACCGAAGAGAGGAACTCTCTGACCAAAGATAATGACAATCTGACGGAGCAGAGAAATGTCTTAAGCGAGGAGAACGGCGAACTGATACGTGCAGCGGACGCAGTGCATTCTATTTTGAATGCCGGATCCTTTGTGTGTAAATACAATTTACAGGGGAATAAGATGCAGGGCATCAAATATTCGGAGGCTATGCGTAAATTATACGGCTTCACCAGTGAATTGGAATTTCCGGATCAGTGGGACTCATGGATGGACTGTATTGCCCCGGAGGATCGCAGCTATGTGGAAAACAGTTACTTAGCAGCAGTTGAGGATCATACCGGACACACCCTGTATGATGTCACTTACCGTGCCAGACAAAAGGACGGCACGATCCGCTGGCAGCGTGCCGCAGCTTCTGTTTTGAGAAGAGCGGACGGCTATCCTATTACCGGATACGGGCTGGTGATGGATATTGACGAGCAGAAAAAGGCTGCGGATAAAATTGATGAGGCGCTTACTCAGGCTCGTCTTGCCAATGCGGCAAAGACCTCTTTCCTGGCAAGAATGTCACATGATATCCGTACTCCGATGAATGGAATCCTGGGCATGATCGAAATCAACCAGGCACACGCCGAGGATACGGAGTTTACCAGCAGAAACAGGGCAAAAGCGAAAGTTGCGGCCAATTATCTGCTCTCTCTGATCAATGACATTCTGCAGTTGAGCAAGCTGGAAGATACAGAGGTAACGCTTTCCTATGAAGCCTTTAATGTGCGGGAAATGGCGGAAAATATTCTTACCATTATAAAAATGCGCGCGGTAGATCATGGGATTACAGTGAAATACGATCAGGGATCAGACGCTTTTGTATATCCCTACATCTGGGGAAGTCCTCTGCATCTGCGCCAGATTTTTATCAACATTTTCAGTAATTCGATCAAGTATAATAAAAAAGACGGGAAGATATCCTGCAGGGTGAATGTCGTGGAATCCACTGCCAAACAGGTCATTTATCAGATCGTGATTGCAGATACCGGAATCGGAATGAGCAAGGAATTTCTGAAGCACATATTCGAGCCGTTTTCCAGAAAACATGAAGAGGTCAGCAGCACTTATGAGGGCACCAGTCTTGGCATGGCTATCGTGAACAGGCTTGTGAAAAAAATGGAGGGTACTATTGATGTTCAGAGCGAGGAGGGAAAGGGTTCTACCTTTACAGTAACGATTCCTTTTGAGATTGCCGAGGAATCGGATATTTGCTCTGAAAAGAGAGAACCGGAGCAGTGTAATATTTCGGGCGTCCGGGTTCTTCTTGTGGAAGACAACGAACTGAATATGGAGATCGCTGAAACTTTCCTAAAGGACGCCGGAGCTGTTGTTACAAAAGCCTTTAATGGACAGCAGGCGTTATATGCCTTTGCCCAGGCGCCTGCCGAAACATTTGATATCATTCTGATGGATGTAATGATGCCGGTCATGGATGGTTACGAAGCCACCAGAAAAATTCGCAGTCTTAACAGACTGGACGCCAAAACTATCCCCATTATCGCCATGACCGCTAACGCTTTCGTAGAGGATGTGGAGAAATCCCGAAACGCCGGAATGAACGAACATATCTCCAAGCCGCTCGATATTGGAAAAGTCAAATCAACGATTTCCAGATATATTGGACATAAGAAAATGAGATAAGTTGATCAAACAGAGCGATAACTCCCATTTTTCCGCTCAATTTACAAATACAATAACCGCTCCAGGGAAAGCAAAATCTCCTGCGGGCGGTTTTGTTATATCCACATATTCAAGCCCAAGGGAGGACGTAATGTCACACTCACAGCAGAACTGTAATCAACAAAATAAAATGCGAAATAAACGACAAGGACTAGCGAACCAAAAAAGCCGAAAAAATGGCTCTATAAAGCCAAGCGGTTATAAATTTACTCTCGTTTTATTTTGTAGTCAAAGATACAGAAAAACGTTGTTTTCATTGAAAATAAACGACAACAAAGGAACTAATTCAAATAGCCCTTAAATCCGCTGTTAATCGGAATTTAAGGGCTATTTATATTTTATTTAGGTTTCAAAAGTTGTCGTTTATGCCGAAAACTATTTTTCTGCAAGTATTACATCTGCACATTGCAAAAAAGCTGTTTACTTTGAGTACAATTCAAAAATGGATTTTGTAATAGATTCACTAACTTGAATTAACGCATTTCTTACGCCAATATTTTTCCCTTTTTCGAGCCGCTCAATAAAAGATATATATTCTGAAACAAAGTCGCTCAATTCAGATAAAATAAGTGCTGATTTGTTTTTGTTCTCTAAATCTACTAATTCAATAATAGAATGGACTATTGTGCTAACAGACAAGGAAATCGCCGACTCTTTGATATTTCCCATTTTGTTTGACAGCTCAGAAATTTGAAAAAGAGTGTCCTTTTTCAATGGTTCGGCGCTAGTTCTATCCCAATAATCAAAGTTAGACCTATCTATATCCATTTGAGAAACGCCATCTCTTAGCCATTCAAGAGAGCATTCAAATTCAAGAGAGATGAACTTTATAAGCATATCAGTCGGTTGCTCTTTACCTGTTTCAACTCTACTTAAATACGACTGAGTAACACATATCCGTTCTGCAAAATCTTTTTGAGTAACATTGCGTGCTTTTCTTAGTGATTTTATACGAAAACCTACATCTTCCATTGTTGAATCCTCCAAAAATATTCGTGTGCTAATATTTTCTCTTGACAATATTCGTACGCGAATATATAATTGTATCATAGGGTTACGATAATCCTATTATATCATACTTTCACAGAAAAGAAAAGAGGTAAAGAGAAAAAATGCAAAGAACAGCATACAAGAAATTGCCGCCGATCGGTAAGCTCATTGCAAAGTGCCTGTTTGAGAACGGCATTTCCCAGTGCGAGCTTGCAAGAGAGGCGGGCATATCGTCACAGCACCTTAGCAAGTTGATTACAGGCAAGAGTGAACCGCGCCCCAAAACACTTCGTAAGATTTCCGCTGCACTGAATATCCCTTACGAAGAGTTTGTAGCGGCGTATATGGAACAAGGGTGAGGTTGAGTGATTTTTCTAACATCAAAAGAAGTATCCGAACTCCTGAAGATTGATGAGAGATCTATTCAAAGATATGCTCTTAACGGCAAGTACGGCAAGGAAACAGAAGGCTACATCTACACCAGCGGACGAGGACGAGGCGGAAAGCAGCTTAAAATTGCTCTAGCCGCTCTCCCGGAAGATGTTCAGGAAGAGTATCTCAGAACAGCCGATGCACGAAAGCTGAAACAGGAAGTCGAACGGGAAAGCACCTGCAGAGCCGCTCCCCAACAGCAGTATGAAGCGGACTACAAAAAGCAGGTTGTTGAAAGCTATCTGTATTTCAGTGAGAACCTGAAACGCAGCGGCTTTACTGCAGATGACTTTCTGGAGCATTGGAACAGCGAACACCCGGATCACCCGGTAACGCTGTCAGCCGTTTACAGGTGGCTCAGTAAGTTCAATTCAGGCGGTTATGACGCTCTGGTGGACAAGCGCGGTTACAGTAAAAAAGGCTATTCTAGCATACCGGCTGAAGCGTGGACGTACTTCAAAAGTCTTTGGCTTTCTGAAACCCGACCATCTAAGGCTCAATGTTATGAAATGACGAAAGCGCATTTTCCAACGCTGAAGCTCCCGTCCCTGAACACATTCAGGAACCAAGTTGCAAACTCTATCCCACAAGCGGCAATAGTTTATTACCGCAATGGAAAGAAAGCGTTTGAAGATAACTATGCTTCGACCTGTATCAGAGATCTGACGAATATGTCATCAAATCAATACTGGGTTGCCGATCACCACATATTTGACGTTCTGGTGAACTACAGCGGCGAGATAGGGCGACCGTGGATGAGTGCATGGCAGGATCTGAGAAGCAAGAAGATCGTGGGCTATGTTCTGAACATGGTTTCAAATCCAAATGCGAACATTGTAATTGACAGCTTTGCGCACGCTGTAGAGCGTTTCGGGATCCCTGAATGTGTTCTGCTGGATAACGGTAAGGACTACAAGGCTTTCGACATGTTCAATAACGAAAACTTTCTGTCAATATCAAACCGCCTGCAGATCAGCGTTGTGAATGCTAATCCGTACAATGCAAAGTCAAAGCCGATAGAGCGTTACTTCAAGACGCTGGAAGAGAAATACTGCAAGTTTCTCCCTTCGTATGTCGGCAATGATCCGAAAAAGCGCCCTGAAAAACTGTCAGTAACAAACAAAAAGGTCAAAGACCTAGACCTTGCAATGCCTTATGACGATTTTGTGAAGCTGGTTGCAAAGATCGTTGAGGACTATAACAACACCCCGCATTCCGGAAACGGTATGAACAACAGTACGCCGAACGAAATCTATAAAACCTCGTTTAAGAAGCCTTTAAGGCTGGCAGCCGGTGAAGACGGGATCACGCTGCAGTCACTTTTCCTCAGAGCAACAAAGGGGCTTTCCGTCACCAAGAACGGCGTAAGAGTAAAAGTGAACAATACTATCGGCTACAAATACTACGATTGTGACGAGCTTATCAGGATCAGGGGCAAAAAGGTCATCGTTCACTATCGCGGCGATGATACTGAAAAGGTGTATGTTCACGATCTGCTTGACCGTTACCTGTGTACGGCTTACATGATCCGCTACTCCACCCAGACAGGCAGTGAAAACGACCTGCAAGCCATCAAGGACACACAGCACAAGAACCGTAAACTCAGAGAGATCGTGAGAGCAGCCAAGCCAAACGTTCCAGAAGCAAACATAGCTACATATCTTGAAGAGAGAAAAGCAGACTATGACGCTGATGAACTGAAAGGCGTTGAAAAGCAGTTCAGCGATATTCCTGAAAGCATAATGCAGGAAGAAAGAGCCAAGGCACTAGCCGAACAGCGGCACAATGGAGCTGCAAAGCCGGATAAGGTGACTATTGACACCGACGTTATGCAAAAGCTTTATGAACACATGATGAAAGTAACCAATCACAGAGAGGACGATGAAGACTAATGACACAGACGATAAACTTCAATGAAATGCGTGATAAGCTCCGTGAGTACATGAGGTTATCGGGAAAAACTCAGGCGGTTATTGCAAAGGAGCTTGATTACAGTGTTGCGGCTGTATCGCAGTTCCTTAATGACAAGTACACGGGCGACAATGCTGAATTCGCCGCTCGTGTCAGTCAGCTCCTCAATATGGGAGCTGTAAGGGAAACGCTTGCTAAATCCCCAGACTTCTGCCCCGAACTTTCTAACACCAAGAATATGCTTGCCCAGATCGGCATTGCACACGCAACAAATGACATACTTCTGCTTTACGGACCGGCTGGCTGTGGTAAAACAACAGCTTGCACCTACTATGCAGACAATCATAAGGGAACTGTTCTGGTTGAAGCAGACGCAACCACCAATTCTCCCCGTGCGGTTCTCAGCCTGATAGCTGAGGAAGTGGGCGAGAATTCAAGAGGAACAACGACCATCATCATGCAGACGCTGGTGAAGTTCTTCAAGGGTTCCAACAAGCTTCTTATCATTGATGAAGCCCAGCACCTTACAGAAAAGACCTTCGACACCATAAGGGCGCTGAACGACAAAGCCGGAATTGGTATAGTGTATTCTGGAAATCCCAGCATTCTGAAAAATATGTTTGGCTGCCATCAGGAGCAGTTCGATCAGGTCTTCAGCCGGATCGGATATCACTGCAAGCCGGATAATGATTACAGCTTTGAAGACATCAAGCAGATATTCAGGAATTACAACATTGATAAAGACTGCTTAAAGTACCTTTTAAAGACCGCTAAGAAGAAAGGCGGCTTAAGAGTGATGATCAAGCTGTATAAGCTGGCTGCCAATATAGCAAACACATTCCAGCAGCCTTTGTCCGTGGAGATACTTGAAGACGCCAAGAAGCGCATGGGCATTTGGGAGGTTTCCTGATGGAGCAGCTTCATAATAGAGAAACGGCAACCGTTACCGCAAATAACAGCCGCCGCAAAACGGAATACGTTAGTTTGCACAACTGAAACGTTCCATCTTTATTATAATACATCTTACACCAAAAATCAATATATACGGAGGAAAAAGCCATGAAAATTGAAAGATACATACCTAACAGAGATCAGTTCGTCAAGATCGGCGAGCGGCTCAGGAAGATCAGAACCGCAAACGATCTTAGCATTGAGGAGTTCGCAAGCCGGATCTGCTGCCACCCGTTCGATTACGGACGTACCGAAAGGGGAGTTGAATCTTATAGCGGAAGTGTTCTTAAGCTCATTTCCTACGAGTTCGGCGTTTCACTGTCATGGATCATGCAGGGCGTTCCGGCTGAAACCGATCCTGACTTCTGCACCGAGGACGAAAACGGCAAGCAGATTTTTGAAAGCTGTATCGACGTTCAGGAGGCTATGTGGGAGTACACCACCGACAACGGCGTTGATATGTGGAGCAATGGGGTTGAAAAAGCAATAGACGACATTCACCGCCACATCAAGTACAGATTTAAAGACGTTGATGACAAAGACGAAAAGCTGATTGATGACGACCTGCGTGACGCTATTTACATGGCGAACGCCGACGGATATACAGTAGGCTGGAGAACGGCGATACAGCTCATGCAGAAAATGTTGAACATCAACGCGATCCCGGACACGCCGCCCGCGCCCAGCGTTGACCGAAATAGAACAATGACGCCCGCTTTCATCACCAGCGTGAGAAAGGTGACCGGCTGCAAGAAAAATACATGATACCAAGACCGACAAAAAGTGCTTTGCTTTTTGCCGGTCTTTTCTGTCATGAGCGGA
>Ga0129310_1001924_pt1 | contig 16703 bp, 12 predicted proteins | sample Go1ome_2_FD_94433 | JGI IMG/M metagenome (GOLD analysis project Ga0129310, IMG submission 94433) | Western lowland gorrila individual fecal microbial communities from Wisconsin, USA - Go1022A metagenome | ecosystem: Host-associated > Mammals > Digestive system > Large intestine > Fecal | place...
TAACGCCGCTTCGTCCGCATCTTTCGGCACGCCGAGGACTTCGTAATAATCTCTCTTGGTCTCTGCCATTTCTTTATTCTTACCTTTCCTGTTAGTGAGCGGTACCACGCATCACGCGTACCTAATTTACGGAACCTGCCGCAGCAGCGTTTCCGGATCGTTGCCGATCAAAACCTTGATACAAGGCAACCGAAAGAACGCCCCATTGCGGGCGTTCTTCCGGATCTATTTAGTCTGGCCGGAACTGCCGCCCGGTCAAACCGATTATTTTTCTTAGACTTCCTTGTAGTCGCCATCAACGACATCATCGCCGTATCCAGCCTGGCTTGCGCTCTGTCCAGCCTGCGGACCTGCCTGGCCCTGTGCGCCTGCTGCGCCCTGAGCTGCCTGAGCCTGCTCATAAACCTTTGCGAAGAGCTTCTGTGCGCTGTTCATGAGTTTCTCTTTCGCTGCCTTGATCTCCTCGACCTGAGCGTCTGTCATCTGCTCTGCCGGAGCTTTGTTGATTGCTTCCTTGAGGGCATTTAAGTCAGCCTCAACAGCGGCCTTATCGTTTGCGTCGATCTTGTCGCCAACTTCTTCCATTGCCTTCTCTGTCTGGAATACCATGGAATCAGCTTCGTTTCTTGTATCGATCGCCTCTTTCTTCTTCTTATCCTCTGCCTCGTAAGCTGCAGCTTCCTTAACAGCCTTATCGATATCATCCTTGGACATGTTGGATCCGGATGTGATCGTGATGTGCTGCTCTTTGCCTGTGCCGAGGTCCTTAGCGGATACGTTTACGATACCGTTTGCATCGATATCGAATGTAACTTCGATCTGCGGAACACCTCTTCTTGCCGGAAGGATACCGTCAAGACGGAACTGTCCAAGAGTCTTGTTGTCTCTAGCGAACTCACGCTCACCCTGTACAACATGGATATCTACGGCTGTCTGGTTATCAGCAGCTGTGGAGAATACCTGGCTCTTCTTTGTCGGGATCGTTGTATTTCTCTCGATCAGCTTTGTAGCTACGCCGCCCATTGTCTCGATGGAAAGGGAAAGCGGAGTTACATCAAGAAGAAGGATGTCACCTGCACCAGCATCGCCGGCTAACTTACCACCCTGAATTGCGGCACCGATGGCTACGCACTCATCCGGGTTTAAGCTCTTGCTCGGCTCTTTGCCTGTTAACTGTTTAACCTTTTCCTGTGCGGAAAGCATACGTGTGGAACCACCTACAAGGAGAACCTTGGAGAGGTCTGCTGCTGTTAAACCAGCATCTCTTAATGCGTTCTGTACCGGAATTGCTGTTCTTTCGATAAGATCGCTTGTCAGCTCATCGAATTTCGCTCTTGTGAGGTTCATATCTAAGTGCTTCGGTCCCTCAGATGTTGCTGTGATGAACGGAAGGTTGATATTTGTTGTTGTTGCGGAAGAAAGTTCCTTCTTTGCTTTCTCGGCAGCCTCTTTTAATCTCTGAAGTGCCATCTTATCACCGGAGAGATCTACGCCTTCCGCTTTCTTGAACTCGTCGATCATCCACTGTGTGATACGGTTATCGAAATCATCACCGCCGAGGTGTGTATCACCATTTGTTGCGAGAACTTCGATAACGCCGTCACCGATCTCGATGATGGAAACATCGAATGTACCGCCGCCGAGGTCGTATACCATGATCTTCTGCTCGTTCTCGTTATCAAGACCGTAAGCAAGGGCTGCTGCTGTCGGCTCGTTGATGATACGTTTTACATCAAGACCAGCGATCTTACCAGCATCCTTTGTTGCCTGACGCTGAGCATCGTTGAAGTAAGCCGGAACTGTGATAACTGCCTCTGTTACCTTCTCACCGAGGTAGCTCTCAGCATCTGCTTTTAACTTCTGAAGGATCATCGCGGAGATCTCCTGCGGTGTGTACTTCTTTCCGTCGATGTCTACCTTGTAGTCTGTACCCATATGTCTCTTGATGGAAGAGATGGTTCTGTCAGCGTTTGTAACGGCCTGACGCTTTGCCGGCTCACCGACAAGTCTCTCACCAGTTTTTGTAAATGCAACGATAGACGGTGTTGTTCTAACGCCTTCTGTATTGGCGATAACTGTTGGTTTACCGCCTTCCATAACTGCTACACAGCTGTTTGTTGTACCTAAGTCAATACCAATGATCTTGCTCATAATTATTTCCTCCTATATATCTGGAATTAAGGGATTATCAATGTCAATTAGTTCGCAACCTGTACCATGCTGTGACGGACGATGGAATCTTTGTAGGTGTAACCTTTCTGGAGTTCCGCCACAACATTTTCACCGAGGTTCTCATCTTCCACATGCATCACCGCGTTGTGGAAGTTCGGATCGAACGGCTTTCCGACTGCCTCGATCGGCTTAACGCCCATATCATCGAGGATCTTTACAAATTGCTTATATATCTTTTCCATTCCATCTGCGAAAGCAGTTCCTTTCGCGTCTTCCGGAATAGAATTAAGACCTCTTTCAAAGTTGTCGACGATCGGAAGGATCTTCTCGATCACGTCCTTCGCGCCGATCTCGTACATCGTGGACTTTTCTTTGTCCGTTCTCTTGCGGTAGTTATCAAACTCCGCCATGGATCTCTTGAGTTTATCATTTAACTCATCGATCTTCTCGTCCTTCGGATCTTTCTTCTTTTCAGAAGCTTTCTCCTCTTTTTTCTCTTCTTTGGACGTCTCTTTATTTTCAGTATCGGAAGCTTTCGTTTCCTCTTTGGAAGCTTCGCTTTCCGTTTTCTCTTTTTCTAACTCTTTATTTTCCACTGCTCTCTTCACCTTTCATTTTTAAACGTTTCGTTCAGCTGCGCAACTAGCGACCTCAAGGTCGATACGACTTTCTCGTAATCCATTCGTTTTGGTCCCACGATACCGATCGTTCCGCGCATTCCATCGCCGAGCGCATAATTTGCGGTTACGATGCTGCAGTCTTTCATGCTCTGGACCGGAGTCTCATCTCCGATGTAGACCTGAATTTCATTGTCCGGATCATCCGGCTTGTTCTGCTGCTGTTCGTCGATCAGTCCGCGGAGAAGCTCTTTATGTTCTAAGGTACTGATCAGCTGGCTCGCTTTTTCCGTATCGGAAAGTTCCGGATATTTGAAAATATTGGTTGCCCCGCTGGTATAGATCTGAAGATCTTCGTCCTGGGAGCGGATCACTTCGCTGACTTCGTTGAGCACCAGGTCCACCACTCTTCTGTGGGATCCGGCCTGCTCTTTCATCTTCGCGATCACGCCAAGATTGATCTCCTCGATCGTAAGACCGTTTAAGCTGCTGTTTAACAGAATATTTAAATTCAGAAGCTCTTCGTCGCTGAGTTCTTCATCGATCGTAACGAAGGAGTTTCTAATAATATTTCCTTCCACAACGACTACCACCAGGAGTTTGTGTTCCTCCACCTTAGAAAGCTGGATAAATTTCAACTTCGTCTGGTTGTAACTCGGTCCGCTGATCAGGGTCGCATAGTTTGTATTGTTGGCAAGAACCTTCGCAAGCTGCTTTAAGAGCAGTTCCACGCGGTCTACCCGCTGGATCATCAGTTCCTGCATATGCTCGACCTGACTGTCTTTCTCTTTGATGATCTGGTCAACATAGAAGCGGTAACCTTTATCGGAAGGAATTCGTCCCGCCGAGGTATGCGGCTGAAGAATGTAACCAAGCTCTTCCAGATCAGACATCTCATTTCGGATCGTCGCGGAGCTGAGCTTCAGATCCGAGTATTTGGAAATCGTTCTGGATCCCACCGGCTCACCGGTCTCCAGGTACGTCTGGATAATCGCTTTTAAAATTTTTTCTTTTCTCTCATCCAGTTCCAAATCTCTCACCTCTTCTCTCTTCTTTATTAGCACTCTTTATTGAGGAGTGCTAACATTTACAGTTGTTACTATATTACTTAGTGTGTTGTTTGTCAAGGGCTTTTGTTTATTTTCACATTTTTTTCACTAATTTTTTTCATCGTCTTTTTCTGGCAGAATCTGGCAGGATTTCTCCTGGATTTTCTCGGGTTTTCCCGTGAATCCAGGCGCTTTATGTTACATTAAAAACATTGGTGCTGCATGGCGGACTATCTGGGCCTCTGCCGCGATACCCCCTAAAACTTGACAAATCTGGAAAATCATGTATAATACATACTTGTTTCCAAATTGTTACATTTCTGTTACATGTCTGCATATAATTTGTAATAGATGTGAAACAAAAAAGAAAGGATTTTATTTTATGAAGAAATTTAGATTGACCATCTGTGTTTTACTGACCATCATTTCGATGCTCTTAAACACCGTATGTGCATTCGCAAGTACCCCGAAAAACTCTGGCCATTTGGACAGCATCGACGGAAATAAAGTCTCCGGCTGGGCATGGAACTCCGCTGCCCCGGATACCCCGGTCTCCGTCACCGTCACTGTGGTCAACTCCCATACAGGCGAGTCTCTCTTAGCGGAGACCGCCGAAGCTGATATCGAGCGTGATGACTTAAAGGAAAGCGGAATCGGAAACGGTGCCCACGGCTTTGAGATCATGATCGACTGGTTCTCCATCCCGGATGACACCTATATGATCAAGCTCAGCGTAAATGGCACAGCGCTTCCGTTGGCTTACCAGTACGATACCGAGACAAAGATCATCAAGAACGCGACTCTCGTATCGTTAGGAACTTTCAAGACCACCGCTTACTGCCCGTGCAGAAGCTGTTCCGAGGGCTACGGCCGTCTCACAAAGACCGGAACCCAGGCTACCGCAAGCCGCACCGTGGCCGTTGACCCGCGCGTTATTCCGCTTGGAAGCCATCTCCTGATCGACGGTGTCGAGTACATCGCCGAGGACGTCGGCGGCGGCGTCAAAGGAAAACATATCGATATTTTTTACAACACACATTCGGAAACAAGAAATCACGGCGTGGAGCGCTCTGAGGTCTATCTGATCCAGTCTTAAGTTTATCTGCCTGTGATATGAAAAGGTGATCTGCAGTCATGCAGGTCATCTTTTTTTGTCGCAATCGCCAGCGTTCGTCGCTATAATGTGCCCTGACACATTCTTTTTTGCCCTAAAATCCGCAGGATTCTTCCATTGCTTTTTGGCATAAAAAAGGAACCTTCTCAGCACACACAATGTCCTGAAAAGGTTCCCTTTCCTATTATACACACTTTATGTAATCCAGGACCGCTCCTGAATTCACCAAATCGTCCCAATCTTTAAACGGTATGTCCTTTCGCTACATAAAACGGCTGGGTATCCGTTCCCTTAAGCTCCTGACCAACCTCGATGGTCACGTTCTTATCTGTGACAACGTAATCCAGGCGTCCGCCAGCTTTCACGACCGTATCCTGCATCAGGACGCAGTTTCTGACTTTCGCGCCCTTCTCGATCTTAACGCCTCTGAAGAGAACGCAGTTCTCCACATCGCCCTCGATCACGCAGCCGTCAGCCACCAGGTTGTTCTTCGCCTTACATCCCGTAATATATCTTGTCGGGTTGTCGTCACGGATCTTTGTGTAGATCTGTCCGCCGGTAAACAGCGCGTCAAGGTTCTCGTCGTCGAGAAGTTTCATATTCTCATCGAAGTAGCTCTTTAAGCCGCAGATTCTTGCGTAATATCCGTCATATTTATATCCGCGGATATTGTATTTTTCCAGTCTCGGCGCAAGAATATCGCGCTCAAAATAGGAATATCCCCGTACAAAGGCCGCATGGATCTTGTCGATCAGCGCTTCTCTTTCCATAATATAGATGTTCATGGAAAGATTCTGCTTTCCGCCCTCCTCGGAGTTCATAAAGATCCGTCTCACACGTCCATCATCCATCTTTAACGTGTAATACATATCCCCGTGGGCACCCGCGCGGATCAGCTCTGCTGGGATCTCCTGCTCCGTGTAGGCAACGGTCACATCGGCGCCGCTCTCAATATGTTCCTTTAACATCGCGTTGAAATCGAAGTCCACCGCAATGTTGGCGTCCATCATGATCACATATTTTTCCTTCTTATTTTTAAGGAACGGCAGGATGCTCTCCAGCGCCTGGACACGTCCGCTGTAGACCTTCATATTTTTCTCCGCATACGGCGGGAAGATACTGAGTCCGCCGTTCTTTCTGAGAAGATCCCACTCACGGCCGGATCCAAGATGATCCATCAGGGAATGGTAATTCTCACGGACCACGATGGAGATATTGCTGATTCCGCAGTTTGCAAGACTGGAAAGGAGGAAATCGATGATCCGGTAACGTCCCGCGAACGGGATGGATGCCATCAGGCGGTCGCCCGCAAGTTCCGGCACCAGGTTGTCATAACTGTTCGGGAAAATAATACCGATCGCATTTGCATTGGAATTTACCATTGTTCTTCACCGTCCTCCACATTTTTATTGACCATGGCGTTCGGGCCGATCTTCGCGCCCTTTCCGATGGTGATTCCGGAACCGATGGTCGCAACGCCATGCTCTTCGCCGCTCGGCATGGAGCCAACAACGGCATTCTCTCCGATCACAACCTTTTCCGCGACGATACAGTGTTCCACAACGGCACCCGCCTTGATGACGGTTCCGCCCATAACAACGGCATCCTCGATCTTCGCGCCCTTTTCTACCTTAACGCCGGAGAACAGGATCGAATGCTTGATATTTCCGTCGATCCGGCATCCGTCTGTGATCATGGAATTCTCAACTACCGCGTTGGAGCCGATCTTGTGGCCGGTCATACCGCTGTTTCGGCTGTAGATCTTCCAGTTTTCGTCAAAGAGGTTGATTCCGCTATGTTCCGGATCCAGGACCTCCATATTTGCCTCCCAGAGGGAAGAGATCGTTCCAACGTCCTTCCAGTATCCCTCAAAGTGGTACGCGTACATCTTCCGGCCATCTTTTAAGAGGTTCGGAATAATGTTGTTTCCAAAGTCGTTCTCGGAATTCGGATCTGCCTCATCCTCGATCAGATACTTCTTTAAGATATCCCAGTTGAAGATATAGATTCCCATAGAAGCCAGGTTGGACTTCGGGTTCTTCGGCTTCTCCTGGAACTCTGTGATCCGGTCGTTCTCGTCCGCAACCATCAGGCCGAAACGGGACGCCTCATCCCACGGCACTTCCATAACAGCAACGCTGAACTCCGCGCCTTTTTCCTTGTGAAAGCGGAGGAATTCTCTGTAATCCTGCTTGCAGATCTGGTCACCTGATAAGATCATGACGTACTGCGGATTATAGCGCTCGATAAACGGAATGTTCTGGTAGATTGCGTTTGCGGTTCCCTTATACCAGTCGGAACCGGATGCTTTCTGGTACGGCGGCAGCACATGGACTCCGCCGTAAAGACGGTCGAGGTCCCACGGCTGGCCGTTTCCAATATACTCATTCAGTACCATCGGCTGGTACTGGGTCAGAATTCCCACGGTATCAATTCCGGAGTTTACGCAGTTCGAGAGCGGGAAATCGATGATTCTGTATTTTCCGCCGAAAGGAACTGCCGGTTTTGCAAGCTTCTGTGTCAGCGCGTAGAGTCTGGAACCCTGGCCGCCCGCAAGAAGCATTGCGATCATTTCCTTAGCCATAAAAATATCCCCCTGTTTTTTGGATACAGTCTCTCCGTACAAAATGCACAATCGCATATTTCGTCGGATTGTATAAATTATATCACATTTTTGTCATTTTCGGTAGTGGTTTTATGCAGTTTTACCACAGTTTTTACATGTCTTATATATGTATTCAGCTTTTTAATGCGTTACAGCACTTAAGCTGTGCTTATAAACAGAAAAAATCGCAGTCTCCACAGGATCTTTAATCCTGCAGAAACTGCGCCATAATATAATTGCTCACATCGAGTCCATAATCCGTCAGCACAAACCGGTCTCCCCGGAATTCTGCCGCCTTTTCCTCCACGAATGTCTCCATAAGTCCCGGATAAACTTCTTTCGCGGACACACCGAACCGCCGCTCGAATTCCGAAAGCGACACGCCCGCCGTCATCCGGAGTCCCACATAGAAAAATTCCTCTTCCATGTCTTTCTTCGTAAGCTTCTCCACGCCCGTAAACATCCCCGGCTTTTCTTCCAGATACTGTTTCATATTGGAATTCACCGTAAACCGGCATCCATCCATGTAAGATGACGCTCCAAGCCCCAGCCCCAGATAGGGAACTCCGGTCCAGTAGCCAATATTGTGGCGGCATTCCCGCCCCGGCTTCGCGTAATTGGAGATCTCATACCGCTCATATCCGCAGTCCCTTAAGAACCGTTTCGTCTCATGGTACATCTCCCGCTCGGAATCCTCGTCTGGAAGAAGTTTCCGTCCCTCTTCACTTCCATATTTCTCTCCAAAAGGCGTCCCGTCCTCGATGATCAGGCTATAAGCCGAAATATGTTCCGGATCCAGATCCGTGACCCGCTTTAAGGTGTCCTTCCACGACTCACACGTCTGTCCCGGAAGCGCCGACATGAGGTCAATGTTCAGGTTCGTAAATCCGCACTCTCTCGCCAGGGTAAAGCTCTCCAAGAACTCCGCCCAGGTGTGGATCCGCCCGAGAAGCTTTAGCTCCCTGTCATTGGCCGACTGTAGCCCAAAGCTCAGGCGGTTGATCCCCGCCCTGCGGTAATCATTCAACTTCTCCCTGGTCACCGTCCCCGGATTCGCCTCCATGGAAATTTCCGCGTCCTCTTTCAGGGAAAACGCCCGCTTTACATGTTCCATGATCTCCAGGATCAGCCTGGAATCCGGCACCGATGGGGTCCCGCCGCCGATAAAGATCGTCTCCACCGGGATCTTCCCGTACTTTTTTCCCATCACATTGATATCTTCCATGAGCCGCTTCGCGTACCGGTTCTGGGTCGCCTGATCCGTCGGGAACGACAGGAAATCGCAGTAGGCACATTTTCTCACGCAGAACGGCATATGCAGGTAAAGTTCCATGCCCCCGCTCATCCCAGAACCTCCCTCAGCATCTCGATCTCATCCTCAAACAGGCAGTATCCCGGATCATGGGCTTTCACCGCCGCCAGGACATCCTCGATCTTCATCCACTTCACGGACTCCACTTCTTCCTTCTGAAGTGTCAGCTTCTCGATCTCCACCGGCTTTTCATAGACGTAGACATGGCTCTTTTCATGGTTCTTAAAGAGATGTCCATGGAACTCTCCCTCATACCGTCCATCGTGAATTCCGACAAGCCGCAGGTCTTCCGGTTTCGCCGCGATTCCAAGCTCTTCCCGCAGCTCCCTGAGCGCCGAATCCAGATCATCCTGCCCCGCCGGGATATGTCCGGCGCTGGAGATATCGTAGCAGCCAGCAAAAGCGTCCTTTTCGCTGCTCCGCTTCTGTAAAAGGAGGTCATGTCCGCCGTCCTCCCGTTTCCTTACGACCCAGACATGGCTCGTCCGGTGCCAGTCTCCGCGAAGATGGACCAGGGTGCGCTCTCTCACCTGTCCCGATGGCTCTCCGTTCTCACCCAGAAGATCTAGGAGCTCCATCGGCTTTCCGTCAAGGACCGCTTCCTTTAAAAGGTCATCCTGGTACCGGAGTTTCAGGGAAAAGAACGGCACATTCTCATCGAGAAGATAGTGGAAGATCCGGTCGCCTTCCCACAGATTCAGCTGGTCGATCTGCGTCTTCGGGACCCACTCCAGCGTTCCCTCATTACATTCCGCCAGCTCCCCTGTAAAACCGTCCGCTGTATAGAGGAAGATATATTCCATTTCGGCGTCATCATCGTTGTACACAAACGTCAGGACGCCGCGAAGCCGGTAGCTTGTGAGCGTCAGTCCCGTCTCCTCCTTCGTCTCGCGGAGAATACAGTCCTCCGGGCTCTCACCCCGCTCGAATTTTCCGCCGATGCCGATCCACTTGTCCTTATTGACGTCATGTTTCTTCTTGATCCGGTGGATCATCAGGTATTTGTCGTCTTTTTCAATGTAGCATAATGTTGTAAGTTTCATAATAGTTCCTCATCTATATACAAAACAGTGTATTCCAGAAAACCTCAAGATTCTGCTGCCTTCTGCGCCAACACATATTTCCAGGCATGCACTCATCCTAAATGTTCCCATAGATATTTGCATTATATAAAATTTCTTCCCTATGGAACCTGCTGCTGGCAGCTTCTTTCGGATACATGCCAACTGTACAAAAAAGTCCATTTCCCTCAAACGTCTGAAATGGACTTTTTTGCGTATCAATATTTTTATTTACTCCTCATCCAGCTTCAAAACGCTCATAAACGCCTTCTGCGGAATCTCTACATTTCCGACCTGGCGCATACGCTTCTTACCTTCCTTCTGCTTCTCGAGAAGTTTCTTCTTACGGGAGATATCGCCGCCGTAACACTTCGCGAGGACATCCTTTCTCATAGCCCTTACAGTCTCTCTGGCGATGATCTTTCCGCCCACAGCCGCCTGGATCGGGATCTCAAATAAGTGTTTCGGAATTTCATCCTTCAACTTCTCGCACATCTTTCTTCCGCGCTCGTAAGCGGAGCCCTCAAAGACGATGAAGGACAGGGCATCGACAGCTTCCTTATTGATCAGGATATCGAGTTTTACAAGTTCTGACTTCTCGTATCCCTTTAACTCATAGTCGAAGGACGCGTAACCGCGGGATCTGGACTTTAACGCATCGAAGAAGTCGTAGATGATCTCGTTTAACGGCAGCTCATACTTTAAGAGCGCTCGTGTCTCTTCCATATATTCCATTCCAAGGTAAACACCGCGGCGCTCCTGGCATAACTGCATGATCGCGCCCACAAATTCTGTAGTCACCATGATCTCGGCGGAGACGATCGGCTCTTCCATATACTCGATCTCGGACGGGTCCGGCATGTTGGACGGGTTCGTTAAATCGATCACCTCGCCGTTCGTCTTGTGGATCCGGTATACAACGCCCGGAGCCGTTGTGACAAGGTCCAGATTGTACTCACGCTCTAATCGCTCCTGGATGATCTCCAGATGCAGGAGTCCTAAGAATCCGCAACGGAATCCAAATCCCAGCGCGATAGATGTCTCCGGCTCAAAGAACAGGGATGCGTCGTTTAACTGCAGCTTTTCCAGGGCATCACGGAGCTCCGGATATTTCGCGCCGTCCGCCGGATAGAGTCCGCAGTAGACCATCGGAGTTACCTTCTTATATCCCGGAAGCGGGGCTGCGCACGGATTCAAGCGGTTCGTCACCGTATCACCCACGCGGGTATCTTTCACGTTCTTGATGCTGGCTGTGATATATCCAACCATGCCGGCACGGAGCTCATCACATGGGATAAACTGTCCAGCGCCGAAGTATCCGACCTCAACGACATCGTAGGAAGCGCCCGTCGCCATCATCTGGATCGGGGTTCCCTTCTTCACGGTTCCCTCTTTCACACGGCAGAATACGATAACGCCGCGGTAGGAATCATAGAGGGAGTCAAAGATCAGCGCCTGAAGCGGTGCCTCCGGATCTCCCTTCGGAGCCGGGATCTTGTGGACGATGGCCTCTAAGACATCCTCAATATTCAGTCCCATCTTCGCGGAAATTCTCGGAGCATCATGAGCCTCGAGTCCGATCACATCCTCGATCTCTTCTGCCACACGGTCCGGATCGGCGCTCGGAAGGTCGATCTTATTGATGACCGGGACAACATCCAGGTCATGGTCAAGGGCAAGATATACGTTCGCTAAAGTCTGCGCCTCGATTCCCTGTGCGGCGTCCACGACAAGGATCGCGCCGTCACAGGCCGCCAGGCTTCGGGACACCTCATAGTTAAAGTCAACATGACCTGGGGTATCGATGAGGTTAAAGATATACTCCTCGCCGTCCTTCGCCTTGTAAACGGTACGGACTGCCTGGGATTTGATCGTGATTCCGCGCTCGCGCTCAAGCTCCATGTTGTCAAGCACCTGCGCCTGCATCTCACGGCTTGTCAGAAGTCCGGTCTTCTCGATAATACGGTCCGCCAGTGTGGATTTACCGTGGTCGATATGGGCAATAATACAGAAATTTCTGATTTTATCCTGGGAATAATGAACCATTCATGTTCCTCTCTTCTATAATAATTTCTTCTTTATATGATCCATTTCTCTGCCGCCGGACATCGCGGAATTTTCATCGAAAATCATCCCGCTCCGCCGGAAAACACCTTTATCCACAGGTACTTCTCCTGTGAGGACAGAAATGGCAATTTATCATACTAAATATAGCATTTTTTGAGGGTCTGCGCAAGCGGTACTATGATGTTTGACGCATGTGAAAAAACAGACAAATTTCCATTCTTCATGTCGTTGTAAAATCAATTGACATTCCAGCTATTATGATTTAGACTTTAAATAACATTCTGTCACGTATATTCGGGACATTTCTTTGTCCCTGTTACCCGTCCACTTATTCTTTATTATCAGCAGCTGTCCGTTTTTTGCAGATCCTGTATTTTCTGCGGTCCGCTTGTCTCTGTCGAACGGCTGCCCGGGAGATAACGTATGAAGCAAACTCAGAATAAAAAGCAGTCCATGGACATGACCTCGGGCTCTATCACGAAGCTCCTGCTCATGTTCGCGGTTCCTCTTGTGATCGGAAACCTCTTTCAGCAGCTCTACAACACCGTGGACAGCCTCGTTGTCGGAAACTTTGTCGGCTCCCACGCCCTCGCCGCCGTCGGTTCCACTACCAGCATCATCAACATGATCGTCATGTTCTTTACGGGAACTTCCATCGGCGCCGGCGTCGTCATCAGCCGGTATTACGGGGCTCATGACGATGAGAAGCTCCATATCGCCGTCGAGACTACAATGGCGCTGACCTTTATCTGCGGAATTCTCTTCACGGGCCTGGGAATCTGGATCGCCCCGTACATGCTGAAATTCATGTCAACGCCGGATGACGTGCTGCCGTCCGCCTCCGTTTATTTAAAGATCTACTTCTCCGGCATGTTCGGACTCCTTGTATACAATATGGGAAGCGCGATCCTCCGGGCTGTGGGCGACACGAAGCGGCCGCTGTATTTCCTCTGTCTCTCCAGCGTCATGAATATCGTCCTGGATCTCGTCTTCGTTGTGGGACTCGGAATGGCCATCGAGGGCGTTGCTTACGCGACCATCATCTCCCAGTTTGTGTCCGCGTTTCTGGTCCTGATCGTTCTCTCAAGAACAACAGAAAGTTACCGGATGACCTGGAAAGACCTGCGGATCGATGGAAAAACATTCCGCCAGATCCTCATGATCGGTCTCCCGAACGGGTTCCAGCAGTCCCTGACTTCCTTCTCCAACGTGTATGTCCAGTCCTACATCAATACCTTCGGATCCAGCTGTATGGCCGGATGGAGCAGCTACTCAAAGATCGACCAGTTCGTCTTCCTTCCGATGCAGAGTATCGGACAGGCTTCCACCACATTTATGAGCCAGAACCTTGGGGCCGGAGATCTGCCCCGCGCCAAGAAGGGAACCGGTGTGGCTCTGCGGTTAGCATTTCTCATTACCTTTGCAAGTGCCGCGGTCCTCTTCCTTTTCGCCCCGCGCCTGGTGGCGATCTTTAACCAGGAGCCGGATGTGGTCCGCTACGGCACCATGTTCCTCAGGATGAACGTGTTTATGCTCGCCTTCTGCTGCCCGAACCAGGTAGTCGCCGGGGCCATGCGCGGTGCCGGGGAGTCAAGAGTCCCTATGATCATCATGCTGTTCTCCTTCGTCCTGTTCCGCCAGATCTACCTCTTTATCGCAACATCGATCTGCAACACGGCATCTGTTGTCGGATTCGGATACCCGATGGGATGGATCGTTGCATCCGTACTTATCACACTGTACTATAGATCCGGAAAATGGGAAAAACGGATCAATAATATGTAAGGACCTGATCCAGAAGATCAGACAGCGGCGCCATCGCCGCCTTCGCCTCCGCATACGTGTTTGTCTGGGCGCCCACCTCGATGAGGGCGGAACGTGCCCGGACATGCTCGTTATAGCGGAGGCCTTTTAAATAGATCTTTCTCGTGAATCCCGGATATTTTTCCGCGGCTAAAAGCTGCATCTGGAAGCTGAATGCCAGGTTTCCCTTGAGATTCGGGTTTGGGAGATACTCGATGGGACCGTCCGGGCTCATGGATGTCCCGTTGAAGAACATGATCTTCGCGGTCTCCGTCCCGTCGACCTCCGTCACAAGTCTCGTCCCATCCGCGACGCCGTCCCGGTGAATGTCTAATACCACCTGGATCGACGGATATTTCTGCAGAAGTCCTGTGATCCCATCCAGCGCATAAGTGTAGGCTGCGCTCCGGTCCAGTTTTCCGTTCCGGTAATCGTAAACACTCTCGTCATGGTACACGTTGTACCCCTTTTCCCGGAGAAGTCCTGCCAGCTCTTCCCCAAGATGGATCACATCCGCCTCCGGATTTTCCGGGTAGTCCGCGTAGGTCTCCTGGGAGTGGGTGTGGTAGATCAGGATCTGGGGAACATCGGCATTCTTTTCGATGGAAAGGTCTGTGGCGAGGAAGTCAGAGGCCTGCATCAGGTCGCGGCTCGCCGTTGTTGTTGGGTGGATGTTATAGAATTTTTTCATCAGGTAGTCATAATCATTTAATTTTTCTAAAATAATGCCAGAATTTCCGGTGTTGAAGGTTCCATTGGCGAAAAGACCTGCGAGTGTCGTCTTTTCATTCTGAGTTGATTCGTCCTCTCCTGCTGCACCTTCACTAGCCCCATTTCCGTTTTCATTTGCGCTTTTTCCCAGACTTTTCTTCTCTTCTGAATTTTCTGCGCCTATTCTATTACTTCCGCTTTGATCTTGCGTATTATCTTGCGCATTTTCTTCCGTATTTCCGCCTACCCATACATTTTCTCCATAAACGTTCTGATTTTGTTCCCGGTTTGCGATCCATTCCGCCCGCAAAGCTTCATTCTCATTCTCAATTCCAAATATCTCCGCATACTCCTCTGCGCGCCTGCTGCCTGTATCCTTTCTGCCTGCCAGAAAAAATGCCGTGCTCTCGTCTTCCTTCCACGCCGGAAGAAATCCCCGCACAATATCATCCGCGATCCGAACCGCGTAATTCTCATAGAATTCCCTTAACTTATCCGCGCACACTCCCCGCCCGAGATACAGCACTGCCGCGCAGACCACCGCCAGCACGATCCACCGCCCGACATACCGAATCATCGCGAGCATATTCCCGATCGTCTGCACAACAAACAGGCGGTCTGCCTGAAGCATCCGCTTAAAATAGTACCATCTCCGCCTCATACCTGCCGCCTAGTTCGCCGTTTCCTTATAGTTTATGTGAATGCACGGTTGTTCAGTACCCGCGGACGTATATTACGCCTTTTCAAATAATGCCTCATGGATTGCTTCCGAGATCGTAAAGCTCAGGAAATCTACACGTTCATCAATATCATGGGGCGTCACATACATGGGACCCAGGTCCGGTTTTAAGAGTTCCCGGACAAGTTCATAAGCTTCTTCTACCCGAAGAATCTTTAGATTTTTCTGCTTTTCTTCACCGTATTTGTTTTTTCCTTTGCTTTGCACTTCCTTTGCCTTTTCAATATTTTGATCTTTATCTGGATTTTCCTCTCCCACTATCTTTTCATCTTTTTCCTGCCTGCCACACTCGATCCGTTCCCTCAAAACCTCCGTCATCGCCCCAACCGTATCATACACAATCGCCGCCGCCCCGACGACCATCGGGATCCCGATTGCAAACACAGGGATTCCCAGCGTCTCCTCCGTCAGCCCGCTCCGATGATTTCCAACCCCGGATCCCGGCTGAATCCCCGTATCAGAAAGCTGCACCGTGACCCCAAGCCGCCCCGCGCTCCTGGCAGCCAGAGCGTCCACCACAATGACTGCGTCCGGCTCCGTCTCCTGTACGACTCCCTTTACGATCTCCGCCGTCTCCATCCCCGTCTGCGCCATGACCCCCGGCGTGATCCCGCTGAGGACCGGATACCCGTGCTTCCTGCAAAAATCCTCCCCATACTCCATCTCCAGATGCCGCGTCGCCTGCAGATGCTCCAAAACCTTCGGCCCCAAAGCGTCCGGTGTCGCCTCCGGATTCCCCAGGCCAACCACCAACGTCCTCACCGGCCGCCCCAACCTTTCCATCTCAAGTCCATGCTCCTCAAACATCCCCCTCAAAAGCCCCGCCAGTTCCTCCGAGACCTCCCGGTGATAATCCTCATCCTTTCTCGCCAACGAAGGCGCCTCCACCGTCAGATACATCCCCACCGGCTTCCCGATCGACCTCTCCCCTCTCTCATCACACACAATGACCTCCGTCACCCGTATCCCTACCTCCGCCTTCTCCCACTCCTGCACCCGGATCCCCAGAATCTCACTCCCACTCCCCCGGACCTTCTCCCGTTCCTCCAGCGCCAGATCCGTCCTCACCGTAAACTCCACATCCGCCTGTCTCATAAACATACCTCCTCACATAAAAATCCATTTCAAAACGTTCTGCGCTCCACTTCGGTCCGTGCTGGACGTGTGCCCCTGGCACACAGCACCTGCGCCGATGGAATTTTTCCCTTCCATCCCAAGTTTTTGCGCAGACCTACTGAATCGCTATAAAATCCTCTTATTTTCTCTTAAAGCCCATCCATTTCTTCTTATTTTTCTCGCAAAAAAAGCAATTTATGTATTGACATACTGAGAAATATTCGCTAAAATACAATAGTATGTTTACATTGAACTGTCCGTGTCCAGGCTTTGATGCAAAACAAACAGAGATAATTTTTTAAAATAATATGGAGGTGTACAGATTGGCTAACATCAA
>Ga0129310_1001925_pt1 | contig 16694 bp, 13 predicted proteins | sample Go1ome_2_FD_94433 | JGI IMG/M metagenome (GOLD analysis project Ga0129310, IMG submission 94433) | Western lowland gorrila individual fecal microbial communities from Wisconsin, USA - Go1022A metagenome | ecosystem: Host-associated > Mammals > Digestive system > Large intestine > Fecal | place...
AAAAAATACTTGGCAAGCAATATATCCCGACAATCTTTGTACTTCTATTCCATACCACATATACATATTAATTTCAAGTCGAACGCACGTGAGACTTGGTGCGTGATTCTGGTCAGCATAAGCTGACATATTCTTCTCAGAATCACTGCACATCCTCGCGGAGCGTTTATCTCAGTCGGAGATTGAACTCCCACTGAGAAAGATTTGTTATTACTCGCCACTTGCAGAAGTGGGAGTCTCAACTCAGACTGAGATGATAATTGCACGAATACATAGCGAAGATATTTTTGATAATCTTCCAAAGTGTGCGGCACGCAGTGCCGTGTGATGAAAAATTTTTAGGATATTCGCAAACGTAAATGAACGCCAGTCAGGCAATCTTTCCTCGGCAGGCGATTGTTAGCCGCAGAGATAAGGTTAACAACTGGCATTTACGCAACGAAAATGGCGTACCAATTTATTTTTTCTTGATGAGCGATTATTAGCCAGCAAGACAAAATAAATTGGTGCGCCTTCAGTAACCTATAAATTTTTCACCACACAAACACCTACCGGTTTCTTCCGTAAAAGTAAGTCGCAAAGAAAATCACCGACGCAATAATCACGATCATCGGACCGGTAGCCACGTTTGTATAATAAGAAATAAAGAGTCCAACAATTCCGGAAAACATAGAGAACAAAATCGAAAAGAAATGATACTCTCTCAGATTTTCCGAAATATTCCGACTGGATGCCGCTGGCAGGATCAGTAATGCATTGATAATCAGAATACCAACCCATTTAATAGACAGCATGACCATCAGCGCAATAAATACGGAAAACAAATTCTCAATCAACCGGATCCGTATGTGTTTGCTTCTTGCCAGTGTCCGATGCAGACTGATGGCCTGCAAACGGTTATAACACAGAATCCAGAATACAATGGTGGCCAGAAAAATCAGAAACAGATATATGATTTCTCTGTGCGTAATACTCAAAATATCGCCCACCAGCAAACTGGAATATTTACTGAAATTTCCACCGCGGGACAATATAGCCAGACCGATGGCGATGCAACAGGAAGAGAACACGGAAATGATCGTATCCGTAGATGCTGTGCTCTTGCTTTTAATCCAGTTCAACAGCAGTGCAAAGGCAATACCGAAGATCACCATGGACAGGTTCGTATCCGGAATTCCAAATACCACGCCGACCGCGATTCCTGTCAGGGCAGAATGTCCCAGCGCATCAGAGAAGAATGCCATCTTGTTATTGACGATCATGGTTCCCAGAATTCCAAACAGCGGTGTGATGATCAGTACTGCGATAAACGCACTGACCATAAAATCATACTGAAATAAGGAGGTAATTCCACTCATTTACGCTTCCTCCTTCCATAAACCATGGTCGTGTTTCGGCATGGCAATTTCTTTTTCCTGCTGTTCTTTCACCTGACGGCTCGGTTTGTAGTTTTCCAGATCAAATTTTCCAAACACTTGTCGAAATTCTTCGCTCTCGTATACCTGACGCACGGTTCCCTGCTTTTTCACGGTTCCATCGATCAGAATCACCTGATCGGCGTACTGTGCCACATAATCCAGATCATGGGAGATCAAAATGATTGCCAGGTCATAATGCTTCTTCAGTTCGGAAATCGTGTGGTAAAACAGATCCATACCGTTCTGATCGATACCGGAAACTGGCTCGTCCAAAAGGAGCAGGTTCGGTTCATCCATAACAGCCATAGACAGCAGCACACGCTGTAATTCGCCTCCGGACAGATTGCACACCTGTTTGTCAATGAGATCTTCCGCCTTAAAAATTGCCAGATGTTCTTTTATTTTTGCATATACTTTTTTGCTCTTTTTCCAGAAAACCGGATATCGGCTCTGGTAGCTTGCGATCATATCATACACGCTGATCGGTGTCTTTTTTTCAATATTCAGCGTCTGTGGCACATAGCCGATCTTCATTTTCTGCATATGACCGTTTTCACGGTCTTTGAACTCAATGGTTCCGGTATGTGGAATATCGCCAAGGATTGCCTTGATCAGTGTTGATTTTCCCGCGCCGTTTTTTCCGATCACAGCGGCCAGTGTTCCGCAGTGGATATGCAGATTTACATGCTGCAAAATCGTCTGTTCGCCGATTGTTACTCCAATATCCTGCATTTTGATACAATGCAGGCCACAGGGCTGCATAATTTTTTTCATCATTGGAATGCCTCTTTCAATTGTTCAATATTGCTTCTCATGCCTTCCAGATAACTGTCTGCTGAATAATCCCCCCGTGTCAGTGTATCCAGATAAACGACTTTTACGCCGCTTTGTTTCGCTACCATTTCTCCCATATCCGTGCCATAAAGCTCTTCCGCCAGCACAACAGAAACATGATGTTCCTCTATGGCATGTAAAATATCAGCCACTTCACCGGCGCTGACCTGACGTTCTTCATCCAGATTCATTTCTCCTGCCAGCTGCAATCCATATTCCTGCACAATATATTCGTATGCCTCATGAAAAATCACCACCGGCTGCGCAGCAATCTGTGATGAAAGTTCTGCTGCCTCCTGCTGCAGTTCCTGCACTTTTCCCTGATAAGTCTGTGCATTTGCAGCATATTGCTCTGCATGAGCGCTGTCAGCTTCGGAAAGTCCGTTGCAGATGTTCTGAACCTGAATCTGATAGTCTGCTAAATTCATCCATGCATGAGCATTTTCATCCCCGTGAGAGTGCTCGGAGTGATCATGGTCAGCATGATCAGATTCCTCCGTTCCTTCTGCAGACTCCAGTAAATCAATATCGTCGCAGGCCTGGATAATCTTCAATTCTGGATAAGATTCTGCCACATCGGATAAAAAGCTCTCGATTCCGCCGCCGTTTACGATAAACACATCTGCTTTTGACAGCAGTTTCATATCTGCTGCCGTAAGCTGATAATCATGCAGGCATCCGGTCTGCGGCTCACTTAAATTTTCCAGTGTGACGCCATCCACATCTCCGATCACATTTTCCGCTGCCACATACATTGGATAAAAGGACGTTACCACCAGCAGATTGCCGTCTTTTGCCTGTTCCTGCTTCTGCTCTGTTCTGACATAAATTGTCGTCAGTACGCTTCCGACAAACAGGATTACAGCCAGCAGAACAGCGGTAAATACATATTTATTCTTCATCTGTCTCTCCTGAAGATGCTAAAATCTGATCCACCAGATCCCAGATTTCCTCTCTTCCCTGTTTGGTTTCAGCAGAAAATGGAATCAGGATGGCTCCTTTTTCTGTGTTCAGTCCCAGACGGATCACTTTTAACTGTTTCTGCAGCTGGCTTCGTTTGATCTTATCTGCCTTTGTGGCGATAATGATCGGGTGGAATCCCTGATATACCATCCACTCATACATCATTTTGTCATTTGCAGAAGGCTCATGACGGATATCCACCAGCAGAAATACTGCTCGCAGCTGCTCGGAGCTGTTCAGATAATTCTCGATCATGGTGCCCCATTTTTCTTTTTCCTTCTGGGATACTTTTGCAAAGCCATATCCCGGAAGGTCTGTCAGATACAGTTCATCATTGACATTGTAAAAATTGATGGTCTGTGTCTTACCCGGCTGACCGGACGTACGGGCCAGTGCCTTGCGGTTCATCAGCGCATTGATCAGGGATGATTTTCCTACGTTTGATTTTCCTGCGAAGGCAATTTCCGGCTTCGTGTTTTTCGGTAATTTACTGGTATAACCACATACCGTTTCCAGTGAAACATTTTTAATGATCATTGTTTTCTCCATTCATTGCTATTTTCAGCACATCTTCCATTTTTTTCACGTAACAAATCTGCAGACCGTCTTTGATTTCCTCTGAAATCTCCTCCACATCCGCCTCATTCTGCGCCGGAACACATACGGTACGGATACCTGCCGTCTTTGCAGCCAGCAGTTTTTCCTTCAGCCCCCCGATTGGCAGTACACGGCCACGCAATGTGATTTCTCCGGTCATCGCTACATCTGCACGCACCGGTTTCTTTGTAATAGCTGACAACATTGCCGTTGCCATGGTAATACCTGCGGAAGGTCCGTCTTTTGGTACCGCACCTTCCGGAATATGGATATGAATATCGTGTTTTGTAAAGAACTCCTCCGGAATGTCATATTGCTCACCTACGGAACGAATATAACTGATGCCTGCCTGGGCCGACTCTTTCATGACGTCACCAAGCTGCCCCGTCAGCTTGAACTCGCCTTTTCCCGGCATTACATTTACCTCAATCTGAAGGGTATCTCCGCCCACGCTGGTCCATGCCAGTCCACGCACAATACCGATTTCATCCTGATCGTTAATCCGATCTACATGGAAACGCTCTTTTCCAAGATAGTGTTCCAGCTGATCTTTTTCCACATGCACTGCGGTGCAGTTTCCTTCGTAAATTTCTCTGGCTGCTTTTCTGCAGATCTCACCCAGTTTTCGCTCCAGATTACGCACACCGGCCTCTCTGGTGTATCCGCTGATGATCTGATGCATCGCCTCATCGGTAATTGTGAGCTGCTCTGGCTCCAGCCCGTTTTTCTCTTTCTGTTTTTCCAGCAGATGCTCTTTTGCGATATGCATTTTTTCATTTTCCGTATAACTGGACACTTCGATCAGCTCCATACGATCCAGCAACGGACGCGGAATCGTATGTACATCGTTGGCTGTCGCGATAAACAGCACCTCGGATAAATCCACCGGCATATCCACATAATGATCGATAAATTTAGAATTCTGCTCCGAATCCAGTACTTCCAGCATGGCCGAAGACGGATCTCCCTTGTAGTCACTGCTCATTTTATCGATCTCATCCAGCAGCATCAGCGGATTTTTCACGCCTGCCTGACGGATTCCCTGAATCAGTCGTCCCGGCATTGCCCCTACATAAGTACGGCGATGTCCACGGATTTCCGCTTCATCTTTCACACCGCCCAGACAAATGCGGACATATTTTTTATCCAGTGCTCTGGCAACGGAACGGGCAATACTTGTTTTACCGGTTCCAGGAGGTCCTACCAGACAGATGATCGGACTTTCACCGCCTTTGGTCAGTCCACGGACTGCCAGAAATTCCAACACACGCTCTTTGACTTTTTCCAGGCCATAGTGATCGTCATTTAAAATCTGTTCTGCATTTTTCAGATCTGTATTATCTTCTGATTTCCTGTTCCACGGAAGATCCAGTAACGTCTCGATATAACCACGTACAACACTTCCTTCGGATGGACTGTTTGCTACATTTTTGAAACGGGCAATTTCTTTTTGAATCCGTTCTTTGACCGAATCATCTGCTTCCAGTTTTTCCAGAGCTTCCTCAAACTGTTTGATATCAGAGGTAGTATTATCCTCCCCCAGTTCTTCCCGGATGACTTTCATTTCTTCCCGTAAAATATATTCTTTCTGATTCTTGTCTACCCTCTCTTTGACTTTTTCCTGCAGTTCGTTTTTGATCTGCTGGATATTGGTCTCGTAAAGCAAGATCTGCATCAGCGCTTCGTACTGCTCTGTCAGGGATTCTGTCTCTAATAATTTCTGCCGTTTCTCATAACTGATTGGCAGGTTTCCGGCTACAACCCGGATGAAACTATGGATTTCATTTAATCCATCTGCCTGCTTTTTCAATTCTTTTCCGATTTTCGGATTGGAAGAACAATATTTCAGAAGTTCTTCCTGCAGCGCACGCAGCATTGCTTCTTCCACTTCCGGCGCAACGACTTCTTTTTCTTCGCTTTCTTCCAGCAGCACAACCTGCGCTTTCAGTAATTCATCCTTGTCTATAAAATAAGCCAGTTCGGCTTTTTCTTTCGCTTCAACAATTACCCGCACAACATGATTCTGCATTTTGACGATCTGCTTGATTTCTGCGATAACGCCAATTGCATACACGTCATCCTGTGTCGCATTTTCTGTCTGCATATCTTTCTGCGTTACCAGGAAAATACAATTGTCCCCGTTCATTGCCTCTTCCACTGCGTGAATGGATTTTCGGGCACTGATATCAAAATGAGATATCACTCCCGGAAGCAATACAGAACCTCGCAGAATCACCGCTGGTAATTCTTTCAAAATTTCACCCATGTTTTTCCTCTCTATGACACAAGGGGCGGCGCCATATCTGACCCCGCCCTTGCAAAACGGAAAACACTTTTTAGCTGTATTTCCCTCTTTTTATTTCTCAGTTTCAATTGCCTGATTACGATACTCAAGGAGTGCTTCTCCGTTCCCCTCTACCATATCTTTTGTAATCGTGCATTTTTTGATATTTTTGTCAGACGGAATCCGATACATCAGATCCATCATCACGTTTTCCATGATTGCACGCAGTCCACGCGCACCTGTCTTTCGGTTGATCGTCAGATCTGCCACTGCCTCCAGCGCATCCTCTTCAAAAACAAGCTCCACATCATCCAGTGAGAACAGTTTCTGATACTGTCTCAGCAGAGAGTTTTTCGGCTCTTTCAAAATACGGATCAGATCTTCGCGCTCCAGCGCTTCCAGAGAAACAGTGATCGGCACACGTCCGATAAACTCCGGAATCATACCAAACTTTACAAAATCCTGCGGAAGCGCATCTTTCAGAAGTTCACTGATATTTTTATCATTCTCTCCTGACAACTCTGCGTTAAATCCGATGGATCCACGATCCATACGATTCTCGATAATGCGGTCGATTCCCTCAAAAGCACCACCACAGATAAACAGAATATTCGTAGTATCGATCGGGATCAGCTCCTGCTGCGGATGCTTTCTGCCGCCCTGTGGCGGAACAGATGCAATGGTTCCCTCCAGAATTTTTAACAGAGCCTGCTGTACACCTTCACCGGAAACATCTCTCGTAATCGATACATTCTCTGATTTACGGGTAATTTTATCGATCTCATCAATATAAATGATACCATATTCCGCTTTGGACACATCGTAATCTGCCGCCTGGATAATTTTCAGCAGAATATTCTCCACATCTTCACCAACATAACCGGCTTCTGTCAATGTGGTTGCATCTGCGATTGCAAACGGTACATTCAGAATTTTTGCCAGAGTCTGTGCAAGCAGCGTCTTACCGGAACCAGTCGGTCCCAGCATCAGAATATTACTTTTCTGCAGTTCCACATCGTGATCCGGTTCTGCCAGAATACGTTTATAATGATTGTATACCGCTACGGATAATACTTTCTTTGCTGCATCCTGACCAATGACATATTCATCCAGAAATCCCTTGATTTCTTCCGGAGTCAGCAAGTTGATGTCCATGCTGTCATTTTCTTCGAAATCCTGCAGCTCTTCCTCAAGAATATCCGCACAGGTTTCAATACACTCATCACAGATGTAAACGCCCTGCGGTCCCGCAATCAGTTTACGCACCTGATCCTGCGGTTTATTACAAAAAGAGCAACGTACTTTATCGCCCTGATTTATTTTTCCTGCCATTCAATCTTACTCCCACACTACATTTTACTGTCTGTTTGTAATTACGGCATCAATAAGACCATAAGCTTTTGCTTCTTCTGCCGTCATATAGTTATCACGCTCAGTATCTGCTGCCACTACCTCATAAGGCTGTCCTGTATTCTCAGATAAGATACGGTTCAACCGCTCTTTTGTCTTCAGGATATTCTCTGCTACGATCTGAATATCTGTAGCCTGGCCTTTTGCTCCGCCGGACTGCTGATGGATCATGATCTCTGCATTCGGAAGGGCATAACGTTTGCCTTTTGTTCCTCCTGCCAGTAAGAAAGCTCCCATGCTTGCTGCCATACCGATGCAGATAGTAGAAACATCACATTTAATGTACTGCATGGTATCATAAATAGCCAATCCACAGGAAACTACTCCACCTGGAGAGTTGATGTATAACTGAATATCTTTGCCCGGGTCTTCAGACTCAAGGAACAGAAGCTGTGCTACGATCAGGCTTGCAGTTGTCTCATTTACTTCTTCTCCAAGGAAAATGATTCTATCTTTTAACAGTCTGGAATAAATATCATAATTCCGCTCGCCTCTGCTTGTCTGCTCGACAACGTAAGGTACTAAACTCATATTGTTACCTCCTATCAATCTTACTGTTTTTCAGATTTTTCGCTCCGTCTCGCATACATCTGCGCTTTTATCGGTTTTTCTGAAAAACATGAAAAGCAGACCGGCCTCGCCGGCACGATCTGCTTTCGTAGTATTCATTTCATTATACAGGATCCGTAAATCCTGCTTCTATCTGAGAATTATTCAGCTGTTTCTGCCTCTGCTGCTTCAGCTTCTTTCTCTTTCTTTGTTTTTGCTTTTGCACGAGGTTTTACAGAGTCTGTGATCAGTTCAACTGCTTTCTGTACAGCCAGATCCTGTTTCATGTTCTCTTTCTCATCCTCGCCCATGTACTCTTTGAGCTTGTCAGCTTCCATGTTGTACATTGTAGCCATTTTCTCGATCTCAGCATCTACATCTGCATCTGTGATCTCGATATTCTCTTCTTTTGCGATCTGCTCAAGAACAAGGCTGCTCTTGATACGTGTGATTGCATCCGGACGAACCTGCTCTTTTAACTGATCCAGTGTCAGACCGGAGAACTGAAGGTACTGATCCATGGACAGTCCCTGCTGTGCCATCTGCTGTGCAAACTGGTTGATCATGTTCTCGCACTGTGTATCGATCATTGCATCCGGAAGTTCCATAGTGGATTTGTCTACGATCTTGTCAATTGCTTCATCCTGGTATGCACGTTTGATCTCGTTCTGTTTCTGCTCTTCTAATTTTGCTTTCACATCAGCTTTGTACTCATCAACAGTATCGAACTCAGATACATCCTGAACGAACTCGTCATCAAGTTCCGGAATCTCTTTTGCTTTGATCTCATGGATTTTAACTTTGAATGTAGCTTCTTTTCCAGCGAGATCTTCTGCGTGATACTCTTCTGGGAATGTAACGTTTACGTCTACATCATCACCAGCGTTTTTGCCGATCAGCTGATCTTCAAATCCCGGGATGAAGCTTCCGGAACCGATCTCTAAGGAGTGGTTCTCGCCTTTGCCACCTTCAAATGCAACACCGTCTACAAATCCTTCGAAATCGATCACTGCTGTATCACCGTTCTCGATTGCACGATCCTCAACGTTGATTGTTCTTGCATTTTTCTCACGCTCTTTGTCGATAGCTGCTGTTACATCCTCGTCTGTTACAGTTCCGTCTACTTTAGTAACTGTTACACCGATGTATTTGCCAAGTGTTACTTCCGGTTTTGTAGCAACTTCTGCTGTGAAGATGAACGGTTTGCCTTTCTCGATCTGAGTGATATCAACAACCGGTCTGGATACGATATCCTCTCCACACTCTTTTGCTGCATCAGCATATGCCTGCGGGATTAATGCGTTTGCTGCGTCTTCGTAAAATACACCTGCGCCATACATTTTCTCAACCATTGCTCTCGGAACTTTTCCTTTACGGAATCCTGGCATGCTGATATTTTTTTTCTGTCTGTTATATGCTTCCTGAAGTGCTTTCTCCAGTTCTTCTGCTGGAACTTCAATGGTAAGCTTTACTGTATTTTTTTCTAACTTTTCCACCTGTACGCTCATTCTGACAATTTCCTCCTTTATATATATGTAGTCACGTGTAATTTCTTTGAAAAAGGTATACTTCAACTACTTACAGTCATTTTTGGATTATAACACACTGGTTTTATAATTGCAAGCGCTATTCGATCACGCCTCACTCATCCGAACATTGGTTCGTTTTTCCAGTTGATTTTTTTCAAGTCCTGTGATATTCTGTTTTTGTAATCGAACGCTTGTTCTATTCCAATATATATTATTCGGGCACTAGAACACGAAACAGATACACCATATCCCCAAAATGGGACATCCTAAATGCAACCACTTTTTATAAACCAAAAATAACGCTAACCGTTAATGCGAGGTGACATAAATTATGGAACTTTATAATACAGCCCTTTCCTTACAGGAAAAACTGGAAATCTTATCCGATGCCGCAAAATATGACGTAGCCTGCACGTCCAGCGGTGTTGACCGCCGGGGTAAAAAAGGAAGTCTGGGAAATTCCTGCGCAGCCGGAATCTGTCACAGCTTTGCCGGAGACGGCCGATGCATTTCCCTGCTCAAGATCCTGCAGAGCAACGACTGCATCTACAATTGTAAATACTGCCTGAGCCGATCTGACAATGACTGCCGCCGCGCCACCTTCACCCCGGAAGAAATCTGTACATTGGTTATCGAATTTTATAAACGCAACTATATTGAAGGATTGTTTTTGAGTTCCGCCGTATATAAAAATCCAATCCACACAATGGAACTGATATATCAGACCCTTTCCCTGCTGCGCAACAAATACCATTTCAACGGTTATATCCATGTAAAGGCTATTCCTCATGCTCCCGATGAACTGCTGGAACAGATTGGCTATCTGGCTGACCGCATGAGCATCAACCTGGAATTACCAACCGCAGAGGGATTATCCGCGCTGGCACCGCAGAAAACACGATCTTCCATTCTGACACCTATGCGTAGAATGCAGCAACGGATCAGCGGATACCGGCTTGCCATCGGGAAAAGTGCGACCATGGAGCGTCACCAGGGAAACAAATATCTGGCTCACAGTATCTTTACAGACGCTGTGTATATTGGCGATGCATCCGCACATACTAATTCGTGCAACTCAGCAGCTTCTCCCCTTGATGTATATGGACACCCGGACCGCCCTTTTGCTCCGGCCGGGCAAAGTACCCAGATGATCATCGGTGCCACCGGTGAGACGGACTTTGAAATTTTATCCACCACACAGGCACTTTATCAGAATTTTGACCTGAAACGTGTTTTTTATTCCGCTTATATTCCATTGAATGAAGATGCCATGCTTCCCGCCATTGGCACACCACCGCCTCTGCTGCGTGAGCATCGTCTTTATCAGGCCGACTGGCTGTTGCGCTATTATGGCTTTCATGCTTCCGAACTGCTGACACCGGACCGTCCGAATTTCAATCTGGCTCTCGACCCGAAATGCGATTGGGCGCTGCGACATCTGGAACAATTTCCGGTGGAAGTGGCCCGCGCAGACTATTCTATGCTCATGCGTGTGCCCGGCATTGGTACAAAATCAGCGCTCCGCATTCTGAAAGCCCGCAGACTCGGCCCACTCTCTTTTGACAGCATTCGAAAAATGGGCGTTGTCCTGAAACGCGCGCAATATTTTATAACCTGCAATGGGAAAATGCACATTCCAATCCGACTGGATGAAAACTTTATTACCAGACAGCTGACTGCAACCGACGCCCGGAAAAATTATATGATTGCCGGCTCCGATGGAATCTATGAACAGCTTTCACTTTTTTGATATTTTTTTCTTGTCATGGAGGCTATTATGACAATCTATACTTGTGAAAATACATTTGAAGCAATGATGACATGCATCTACGATGCATGGGCTTCCAAAGAAGGGCATCAGAATATCCGTCTGAAAGCAGAACCCGTAGGCGATATGGAGTTGTTCTGTGAATACCGCCCCATTCATCCGGATGCCGAAAAAGCGAAAAAAGTGATTCGCTCCATCCAGCGAAAACTATCCAGCACAGCCTACCTTATGGTCTATCGCTGTGCCATGTCCGAACACCCGGATAAACTTGACCGGATCTACCGCTTTTTACTTCTGGGTTTTGCCTATCCTGATAAAATTACAGATATGCTGCAGCATCCCTATGTCAGTGCGGTATTCGAGCTAAGCAGAAATGTCATGAATGAATCCCATATATTTCGGGAAATTGTTCGTTTTCAGGCGCTGCCCGATGGCGTTCTGGTGGCACACATTGAACCCAAAGCAAACATCCTGACGCTTCTTTATCCATGTTTTGATGATCGAATGCCCTCAGAGAACTGGATCATCATAGATGATACCCGGTCTATTGCTGCCATTCACCCTGCTGATCAAGATACTTACCTGACAGCGTTGACTGCCGACGAATTAGAGCGATTAAAACATACGGAAGACATGACCGATCCATTTATTGATATGTGGAAATCCTTTTTTCATCATATTGAGATCACAGAACGAAAGAATCCAAGTTGTCAGCGAACACATTTACCGCTCTGGTACCGGAAACACATGACGGAATTTCTTGATTAAGGTGGCTTAAAATTTACTATTGATTTCTTAACCAAACTCCTGCTATTTGTCTCAGTCGCTACCAATCGCTCCTTGAGAAAAATAGCAGGAGTTCTCCATTTACTCTGTGAAATTTGTAAATTTTTGCGCCACCTTGCACTGCGTGCCACATGCACATCTACAATTATGACAAAAACAACATCGTGCTGTGCACGCAAATTTACACTATCAACAGACATATGAAACTATACCTAATTGTAAATTGCGCATGCAACACAGTGCTTATCATTTCACTGTTCTATATGCATGCGTGGCACGACGTAAGGGTAAGCAGTGTGAATTGTCACAAACTTCAATAAAGGGCCTCTGGCTATTTTTTCTTGGCAAGCGATTGATTAGCTGCAAAGACAAAATAGCCAGAGGCCCTTTTCATAACTTATATTTCAAATCACACAATTACCCGAAACTAGAGGCTTCTCCATGCTGTCTCAAGCGCAATCTCGATCATCTCGTCGAAGGATTCCTGACGCTCTAATGCAGTAAGTTCCTCATGGCGGAACATATGATCAGAAATAGACAGAATACTTAATGCTTTCTTGTGAGAAGCTACTGCTTCCCAATAAATTCCTGCTGTCTCCATTTCTACACAAAGCATTCCAAGATCACGGCACAAGGATGGGATATTAGAATCTGCATTGTAGAATACATCCGTAGTAAATACGTTTCCAACCTTTACGCTTGCTTCTCTTTCATTGCACACGTCAACCGCATCTTTCAACAAATCAAAATCAGCAGTCGGAGCAAGTGTTCCCGGGAAACCATACTGTACATCAAATTTGGAGTTTGTAGATGCGCTCATAGCGATAACAACGTCACGTACTTTCATATCATCACGAAGTGCACCTGCAGAACCTACACGGATGATAGACTCTACATCAAAGAAATTATAAAGCTCATGTGCGTATAATGTCATGGACGGGATACCCATGCCGCTTCCCATAACAGAAATACGTTTTCCTTTATATGTACCTGTGTATCCGTACATATTACGAACTGTATTGAATAATTCCGGATTCTCCAGATACTTTTCTGCGATATATTTTGCGCGCAGCGGATCTCCTGGCATCAGGACTGCTTTCGCAACTTTTTCCTTGTCTGCAACGATGCATGCGGAAGGTGTTGAAATCATAATTGTTTCCTCCTTGAAATAATTTAATTTTACTTATTCAGCGAAACTCATCTATGGAAGTCAAAATCCCAACTCAGCCTGAGATAAAGTCCGCTTTGTTCCCTTAATATAACAAGTTTGCTATAAGCTATCTCGTTACCCTAAACACTATAAGGGATGCAAAATAAATTGTCAAACAAAAAAGTAACCCAATCAGGTTCTATACAACAGGCCCAAAAGTACCTCGTATTCCATGTACAAGCCAGTATTAACAACAATGCTCTGGTGCAGTAACCAAAAGGTGTGTATTGTTTTTTTCTGTTTTTAAGCGTATACTCATGGTATACCAGCTTAAAGGAGATAAATATATGATGGAACAGACACAAACACATGCTGATTCGGGCAAACATGGCATGCTCTACGATCTTGAAGATAAAGTTCCGGCTGGCCAGTCAGTGGTCTATGGCGTCCAGTATCTGGTTTACTTTCTGGCAGGAAGCGCCATTATGCCGGTTATTATCGGAGCTTATCTCGGACTGGATCAGGCCGAAATCGCACAGATGCTGCAACGAACTTTTTTACTCAGTGGAGGAATCTCCATCCTGCAGGCAATCCTTGGACACCGCTATCCAATCATCGATGGTCCGGCCGGTCTCTGGATGGGACTTCTGATCATTCTTGCCGAGACCTGCACCTCGTTTGGACAGGATCTTGCCGTTTTACGAACCAATATGGAAATGGGGATGATTCTCGCCGGTATCATGGTTATTATTGTTGCCCTGACCGGACTGGTGGATAAGATTCTTAAGGTATTTACCCCTATCGTAAACGGAACTTTTCTTATCCTCATGGTTATGCAGATGAGTTCCACAGTGATAAAAGGTGCAACGGGTATTTCTTCCGGATACAAAACCATCCAGCCAAAATTCCTTGCTGTCTTTCTGGTCACAACTGCCGTGATCCTGGTGATCAATCTGAAAGCAAAAGGATTTCTTCAATCCATTGCTACACTGATCGGTGTTGTATGTGGATGGATCATGGCATATGCGCTTGGTATTTCACCGGATTTCATTTCTTCCGGAAATGGTTTTATTGCCGTTCCACAGCCATTTGCCTGGGGAACTCCTACCATTGATCCAAGTGTGATCATTACCTGCCTGATCGGTGAATTTATGCTGTTTTCCAACTTTGCGACCAGTCTTAACGGTATGTCCGAATTACTCGGAACAGAAAATACACCAAAACAGGTGAAAAGAAGTACTGTTCTCTTTGGCTGTACCGCCATACTTTGTGGTGTATTTCCGGTTACCGGATTTGTACCATTTGCTTCCGCGCCAAGTACAACCAAACTGACGCGTGTTGCTGCCAGGGGACCTTTCATCATCGGCGGACTCTTTATGATGCTTCTTGGTGTGATTGCTCCAATCTGCACCTTCTTTGCAGCAATTCCCCCGGCAGTTGGATATTCTGCCATGATGATCGTATTTGCCATGATGCTGCAACAGGGTATTCAGGAATTCAAAAAAGTAGAACTGACCAACCGTGAAGGCTTCATTATCGGAATTTCCTTTATGATCGGTGCAGGTATCATGTTCCTGAATGCAGATGCATTTATGACATTACCACAGATGCTGCGTTATATCGTCTCCAACGGACTGATCATGGGACTGATCGTGGCACTCCTGATGGAACACGTACTATTGCGAAAAAAGGCAAAACAGAATTAGTGAAGCTGTGAGGCGGCAACAATTTACATAGTGAATCAAAAAACCACTTTTAGACATCACGCAGGCTAAGACGCCTCGCTTAGATGTTAAAAGTGGTTTTTCTCTTTTTGACTTTATTGAGTTGCCGCAGATACATTATCTGTTGTTAATACAAAATACAAATCTTTATTTCTACTTTTTCTAAACCTTTCCATTCTGCCAAATTGCACATTTTTCTTAATGTTTCGTTTTTTTGTGCGCGTCTCGCGCTCATTTCATGCAAAAAGGGACATCCTTTCGGATATCCCTTTTTGCATAAAAAGAGCGCGAGACGGGACTCGAACCCGCGGCCTCGACCTTGGCAAGGTCGCGCTCCACCAACTGAGCCACTCGCGCATTTCTTATTTTGTTGTGCTCTTGCTGAACACAAGACATACTATACAGGATAACCCCTTATCTGTCAACGCTTTTTCCACGAAAAATTAAAGTTCGAAATTATATGTATTTATCTGAAAATTCGCACATTTTATTCGTCTGCTTTTTCGCATTTTTACAAAGATGGAAAACCGATTGTCTTTCCTGCTAAAGGAAACACTTCCGTGAATCTGTAACCGCCTTTTACTTTCCACAAAAAAACAGCACAGATTACAAGATTCGATCCCATAATCCATGCTGTCTTTTCATCTACATTAAAATCCTATCTCTGAAACGGTATTTTCCACCTCTATTACCGTATCTGAATTTAACTGCATGTTTACTCTACCGTTACAGATTTCGCAAGGTTTCTCGGTTTATCTACATCCAGACCTTTTGCTACGCTGACATAATATCCCAGTAACTGTAACGGAATGATTGCCAGGCTGGTTGCAAAATGCGGGTCTGTCTTTGGTACGTATACGGAGAAATCTGCGGTATCTTCAATACCATAATTGCCGTATGTGGTCAGTCCCATCAGATATGCGCCACGGCTCTTTACCTCTACCATGTTACTGATGGTTTTCTCGTAGAGATCACTCTGTGTCAGTACACCAACTACCAGTGTATTGTCCTCGATCAGACTGATGGTTCCGTGTTTTAACTCGCCAGCTGCATATGCCTCTGAATGAATGTAGCTGATTTCTTTCATCTTCAGGCTGCCTTCCAGACTGATGGCATAGTCCAGACCACGTCCAAGGAAGAACATATCTTTTGCATTTGCATATTTGCTTGCAAACCACTGGATACGCTCTTTGTCATCCAGAATTTTCTGAATTTTAGCCGGAAGTGCATTTAACTCAGAAATCATAGCTGCACATTTCTCTTCACTGAGCAGACCTTTTACCTCTGCCAGGCGCATTGCGAACAGATACATTGCAATCAGCTGTGTGCTGTATGCTTTTGTAGTTGCAACGGAAATCTCCGGACCTGCATAAGTATATAAGGTATAATCGCTCTCGCGGGCAATACTGGATCCTACTACATTTACGACACCGAGTACGGATACCCCTTTCTCTTTTGCCAGACGTAAAGCTGCCAGACTGTCTGCAGTCTCTCCGGACTGAGAAATGATCACTACCAGCGAATTTTTCACAAGGATCGGATTACGATAACGGAATTCGGATGCGATATCAATCTCAACCGGTACCTGTGTCATATCTTCCAGTACGTATTTTGCAGCCATAGCTACATGATAAGCAGAACCACATCCTACAATATAAATACGCTCAATGCCAGCCAGATCT
>Ga0129310_1001926_pt1 | contig 16691 bp, 8 predicted proteins | sample Go1ome_2_FD_94433 | JGI IMG/M metagenome (GOLD analysis project Ga0129310, IMG submission 94433) | Western lowland gorrila individual fecal microbial communities from Wisconsin, USA - Go1022A metagenome | ecosystem: Host-associated > Mammals > Digestive system > Large intestine > Fecal | place...
AGCTCGGCGGAACTTATGACTTCAGCAATAATGCACATCTGTATGCAGACATTGCTAAGGACTTCAACGGCAACTTCGAGCGTAAGTGGAAACTGAACGCAGGTATCCGTTTCGAGTTCTAATCGGCTGATTAAGCTCTCTCATATTTTTCATACTCAGCTGCGGTGCTGCTATGGCAGCGCTGCGGCAAACTTCAAAAACTCATAAAAATTAAGCAGTCCCGAGAAATATTTCTTGGGGCTGCTTTTTAAGTTTCTTCATATAATGCAAGCAAAATACTTGCATATGATAAAATGTAATATTTCATATAGAGAGAAAAATCCAAATAAAAAATATTTGACAAATCGGTAAAATAATGATAGACTCAACTGTAACAATAAATACTAATAAGAGATGTAATGTAAGTAACACTGCCATTAAAAGACGAAGTCTGATGATTGAGGAATGGTGTTCGATTTTATTTTTATCTCAAACATAATTATATTGTAAAAATTGCTAATCTGGCAGCATAGTCCTCAGCGGGCGTATGCTTTGCAGGGAAGTTTGATGTAATTTCAACGCTGTTCCGCAACTGTGAAAAAGAGTCGATGCATTGTGGGGAAACCTGACCTCTTACCAAGGAATGCAAAGACAATGACTTTAAGCCAGGGTACTGACTGATTGGTGTTTAGTAAAGATCTACGCGAATGGACTTTATTAATTGATGGTAATGGTATAACTATTATACATTGAGGGTTCATTTTGCTTGATCTTGTGCTGAAAAAATAAATTAGCACAGCTTAAGCCTAAATTAAGCTGTGTTTTTTTTATGAGTTTTTTGAGTATAAGGAGGCAAAGTATGGAAAAATTTCCGAAAAAATCATGGAGAACTAAGCTGGCGCTGGCAGTAACTGCCGGCATTCTTGCTGCAGGCTATGTTCCGCAGACATTTGCTGCTTCATATAGCGGCAATAACAACACTATCTGGGGTATGCAGGATGTAGACAGCAAGACTTTTGGTTCGAATATGTCTGTTGCCGCAGACGGTTCTCTCGTATTTGATTTTGGTGAAGCAGTTACAATTGAAAATTCTAATTCAGCTTCTCCGAAGTCCCTGGTTAAGAATGGTGACGTACCCGGTGCCGTAGTAATTAAAAGTGATTTTACCGGCATTATGCACAGCAAGGATTATTCTGCTATGGCTATTCAGGCAGGCTGGTTGGAAGGCAACTTTGACGAGCCTGTAGACAAAAGAGGCTCTGTAACCTTTGACGGCAACGTTACTCTGCGTGACAAAAACGTTAAGGGCGAATGGGGCGTAACCTCCAGCGACCTTCACGGCGGTTTTCTTACCTATAAGGGTGCACGTTGGCAGCCCGTAGGCATCCGTGCAGGCCTGTGCGGTGATGTTATTATCAACGGTAATCTTGATATGGCCGTAAAGGGCAGCGCTCTGGTTACCGATCCGTACTACAAGGCTGTAAAAACAACCGGCAGCACAGAATATGCCGATGATTTAAAAACTTCTACCATTACAACGAACGGTGATGTAAATATTGATACTCCTGAAGACGATACAGAGGCGTTTTACAGCATCGCCAACTACGGCGGTACTATCAACGTTAATGCCGATGCAACCGCAGCCAGAGATAAAACCGTTGTTATCAAGGGCAACGTGCTGGCTATGCGCGACGATGGCCACGGCGAACCGTACTTCTACCGTACAGGTCAGGTAAATATCGGCCTGACCAATGATAAATCCTCCTGGACCGGCGTTGTTGACAATACCGGCACCAAACAGACCGGTGAGGTTAACCTGTGGCTGCAGAATAACGCAGTATGGAACCACAAGTCCCTCTCCCTGACCAATGGCATCAGCCTGGGCGAGCTGCCTGCACTTTCCGCTCCGCAGTATGACAAATATGACGGCATTACCCATATCAACAAGCTCAGCGGTGGCAACAGCGAAGCTAATGCAGGCCTGATTTTCCAGGATAATAAAGCAAATATTGATATCAATAATTACAGTGGTCATACTACTGTGTTCTATAAACATGACAATGATGGCTCTGCTGCCGCAGATTATACTGCCGGTGATGTCATCATCCGCAATGCGGAAAAGGATTCTGCTATCAACATGGTAACCGATAGCAGCAAAATAGATACCAAAGACAGCGCAAAGCTGAATAGTGTTCTGAACGCACTGGCAGGCAAGCTGACCTACGCTGATTACGCAAATAATCCGGAAAACCTGCTGGGTACCGTAAAAATTGCCGGCGGCCTGACCAATGACAGCGTAACTATTAAGAGCGGCAAGATTCAGTTTGACGATAACGGCAAGGGCTCCTACAGCAAACCCGCTGCTACCAAATTCACCACTACGCTCACCGGTGATGCAGACGTTGATGAGGAATATGCAAAGGCTGATATAATCCAAGGCGACGGCAGCTATAAATTTGCCGGTGACAGCAGCATTACCGCAGTTAACGGTATTGATACTGCCAAAGACCTGAAGATTGATGCAGCAGGCAAAACCTTGACTGTAACTACCGCAGGTACCGACAGCGCAGCAATCAAAGTTTTCAATAACGGCGGTTCCAAGCTTGAACTCACCGCTGACAAACTGGTAATCAATTCCAGCGCCGATTACGCAGGTAAAAACGCCGGCATCATGGCGGGTGACTGGAATACTACCAAAAAGAAAGTTACTGTTAACGGTGCTGTAGATATTACCGCAACCAATACCGTAGGCAACAATAACTATGTATATGGTGTTTTGGCATCTAATGCGGATGTAACCGTAAACGGCAACCTGAAGGCTGATATTGACGGCGGCAGAGGTGGCTATGACCATACCTCCGATTCCGCAGTTATGGCACAGGGCAGCTCTTACAGAAAAACCAGCAGCACAGTTACCGTTAACGGCGATGTAGACATTACCGCCAACGGCAACGGCCTGCATACCAACGGCAACGGCTCAGTTATTACTGTAAACGGCGGCGGTGCGATTACTGTTAATGACAGCAGCACTAAGGGTGGCTATGCTGCATTGCGTGCTGGCAACGGCACCATCAACATGAACGTTGCTCTGGAAAACGGCAAAGCAACCGGCGGCCTGGGCCATGACGTTGCCATTAAAGGCAACCTGGCAGCAATTAAAGCCGGCGATACTACCGCATCTGTTATCAACGTAGCTCTGGATACGGATAAATCCGCTCTGGAGGGTGTAACCTATATGACCGGCGGCAACGGCCAGATTAACATGTGGCTGCAGAACGGTGCAAGCTGGAACAACGAAGTACATGGTTCCACCGAAAAGGATTGGAAGGGCAATTCCTTATTCAACGGCAGCCAGGTAACTAGCTTTGCAGGCGGTGCGACCGCAGCAGCTGCGGGCAATATCTATCAAAAGGACAGCAACGCGCTGACCATTGATAATTACAGCGGCAACACCAATATTTTCTATGAGCATACAGGTGACGGTGTAACCTTCAACGCAGGCGATACTATTATCAAGCATGCGGAAAAGGATTCCGTAGTAAACCTGATTACCAGCAGCAAGGGCCTGAGCATCAATGCGGAAACTATTAATGACACTTTGAGCGCTCTGGCAGGCAAGCTGACTTATACCAACTATAAAGACGGCGAAAGAAACCTTGACGGCAAGGTGAAGATTGCCGGCGGCCTGACCAGCGACAGCCTGACTGTAGCTGCAGGTGACATTCTCTTTGGTAGCGCAGACGGCAAAGGCACCGGCGTAACCAACCTTAATGTTCAGGCTCCCGACCATCAGGTTGCTACCAGCTTCAACAGCACTTTGACCGGTGATACCGAGGCTGACCTGGAATATGTACTGGGTGGCGTAGTTAAGGACGGCAGCTATAAATTTACCGAAAATACCACTATCAATGTAAACGGCAAGGATGCTAGAGGTATGGACTTTGCCGATGGTACTGTTGTTGATGCAAGCGGCAAAACCTTGAACATCAACGTAACCGACGGCACCAAACTGAATGCAGGTATTTCTCAAAATACAAAAGTTGATAGCCATGTGAAGGCCGACAAGATTGTTATTAAGCTGGACAGCAAGGATGCAAGCGGTACAACACATGCAATTCACCAGGATAAGGGCAACCTGACCATTGACGGTGATGTAGATATTGATATTACCGGCCAAAGACATACCGTAGGCGTATACAGCCATGCAGGCAGCACCACTATCAACGGCAATGTTAAGGTAGTACTGGACGGCAACCACGGCGGTTTTGCCGAATACGGCGCAGCAGGCATTTATGCACACGCAAACTATGGCGGTGCAGCCGGCGGTACTGTTAATGTAAACGGTAACGTAGATATCTCCGGCGTAGGCAACGGTCTCTTTGCCAACATCGGCGGCGGCACCATTAACGTTAACGGCGGCAAAATTAATATTGTGGACGATAATACCGACACCGGCTACAGCGCAATTTATTCCACCTGCGGTGCTATCAACATGAACACCGTTAAGGATGAAAAGGGCAATGTAATCGGCGCAGGCAATAACAAGGTTGATATTACCGGTAACGTGGTAGTATCCGTAGGCGCAGTAAACTATGTAGATTGCTGCACCGAAACCGAGGTTAACCTGGGCCTGACCACTAAAGATTCCCAACTGACCGGTGTTATTTATAACGAATTCCCTGAAGGCGGCAAGACAGCTTCTCAGGGTGGCAACAAGAAGCTGTTTACCGGCGAAGCAAACCTGTGGCTGCAAAATGGTGCAACCTGGACCAACGAGCAGCAGGGGACTCTGGCCAACGTATATCAGGGCGAGAAGTTTACCGGCAGCCATGTTGCTAAGCTGACCGGCGGTGCAACTGCAGAAGCTGCAGGCAACATCTACCAAAAGGAAAGCGGTGCGCTGACCATTGATAATTACAGCGGCAACACCAATATCTTCTATGAGCATGCAGGCGACGGCGTAACCTTCAATGCAGGCGATACCGTTATCAGACATGCGGAAAAGGGCTCTGCTGTTAACCTGATTACCAGCAACAAAGGCCTGAGCATCAATGCGGAAACTATCAACGATACTCTGAACGCATTGGCAGGCAAGCTGACCTATGCCAACTATGCAAAGGGCGAGAGAAACCTTGACGGTAAGGTTAAGATTGCCGGTGGTCTGACCAGCGACAGCGTAACCATGGCCGTAGGCGACATCCTCTTCAACGAGGCTGACGGCAAGGGCAGCGGTGCTCAGCATATTACCGTTCCGAGCGCTCCGGAGAATCAGGTTTCTACCAGCTTCAACACCACCCTGACCGGTGATAAGGACAAGGATCTGGAATATGTATTGGGCGGCGTAATTAAGGACGGCAGCTATAAATTTACCGAAGCAACCTCCATTAACGTAAGTGGTGAAGGTGCTAAGGGTATGAATTTTGCTAAGGGCACTGCTGTTGATGCCAGCGGCAAAACTCTGACCATTAATGTAACCGATGCCAGCAAGGGTAATGCAGGCATTGCACAGGATATAGATGTGAACAGCTCTGTGAAGGCTGATAAGTTGGTTATTAAGCTCGACAGCACGAAGAGCGGCCAGGGTGCACAGGGTATTCGCCAGACTAAGGGTAATCTTACTGTTGACGGCAATGTAGATATTGACGTTAAGGGCGATAATTCTACTATGGGCGTATACAGCCATGCAGGCAGCACCACTATCAACGGTGATGTTAAAGTAGTGCTGGACGGCAACCGCGGCGGCTTTGGCGAATACGGCGCTGCAGGCTTGTACGCACATGCAGGATACGGCGGAGCTGTTGGTGGTACGATTAATGTCAACGGCAATGTAGATATCTCCGGCGTAGGCAACGGCTTGTTTGCTAACATCGGCGGCGCAACCATTAACGTTAACGGCGGCAAGATTAATATCGTTGATACCGATAACGTGAAGAAAAACGGCTACAGCGCAATTTACGCAACCTGCGGTGCCATCAACATGAATACCGTTAAGGATGCAGCAGGCAAGGTAATCGGCGCAGGCAACAATAAGGTTGATATTACCGGTAACATTGTTACCTCCGTAGGTGCGGTAAACTATGTGGATTGCAGCACCGAAACCGAGGTTAACCTGGGCCTGACCACTAAGGACTCCAAGCTGACCGGCGTTGTATATAACCAGTTCCCCGAAGGCGGCAAGACCGTATCTCAAAAGGGTGACAGCAAGACCTTCACCGGCGCTACTAATCTGTGGCTGCAAAACGGTGCAACCTGGACAAACGAGCAGCAGGGCGTTCTGCCGAGCGTATGGGGCGGCGAGCAGTTCAAGGGCAGCCGTGTCAACAAGCTGGCAGGCGGTGCAACTGCTGAGGCTGCAGGCAACATTTATCAAAATGACAGCAACAGCCTGACTATTGATAATTACAGCGGCGTTACCAACATCATTTATGCTCATGGCGGTGACGGCACCAGCTATGCTGCAGGCGATACTGTTATCAAGCATGCGGAAGCAGGCTCTGTTGTTAATATGATTACCTCTAATCAGGGCGTAACCGATATCAGCGCAGCTTTGAATGCTTTGGCAGGCAAGCTGACCTATTTGAACTATGCAACTGCCAACGGCAGCGAGCGTAATCTGAACGGTTATGTGAAGCTGGCAGGCGGTCTGACCAGCGACAGCGTAACCATGGTAACCGGCGATATCCGCTTCAGCGAAGAAACCGGTAAGGGCAGCGGCACCGATAACATCAAATTTGCCGATGAACCGGACAACCAGACTGCCAAGACCTTTAACTCCACTCTGACAGGCGAAAGACTGAAGGATTTGGAATATGTAATGGGCGGCGTAGTTAAGGACGGCACCTATAAATTTACCGAGAATACTGCAATCAATGTAAGCGGCGAAGGCGCTAAGGGCATGGACTTTGTTAAGGACACTGCTGTCGATGCTAGCGGCAAAACTCTGACCGTTAACGTAACCGAAGCAAGCAAGGGTAATGCAGGTATTTCTCAGGATGTAGATGTAAACAGCACTATTAAGGCTGACAAGCTGGTTATCAAACTGGACAGCGAAAAGAGCGGCAAGGGCGCGCAGGCTATCCGTCAGTACAATGGTAATCTGACCATTGATGGCAACGTAGATATTGACGTTAAGGGTGATAACTCCACCATGGGCATTTACAGCCATGCAGGCAGCACCACCGTTAACGGCGACGTGAAAGTAGTACTGGACGGCAAGCGCGGCGGCTTCAACGAATACGGCGCAGCAGGCATTTATGCACATGCAGGCTACGGCGGAGCAGCCGGCGGCACTGTTAACGTAAACGGCAATGTAGATATTTCCGGCGTAGGCAACGGCCTGTTCGCTAACATTGGCGGTGCAACCATTAACGTTAACGGCGGCAAGATCAATATCGTTGATACCGATAAGAAGAATGGCTATAGCGCAATCTATGCAACCTGCGGTGCCATCAACATGAATACCGTGAAGGACGCAGCAGGCAAGGTAATCGGCGCAGGCAACAATAAGGTTGATATTACCGGTAACGTAGTTGTATCCGTAGGCGCAGTAAACTATGTAGATTGCTGCACCGAAACCGAGGTTAACCTGGGACTGACCACTAAGGACTCCAAGCTGACCGGCGTTGTATATAACCAATTCCCCGAAGGCGGCAAAACCGTATCTCAAAGAGGTGACAGCAAGACCTTTACCGGCGCGGCTAACCTGTGGCTGCAGAACGGTGCACTCTGGACCAACGAGCAGCAGGGCGTTCTGCCGAGCGTATGGGGCGGCGAACAGTTCAAGGGCAGCTTTGTTACCAACCTGGTTGGCGGCACCAATGCTGATAACGCAGGCCAGATTTACCAGAAAGACAGCAACAATCTGACTATTGACACTCTGTCCGGCAGCATCAGAGTTATTTATGACCATGAATTTGAAGATGCAGAAACCCGCGCAGCAGGCGACAAAAAGATTGTTTATAAAGCAGGCGACACTGTAATCAACAATGCTAAGGACGGCAGCCAGGTTATCATGGCAACCGGCTCCAACGGCATCAACACCTTTGATAAGGATTCCGTTGAGGATGCATTCAAGGGTTTGGCAAACAAGCTCATCTACAAGGATGCAGAAAAGAACCCTGGCAACCTGAAAGCTGAGCTGCAGCTCGGCGGCGGTCTGACCGGTTCCAACGTAAGCTGGAGCGGCGATATTGAATGGGACGGCAACAACGGCTCCTACAAGCTTGATTCCGCAGAGCAGAGCATTAAGCTGCTGTATGATGAGGATGCGGTAAGTAAGGATACCCGTGCTGCTATTATGAGCGGTATGGTTGGCTGGCGTAATGCTGCAACCGACACTTACAGAGCTCGCGTCGGCGCATACGGTGAAGACAACCAGGGCGTTTGGGCAAGAACCTGGGGCGGCCAGAATAAATATTCCGGCAACAACACCTCCTTCAAGAACAGCTACTGGGCAGGTCAGGTCGGCTATGACAAGACCTTGGCCAACGGTTGGAATGTCGGTGTAGCATTTGACTACATGACAGGCGATGATTCCTACTATGCAGGCAGCGGCGATACCAAGACCTATACTCTGGGCCTCTACGGCAGTAAGGAAATCAACAATAACGAATTCATTGATCTGACAGCTAAGGTTGGCAGAGTTTCCAATGATTTCGAAACCAAGGATATCCTCGGCAGAACCGTTAAGGGTGACTACAAGGCTAACGGCTTCAGCTTCTCCGGCCAGTACAGCAAACGCTTCGGCAGTGAAGCAGCAGGCTACTTCGAGCCTCAGGCACAGCTGACTATCGGCAGATTGGGCAGCTGCGACTTTGACAGCACCGGCACTCTGGAAGGTCACATTTCTCAGGATGCCTTCACCAGCATTGTGGGTAGACTGGGTATCGAAGCAGGTCAGGCAAGCGAGCACGGCAGATACTTTGCCCGTCTGAGCCTGTCCCATGAATTTGCCGGTGACGTAGATACTCACTTCAGCGACAGCTCCGCAACCATGACCAGAGAGTTTAACCTCGACGGCACCTGGTGCGATCTGACTGTCGGCGGTACCTATGACCTGAACGACAAAGTTTCCTTCTACGGTGATGTAACCAAGACCTTGACCGGTGATTACAAGCAGGATTGGAAGGTTAACGCAGGCTTGAGATTTACTTTCTAAAATAATTTTACAGGCGGGGGCGCTAAGCCCCTGCCAACTATAAAACAATCAGTGACAGGAGATAGAAAATAATGGCTGAAGAAATTAAAGATACCGAAGTTAAGGAAGAAACAGCAGAAGTAACCGCTGCGGCAGAAAAGGCAGAAGAAAGCCTGGCAATGAAGAAGCTCACCGCTTTAAAGGAATTTGCCGATGCGCATGAAATCAGCGGTCTGCAATATCTGCAGATTAACGAGGCAAACCTGCTTGTCAACACCAGACTGCTGGTTGAAGGCCAGACCTTGCCGCTGTTTATCGTGGTAAACAATTCCGTTTACACCTATCTGCAGGCACATCTGGTAACTCTTACCGAGGAAAAGAAGGCTGCAACCTTAAGCTATCTGAACGAGCTGAACAACGAATTCAACATGCTTAAATACAGCATCAATCCGCAGGGCAACGTAATTCTTACCTTCAGTATTCCCGCAGGCGACGATAAATTCGACCCGGCATTGGTATTTGCCCTGGTTGACCAGCTGAAAGCACATCTGGATACGCATTATTCCGCTCTGATGGAAAAAATCTGGAGCAAATAATTTTTTGATTGTTGAGAAGGTATATCGATGATGAGAAACTCTTATAAAAAGAAATTTTGCTTGGCAGCAGCAAGCTCCTTAATGGCTATGAGCTTTGCCGGTTATGCTTTTGCTGCCGATGCTACGGCAGATGATGCGGATACTATGGAGTTTACGCTTGATTCTATGGTTGTAACCGCAAGCCGTATCCCAACAAAAATCACCGAGGCTAAGGCTGATATCAGCGTTATTACGCGTAAGGATATCGAGCAGATGCATATGAGCAGCGTGGAAGAGGTACTGCGTACCGTTCCCGGTGTGCAGTTCATGAACTACGGCGGCAACGGCGGCATGAACGCCAACATGAGCGGTATCCGTATCAACGGCAGCAAGGAAGTTGTCGTTCTGGTTGACGGTGTCCGTGTGAACGAATTCCAGGGCAGTGATTCCGGTTACTTCTTTGCGGCTTTGACCAATAATACGGATAATATCGAACGCGTTGAAGTACTGCGCGGCGGTGCCGGTACGCTTTACGGCAGCGGTGCTAAAGGCGGTGTTATCAATATCATTACCCGCAAAATTAACGATAACAAAACCAGCATTGATGTTTCTGCCGGCAATTTCAGCACCAGACAATATAAGCTGAATACCCAGGGCCGTCAGGGCAAGGTAGGCTACCATGTTTATTATGATGATAAGCACAGCGGCGACTTTAAGGATGGTTCCGGTAAAAAATGGCAGAGCGATATCGACAGCAAATCCGTCGGTCTGAAGGTAAATTATGATATCACCGCGGACCATAAGCTGAGCCTGAGCTATGACAGGACTAAATCCGATTTTAACGGTTATGATTATATTTACCATAACAACTATAGGGGCGATTATAAAAATGACTCCATCACCTTCAAGGATGATCTGACATTGTCGGATAAGTGGAGCAACAGCTTTACCTATCGCCGCAGCAACACCGAAGGGAAGTATGCGCAGAATAATCACACCCTGTTTAATGCCGATGCCGATTATACCTATGACTTTATCAGTGATCAGGTAACATATCTCACCAACAGACATAACGTAGTTTTCGGCGTGGATTATGCTCACGGCAAGGACAACGCTGCTAAAGCGTTGGTTGGCACAAGCGGTAAGTCCGCGAACTTCAAGATGAAGAACACCTCCTATTATGTGCAGGATGACTGGAAAATCATTCCGCATGTAACCTTGTCCGGCGGCTTGCGCTATGACCGCCCCAGCAACAGCGGTCAGACCGGTGCAACCTTGGAAAGCCACACCTCCAAGAGCTACAAGCTGAGCTGGGATATTACCGATAAGGATATTCTTTATGCAGGTCGCAGTGATTTCTTTATTCTGCCCAGCATGTATCAGCTGACCAACAGACAATACGGTAACGCATCCTTGAAGCCTGCTTACGGCCGTACCTCTACCATCGGCTACAGCAAGAGCTTTGATGACTATAATATCTTCACCTTCAACTGGTTTGAAACTAAAACCGAACGCGGTATTGGTCTTACCGCTGCCGGTTATGTTAATACCAAAGGCATGTCGCGTGGCTGGAACGCACAGTTCATGACACAGCTGGGCGAGCACTGGAATGCAAACCTCGGCTGGGGACATCTGTATCAGTATGAAGATGAGGATACCTACAGCTATGGCTATTCCCCGAAGGATCTGGCTACCTTCGCCGTATACTACGACTATGCCAAGGTTAAGGCAGGCCTCGACGGCTACTACTTCTTCCGTCGTGTAAATCCGAATTACCCGAACGGTTGGCCGGCAGATAATTATGCTATCTTCAATATGAGTGCAAGCTATGCACCTACGAAGAATATCAATATCTACGCTAAGGTCAACAACCTGTTCGACAAGATGTATTCCGAGCGTACCCACGTTATTTATGCAACCGGCCGTCCCGGTGACTGGTATTCTATGCCGGGCCGCAGCTTCGTACTTGGTATGCAGGTTACCTTCTAATTTTATTTCAGCTCTCTCATATTTTTCATACTCAGCTGCGGTGCTGCCATGGCAGTGCTGCAGCAACCTCAAAAAACTTATAAAAAAACAGCTCCGGCATGCGCAGTGCATTCGGAGCTGTTTTCACCTGTAATTCTCTTGACCATACTATTACTATATAGCTTATAATAACAATAAAAATCAAAGGAGGCTGATTATGTCGGAACATTTATGTACCTTGTCGACAGGAGATAAGGTTTATTTTTACGATAAAAGCATCGTTATTTTTTTTGAAGGAGCACGTAAAATCTTAAGCACCTCGCTTTATAACGGCGGTTACCATGATGATTACACTGCCGTATATAATTATGATGCCAAGCAGGGAGCCGGCATGCCCTGCGAAATGCTGGCGGACACCTATGTGGAGCATATGCGCCTTGTATCCAAGCGCCTGGCGCTGGACCCGGACAAGGTGAGCGGCATGGGCACAGCGGCCAGCATGGAAAACGCCGTGGTAGAAACCATGAGCTTTAAGGAGCTTAATGTAACCGCTATCGTAACCGGCGGTATCGAAACAAACGGTGGCCGTGCAGGTGACCCTGCGGATTACTACAAGCCGCAGCCCAAGCCTGTGAAGTATGGTACCATCAACATTATGCTGCTGTTGGACTGCGATATGCCGGAAGGAGTAATGGCGCGCGCTCTAGTAACTTGCACCGAGGCCAAGACTGCTGCCATTCAGGAGCTGCTGGAGGGCAGCAAATACTCCAACGGTATTGCTACCGGCTCCGGCACGGACCAGACGATTATCATCGCCAACAGTGCGAGCGAGCTGTACATGGAGGGAGCAGGCAAGCACTCCAAGCTGGGTGAGCTTATCGGCAAAACCGTGAAGAACGCAGTTAAAAAAGCGCTGGCCAAGCAATCCGGCCTCACTCCCGCAAAGCAGCATGACGTGTTCCGCCGCCTCAAACGCTTTGACATCAAGCCGGGCGATATGTGGCAGGCATACAGCGCACAGGATGCTGCGGTAGTAAAGCCGGAATATTTGCTGGCAGCCGAAAAGCTGGCTAAAGAAGATATAATGCTGGTATATACTTCGCTATATGCGCACCTGTTAGACCAGCATTTGTGGGAGCTTATCAGCGCTAAAGAAATGCAGATGGCAGGGCAGAAGCTGCTGCAGGCTATTGCAGAACAATATAATGTTGAAGCTGAGATTATAAATGAAGGCACTTTGGCTTCTATGCTGGCCTCCTGGCAGCAGCAGTTCAACAAAATTATCGCCCAACGCTTGCATCAGACTGCAAAAGAGAGCTAGTTTCAGGTGAGAAAAATATAAATATGCACTTGACCTTATAGCGGCAATATAGTGTATATTATGGTTGTAATCAAAGGAAGCGAGGTGAATAATATGCATCCGAAATTTGAAATTCCGACTGATCCGCACGGCAAGCATCGTTATGAAAGCGCTATGAAGCACGTAGAGGCTGCTAAAAAGGCAGGCAAATCCAGCGACGAAATCCATGCTATCTTCAAAAAGGTAATGGAGTTCAACCCGATGGACATTGAGTCCATTCCGCAGGATGAAGCACATGCTAAGTATCGCACTGCCATGGTGCATATGAAAAAAGCACTGGAAAGCGGTAAGAGCGCAGACGAAGCGCATGAGGTTTTCCGCAAAATCATGAATGGCGAGACCAGTGGTCACTGCCATCACAGCAAATAAGGCTGAAAGCAAAAGCATCGTAGGCTATTGAGGTAGCTTACGATGCTTTTTGTGTGCAGAGATGTTTTATCAAGCTTGCTCCGCTTTAATTTTTTCGACCTGCTCAATAGAAAGCAAGGTAGCTTTAGCGACATCCTGTATTGATAACCCCATATTTAAAAGACGCTTAGCGGTAGCGAGTTTTTCTTTAGCTTCACCTTCGGCAAGAGATTCTTCGCGAATATCCTTCATACGCATTTCGTAAGTCATATAGGAATCCCTCACTTTCTTATCATTCTTGATTTCCGTAATTGTATCGGCAACCTCGCGCGTGAAATTACTGGTAACTGTATTACTGTTAATATAGTCAAAAAGGCTTTGGATATCCGGCGATACATCGCCTTTAGTGCCTAGTGTATTGAGAAACATAATAGCAGCTTCATCTGCCAATTCAATCTCCATGTTTTCCAAACAACGTCTTTTGAAAGTATAGATGCGTTGGGAATCCTCGAAAAAGTCAAATAGACAGAAGAAAATTATATAGGTAGGGGAAAGTTCATCGTAATCTTGGCCTTTTTGCAGCATATCAGTATCCAACATAGCCTGATAGTAGCGAGTGCGCTTGGGAAGCTGAAATTCGCCGGTACGGCTGACAGGGTTCTTTACCTGCATTTCTAGATTGTAATGTGTGTCGGTGTCGTCAGCAATTCTGACATCCAGACGAATACCATGGCTGTCAGGATAAACGTCAAGCGTCTGTTCTGCTTCAAGATAGGTGATATCTGCAATTTTGGTGTGTAAAAGTTCTTCCAGAATATGCTTGCATATGCGCTTTCTGAGCATAACGTGCTTGAAAAGAAAATCGTTGGAAAGAGTTAGCTTGTCAAGATTAGAGATTTGCTTTTTCATATGTTTCCTCCTTTGATTATAGCATAAAGTCGAGCAAAAATATACAAGAGAGCAGATGTAAAAAAAGGCGCCTGCCGAAAGCTCGACAGGCGCCACTGGTCCGCATGACCAGGCATAAGCTCCGCAAAATTGCGGCTACTCATGCAACTAAGATAATTATAGCATAGGCAAAGAATAAAAACAATAGTTCGGTAAAAGAAAAGTGATGTTGCGTAAAATAATTTATAAAAATTTTATAAAAGCAAGTCAAGATAGACAGATATTGTCCAATTTATATGGTAAGATTATATTAAAGCAGAAGTAAAAAAGCTTCGGCAACGCGAGAAGTTCGCAAAAATGGCTTTTGTTTTATCCTGATATCTGTAATGCCGGTGTGATGGCTTACAAGATATCCCAATTATTGAAGGGAAGGTGTTTGAAAATGAGAACAACAGGAAAATTTGCGGCAGCAATCCTCAGCGCAATTATGATGGCTAATGGCTTGAGCCTGCCTATGGCTTATGCTGCTCCGTCAAGCAGCTATGTAAATGTGGATGAAAAGTACGACCCGTTTGCAGAAGAAGAAATGCCTGCTAAGGAGGCAGATCCTTCGAAGCTGACTTTTAAGGAAAGACTTGCGCTGCAGCAAAAAGAGGAGCAGGCCGCTGCTCAAAAGGTAACAATTGCTAATGTTATGCCGGGACATATTTATATCCCTAAAAAAACTATGCTTAACGTTGAGCTTATCGAGCCTGCCAACTCTAAAACTCACAAGAAAAATCAACAGGTGGAGTTCAAGACTACCGAAAACCTGATTATTAACGGTGTTGTAGTTATTCCTAAAGGTACTGTCGGCATGGGTTATGTATATGAAGTGCAGAAGGCAGGCGGCTTCGGCAGAAAGGGTGTACTGCGTATTGCAGGCAAGGAAATCAAGACGCTGAACAATGTAAGCGTTCCGTTGAGAAAAGGCCTTGAAGGCAAGGGCAAAACCGATGGCGGTGCTGTGGCTGTTGCTGCTGCGGTTAGCCTAGTTGGCGGTCTTTTTATGAAGGGCAGCAATATCAACTATCCGGCCGGTACTGATTTTCAGGTAGAGGTTAGGGATAATGTGGATTTGGGCGTAACTCCGGAGGAGCTGAAGGATGCTATGAATCCTGATATTCCGCATGGTCAGGAAATCGTTATTGAAGTTAAATAAGGTATCTGAGCGAATTAAGGTTTAACCTTTCGTGTTTTGGCGAATCTGCGCAGGCTGTGTGCTTGCGCAGATTTTTTGTATATAAAAAGCCGTGCGTGGGAGCGCACGGCGGTGGAAGAATACAAAACTTTATTGCTTGCTATAAATTGTATTTGAATATAGTATATAGTTTCCTAAGGGATTGTACTATAGGAAACTATTTTATGAAAGAAGTGATTGTTTTTATGAAAACAGAAGCCGTTAATGAGCCAAAGCTATATGGATATGCCAGAGTGTCCACATTTCAACAGAAGGAGGATAGGCAGATTATTGCATTAAAATCAATAGGAGTGCTTGATAAAAATATTTATGTTGATAAACAGACAGGAAAAGATTTTAATCGTCCTCAGTATAAAAAGCTTCTAAAAAAATTAGATGCATCAAGTGTTTTGGTTATCAAATCTTTAGATAGACTTGGAAGAAATTATCATGAACTAAGTGAGCAATGGCGGATAATAACTAAGGAAAAAAGGTCGGATATTGTAGTTATTGATGTACCATTATTAGATACCAGACGTGAGAAAAATCTTTTAGGAACATTGATTAGTGATTTAATATTAAGTTTATTAAGCTACTGTTCTGATAATGAATATAGAATTATACATCAAAGACAAGCAGAAGGTATTGCTGCAGCAAAAGCTAAAGGAATAAGATTTGGGCGTCCGCCTAAACCTTTGCCGGAAAACTTCCATGTAATTGTTACTTTATGGAGCAAAAAAGTCATTTCAGCTAAAAAGGCAGCTGAATTATGCGGTATGCCAACATCTAGTTTTAGGTATAAAGCGAAGAATTATAAGATATAAAAAAGTATCAGTCACCGATTAGGTTGGCTGATACTTTTTTACATATACTTATCGTTAAATTCTTGAAAAATACGGTTAAATACTTCCGGTGATGTCTTGTATAGATGATAGGTATCATAAAAGAGCTTACTTGCTGAAGAAAAACCGTGCTTACCATCTGTAACTATATATGTTATACAACCAAGTTGCATAGAAAGACCGTTAATATTACGGAATTTAGCATCAGTTTGAATACCTAACATAACTGCTCTTTTTTTGTATGCAGCGGATAGTTTTTTTAAATCATTTTTTGAAGTTAAGCCATTGAAATAAAAATAGAACAAGGCGACAGCTTCTTCAACTGACCAATTTATTTTAATCATTTCAAAATCTTCGATATGACAAAAAAGTATAG